>Ga0182024_10007858_pt1 | contig 22840 bp, 19 predicted proteins | sample P32metaG_FD_120480 | JGI IMG/M metagenome (GOLD analysis project Ga0182024, IMG submission 120480) | Permafrost microbial communities from Stordalen Mire, Sweden - P3-2 metaG (Illumina Assembly) | ecosystem: Environmental > Terrestrial > Soil > Wetlands > Permafrost | place: Sweden: Stordalen... | reverse complement strand
TATCCCACCCGACTGCGGGCGCTGGGCAGCAGTATTGCGACGGCGTGGTTGCGCGCGGGCTCCGCCGCTGGCCCCGTGTTGGTAGGATTCCTGCTTATGCGCTACGACTTGGGGGCCGTCTTTCTAATGTTCGCCGTCGTCTCGCTGGGCGGAGCGGCGGCAAGCCTCTTTGCAACCGAGACCCGTGAGCGGGTGTTGGAAGAGATCTCGCCTTAGTACCTAAGCGAGACCGGCTTTGTAGAGAGCCTCGAGTTTGACCCAAGCCTTTTCAGCATCGGCTTTGTCATAGGTCGGCATGCCGTTTGCCTGCTTCGGCATGTCCGGCACGCACCAGCCATGCACTCCCATATATACTTCGACCTCTGCGGCCGGAAAAGCTTCCTTAAGCTTTACTTTGGCGTCCGGTTGAGTCTTATCGTCACTGGATGCGATGCCGAAATACATCCTGGCCTTGATCTTCGGTGCGAGAAGATGCGGGCTGTCGGGATTGGCAGTCACGAGACCGCCGCCGTGGAACGAAGCGCCGGCGCCGATGCGATCGGGTATAGTCGCGGCGGTTCTCACAACCAGCGGCCCGCCCATGCAGTAGCCCTGGGTACCGATCTTCTTTTTCTTGTTCACTTGCTTTTGCGCGTCGAGGAATGCGATGTAAGCGATCGCATCCTTTTCCGCGTTGCCTGCCGTGGTCACCGACGTCATCAGCGGTGTGATCTTACCCCTGTCCCTCGCGAAGTCGACGGTAGAGGCATCCGTGAAAGGATTTTTGGCCACTCGATAAAAAGGATTGGGCACCAGCACTGAATATCCTTCAGCGGCGATCCGCCGGCCAATGCCGCGCATCGAGGGACGCAAGCCGAATGCGTCGGTCCATATCAGCACGCCCGGATGCGAGCCGGATTTCGGGTGAAAGAACGCGGCGTCGCAGGTTCCGTCTGGAGTCTTGATGTCGACGTCGGTTTCTACAACGTCCGAGTCCGCGCCCGAAGCCGAACTGGCGGCAACAAGGCCCGCAGCCACCGACAGCCCTACAAAGTCGCGCCGCGACTGCTCACTATTGTCTTGATTCTTCGTGTCGTCTGCCATTTGCTGTTTCCTCTGTTAGAGTGTATCGCCAAATTCGCGCTGCCAGGAAAAGGTGTCGGTGGCAAGCCAAGCTGGCCAGTGAAAGAAGTGTTGGATATACTCGGTTCGCATGAATAAAATATTGTTCCTTGTCGCCGCGGCCGCAATGGCGCACGCGGAAGTGCCGCCGGAGATCGCTAAACAACTGATCACGATCGGTCGCGGCGTCTGCGTGCCGGAAACCGCGCAACTCTACCGGCCCCTTCAGCCCAACCCTCCATATCCAGGCGTTACTTTTGTCCGTGATATCTCGTTCGGCCCCGATCCCAAGGATGTTCTCGACGTGGCCTCGCCGGAAAAGGGCGGCGGCAAGCGTCCGGTGCTGCTTTACATTTCAGGAGGCGCAGGCAACAAGCAACAGGGGGGACCCAATGGCGATGTCTTCTATGACAACGTCATGGTGTGGGCCGTGAAAAACGGCATGGTCGGCGTCAACATGCAGCGCCATCCTGGTCAGGCTTGGGACGGTCCCGCCAAAGACGTGGGGGCGGCGGTTCAGTGGGTGAGCCAGAACATCGCCAGCCATAAGGGAAACCCCGCGCGCGTTTTCATCTGGACGCAATCCGCCGGGAACATCCCGGTCAGCACGTATATCGGGCATTCCGATTTATGGGGCCCCAAAGGTGTCGGTGTCAAAGGCGTGCTTTTCATGTCTCCTCCGGCATTCGACATTCTGCCGGCCACGCCGCCCCCGGTGCAGGGGCCGGGATTCGCGCCGTGCGGTCAGCCAAACGGGGGAACAGCCGTATCGACCCTGGCTCCGGGAGGTGGACGCGGACGAGGCGGACCGGGAGGAGGGCCGGGCCGTGCTCAGGTCGATCCCGCGACTCAGCTGGCACGATCCAACCTGCCGGGGCTCATCAGCTCGAAGGTGCCTTTCATGGTCGCGGTTGCCGAACTCGATCCTCCCAACATCATCGGGTTTGCGGAGACCTTAAAGGCCGAGCTCTGCAAGGCGAACCGATGTCCGACCTATGTCACATTCAAAGACCATAGCCACATCTCGGAAGTGATGGCGCCCAATACGGCGGATACCAGCGTTACCGGCCCGATCCTTAAATGGATCAAGAGCGTTAAATAACGTGGCGCGCGCACTCTTGCGTGCCGCGTCGACCACTCGTGTCGACGCTTGTCTTCAGCGGTCCCGATAGCTCGAAGCGAAATCCAGCACGCACATCGTGCCATAACGGGCGTGGAATCCGCATGCGATCCCCACATAACGCCAGCGCGGGTCGAGAAGACTCTTCCGATGGCCCCGGTCCGCTACTCCGTCGTCGACGATAAGGTCGAAAACCACCTCGCGGGCCTCGTTTCGACCATAGCTGATATCTTCCCCGATCGCGCCCGACCACGTTCCGTACCGGTCTATTCTCTTCTGAAAATTACTGTGGTCGATTAATCCGCGCCTGCCCGTCTCGGCAACGTGGTCGAAGGCGGCTCGCGAGAGACCGGCGGAAAGGGCGACACGCCCGACGTTAGTATGCAGGGATTCCAGCTCGACGATTGCCTCGTCCAGAGGCCGGACGCCTTCCTGCGTGCGCAAATCGATCCGGCCTGGGATTTCCAGCAGATTGCCGCGGTAGTGCCGGCGTTGCTCTCTCAGAGTCGCGACATAAGCGGCGGGATCGGCGCGAAGCCGATTCAACGCTTTGAGAATTTCGGGTTCGAGAGGTGAGTTGAGCGCGAACGCGATCCCGAAAATCAGCACGGAACAGAAGGTCATACTTGCGGCGTCGATTCTTAGTATGAACCTATTCGCCAGCCCCGCTGGTTTTCTACTTGCGCGGCAGCTCTTTCACCGGCCGCACCGGATCGAATGGGGTGCCGCTGTCCCGCTCCGTTTGCTTCCACTCGCTGCCGTTCTGGAACTCGACCGATTCTATTGTCAGGATCACCAGCGCCGATTCCTGCTTTCGGGATCGGGCCTGTTGTTTGAGCCCGTCTTTTTGAGCCAGATCGACCCCCAGACGTTTGGTTTCGCGCGGCTCGATGCCGATAGCGACGCGGCGCTCGTCGACGATTTCATCTCCAGCGGCGGTTCGCAGAGTGATCTGAAAATGAACCGCGGCGATCGCGGCTGGCCTGTCGTTCCGGATCACCACCGAGTCGAAACCGAATTCTTTTGAACCCTCCACCGACGTTATGACGACTGGGGATTGAACGTACGTGCGCGACGTGAAGGCGATCTGCTGAGAGAAGGCAGCCCCGCATGTCCATATGAGGACCATCCAAGCCCGGGGCTTCAGCTGCATAACAACCACAGCTTATCGCAGACCGCTCTCTGCGGTCACGGCTCTGCAGGACCGGGATGTTACAGAGCCGCGACCACAGGAAGCCGGTATGTTCAGAACGAAAGGTGCAACGCCAACTGCAGGAAGCGCGAACTGCCGACTGTGTGCTGGATCATTCCGAGACTGCCCTCCGGCGGGAACGATGGCGGCCCGGAAAAATTCGGGAAGAACGTCACATCGTTGTTCGGTGCGTCGAAGTCCGGATGATTAAACAGGTTGAACGCGGCGGCGTTGAAGCGCAGGCGATACTTCTCGTGGATGCGGAATTCCTTCGCCAGGCTCATGTCGAAACGCACCTGAAATGGAGCGCGGAACAGGTTCCGCCCCGAGTTTCCGTAAAGCGACTCGTACAGGTCGCAACCCGACGCATCGCACGGAGGTACACCGGACTGTCCCGGCGCCAGGAACTGGGGCGCGAAATCGTTGGCATTCAGCACAGGCTGGCCGGCATTGACTCCAGTCGTTCCCTGTAACTGGGCCTGTTTGGCCGTAACACCCGGCAGCAGTGGCACGATGGGATTGCCGATGTAGTCGCTGGTGCCGAGGTACTGGCTCGCCACGGAACCCGAAAAGTCGTACACGCTGTAAGGCTGGCCGCTTTGAGCAACGGTCTGGCCGCCGATCGTCCAGCCGTTCACGAACTGGCCCAGCAGTTTGTCTTTTGTGACAGTCGGAATCGTGTAACTGTAGTTGATCAGAAAAACGTGAGTCTGGTCGAAGTCCGCCGACGCATAGCTGCTTCGTGGAGTGACCGGGTTGTTGCCGGTGAAGAAGAGTCCCAGGCCGCTCTGCTCATCGAGGGCGTGGGACCAGGTGTAGGAGGCGGTCAGCTGGAGCCCAAACGAAAGTCGCTTGCGAACCTGCAGTTGCAGGGCGTTGTAATTGGAGATGCCTTCGGCTTTGTAGAGCACCGAGTTCATGTCATAGCCGATATAGGGGACGCGTATCGGAGCGTTGCCGGAGAACTCACCCGTGGAGACGGGCTCAAGATCCAGATTGAGCGGGGAAGCACCGCCATAGGAGTAAATCTGACCGTTCACCGGGCTCTGGGGCGTAGCGATTTGCGCCTGATTGAATGGGATCGGCAGGACCTCATGCTGTCCATGGTTACCCACATACCCCGCGCTGAACAGCCAGCTGTTCGAAAGCTGATACTGCAGGTCGAATGTCCAGTTTTCAGAGTAGGGGAGCTTGTTGTTGATGTCATACCCCCCAAACAGAAATGGTCCGTAAAGATTTCCCGCCGGAAAGTGGCCCGACTCCGTCTGGCCGATGTTGGGCAACTGGGCCAGGAACGCCGCTGGGCTTCCTGGGGGCGCCGCCGGAGCGGTGGTACCGAACGGAGTCGCAAAAGTGGCTCCGGTAGCGGCGAAAATCGGCGTCACGAAGGGCGGCGCCAATGTCACGCCAAACGGTCCGTTGAAACCGCTTCCCGCGCTGGGCGATAACTCGCTGAAGAACTCGCCGCGGTCGTAATAGATGCCGTATCCCGCCCGGACCGTTAGTTTGGAAACCGGCGACCAGGCAACACCGATGCGCGGCGCGAAGCCCCATTGAGGCTTCTGCATCAGGGTGTTGCTCGCACCCTGCGTCGCGAAGTTTGGATTGTTCCCCGCGAACTCGAGTCCCGAGCCGGTGATCGTATCGGTGGCCGCGTTATACGAATAGAGGCTGGAATTGAAGCCCGTAAGCCGGCCGTACTTCTCGGACAAGGCTCCGTCGTTGTCCCAGCGCAAGCCCAGGGTTACCGTCAGATTGCTGCGAACCTTAAAGTTGTCGTTGACGAACGCGCCGATCGTATCGGACCTGTAATATCGGTTGGCCGAGCCGGTGAACGCAGCCGAGGAAAGCCCCGTTTTTACCGCGCCCTCGACAAAGGTCGTAAAGGTGTTGAAGTAAAGATTAGAGCCGCTGACGTTGTTATTGATGATGTTCAGTTGGGTGTGGTCCCAATTCGCGCCGAAGGACAGTGTATGCTTGCCCTTCACCCAGTTCAGCGCAGTGCCGTATTCCCACTGGTTTTGGACCATGCCCGCGTTTCCAAAACTTACGCTGGGCCCGAATTCATTGGCTGAGCCGAGTGTTTTGTCCGCCTGCTTTATCTCAATCTGGGGAAAGTTCGTCGAGCCCAGCAGGTTCATGCCAAACTGGCTCGGAGTGAAAGCCTGACTGGTTTGCGAAAAGGCGCGCAATCGCGTGAACCCGACGCGCTGTACCCAAGTCAAGTTGGGCGTCAGTATCCTGGTGTTGTCGATGGAAACCACCTGGCTCCCGGCCGAAAGCTGCTGCGGAAATCCGAGCCCGTCGCCGACCGCGCCGAACGGATTCGTGGTTGGATTGGTCTGGAAGTAGTACTTGCCTGTCATGCGGTCGCTGTCGCTGAAGAGGTAATCGATATTGCCGATCGCCTGGTCCACGCTCGACTGCGCGTTGGGACCCTGTGTAATCGCGTCATAACCCAGCGCCTTGGCTTGGGCCGGATTGGTAATCTGAGCGCTGGGAATCAGGTACTGGCCGCCGGGCAGTGTGGCGTTCAACATGGCGGCGGCTACCGGGCTGATCTGGCTGGCCGTGATTGTGGTGCCGAAGCTGCTCTGAACTGCGTTGATGATGCCCTGCGTGCTCCGGTCGTTCGTAAGACCGAGGGGCACTGTCACGTCTTTTAGCGAGTCGGAAGCGTCCGCCAGGCGCGCGCCCTGATAGGAGCCGAAGTAGAATAGCTTGTCCTTCTTGATCGGACCGCCCAGCGTTACGCCGAACTTGTTGCTTGCGAGGAACGGATCTTTGACCGTAATCGCCGGCGACGCATTGTAAAAGAACGGAGCCGCGTTCATGGCGCTGTTCACGAAGTACTCATAGACCTCGCCATGAAGCTGGTTGGTCCCGGATTTCGTGATGACCCCGATATGGGCGCCGCTGTTTGCCCCCTGCGTCGCATCGTACATGGCGGCGTTCACGCTTATTTCCTGGATCGCTTCAATCGGTGGCGTCGGCAACGCCTGCCCGATGGCGCCATAAACCGACGTGCTGGTCTGTATTCCGCCGCCGGCGCCGAAGTTCTCGCCGGTATTCAGGACAAAGCGGTTCTCGCCGACCTGACTGGTGGAATTGCCGTTGAACAGGTTATTGGTGCTGATGCCGTTCATCGAGAAACTGTTGCTGGTGTCGCGCTGGCCGTTAGCGAAAATCGCCTGGTTGCCCAGTCCGGTGTTGCTGCCCGGGCCGCCCAGGAAATCGGCATGAACACCGGGGCTCAGAATGGCGAGCTGCGTAAAACTGCCGGTACCGAGAGGCGTTTGCTGGATGGTCAGCAGGTCGACGACGTATCCGTTGGTCGTGTCCGTCTGATTCATCAATGGCGTCGCCGTCACTTCGATCGTGTTACTGACCGCGCCCACCTGCAGAGTCGAGTCCACCGTTGCCGTACGGTTGCCGCTGACCAGAACCTGTGTGTGGCTCTCGGTTTGGAATCCGGTCTTTGAGATCGTTACTTCGTACATGCCGATCGGAAGGTTCTGCGCCGAATAGAATCCATTCCCATCGGTGTGCTGGGTGATTTCCTGATTGGTGGCTATGCTGCGAGCCTTTACGGCGGCGTCGGCTACCACGGCGCCCGTAGAATCCTTCACGGTTCCGGTAATCGCGCCGAGCGTCTCCTGCCCACCGGCTGGCGCGCGCATCAGCAGAAGAATCGATAAAGTTCCGGCGACGAGCCACGCAATGTGGCGGCTCTTTATTAGTCTCATGGCCTTACCTCCAAAAAAAAGTCTACAGAAGCTCAAGACGCTGTTCGCGGCGGACGGGGAACGCGGCCTTGGTGCGGGCAAAAAGATATTGTAAAGGAAGAGAATATTACAACTCCATGAAATTTTCGCAGGCTGAAAACATGATGGTGCGGGTCGTTTTCGGGTTCACCCTTCCGGTGTTCGCCGCGGTCCATTCACAGGCACGAACCCGCGAGGTGATTCACCGCGATGACGTCAACATCGAAGTGATCGCGGAGGGCAGCGGTCCGCCGATCATCCTGCTTCCATCATTGGGGCGAGATTCGGAGGAGTTCGACCCGGTGGCCGAAAGAATCGCCGCGGCCGGCTTCCGCGTTCTGCGTCCCCAACCCCGCGGTTATGGAGACAGCTCAGGACCGATGCAAAATATCACGCTGCACGATCTGGCGCGCGATGTCGCCGCGGTAATTCAGCAAGAACATGCCGGGCGTCACGAGAACACGCCAGCTATTCTGGCGGGACACGCCTTCGGGCACTTCGTCGCGAAGATGACAGCCGTGGACTTTCCCGAGCTGGTGCGGGCCGTCATTCTGATCGGGGCCGCGCAAAAGCAACCGAATCCCGAAGTACAGAAGGCGGTCGCGATTGCCACCGATCCCTCGCAGCCGGAAGCCGAACGCCTGCGGAATCTCAAGCTGGTTTTCTTCGCGCCCGGCAACGATGCAAAGATCTGGCTCACCGGTTTTCATGCCAATGTGCGCGCCGCGGAAATCGTCGCCCGCGACGCCACCCCGCAGCGGGAATACTGGTCCGCCGGAACCGCTCCGATTCTGGACATTCAGGGATCGAACGACCCTTACCGGCCCAAATCGAGCTCAAACGAACTGGTACAGGAGTTCGGCGCAAAACGCGTCTCGGTAGTGGTGATTCCGCACACCGCGCACGCAGTCATTGTGGAACAGCCGCGCGCGGTGGCCGACGCGATTATCCAGTACGCGAAGAGACTCCCGAAGTCATAGCTCATTCGATCTCGCAGGATTCCGTTTTCGGTGTCGAACCTGCTAAGCGTTACCGTATGCGATGGGCAACCCGTTCCGCTGACAACTCCCCGAGCAATGCCACTTGGCCGCTTTTGCTATTTCGCTGTGGCGGAATGACCCTCTTTCTCGTTTTCACCGCAAGCCTGAGCGCTGCCCCGCAACTGGTGCTGGACACCACATCCTTGGATAGAGGGTTCAATATATTCCCAGGATCGAATGGGGCAAGCCAGATCGTCCAAGCTTACAACGTCGGGACCGGGTCGCTCAATCTGAGCACAATGGCGTCTGCCGCCTGGCTTGCCGCGAGCGTGGAGGCGCCACAGATTTGCACCGCGCCAGCCACCGTATGCTATCCGATCGTGATCTCGCTGAACACGGCGGCCCTCCCCGCCGGACAATATACGGGATACGTCACAGTCGCGGACCCGAATGCCGTCGATTCGCCGCAGCAAATCGCGGTTACAGTCAACATTGCCGGAATCCCGAGTTCATTGAATTTTTACCTGACTCCAGTTCCAGCCGGAACTAACTACCTGTCATACGATTTCGCGGAAGGGCTCACCCACGGCACGGTGACCGGAGCCGCCACCACCGAATCGGGCGGAGACTGGTTATCATTTCGGTCATTCAGCTACCCGGGCGAAAATCTTTACGAGTACGAGATTGTGGTGACCGCGCAAAGCGGACAGGCTCCGGGAAGCTATAGCGGATCCGTCGTATTGGCAGGTGACAACCCCGCCGATAACCAAACGGTGAGTGTAACCCTGAACGTCACAACCTCACCGATCATTGGAGGCTACAACGTAACGTGCACGCCAAGCTGCCCGGACGGCGTGTTGAATGGTTCTCCCGGCGACACTAAACCCACGGAGACCGTTACCTTCTCCGTCAGCGTAGCTGAGGGTACCCTAACCATTACCGGAGCCACGGCTTCTTCCACAGGGAACTTTCTCAGCGCATCTGTATCCGGCGCGAACACGATCGTGTTAACCGCGGATCCGGGAACGCTCGCTCCCGGGTATTACAGCGGCACCGTCACGATTGCTTCGAATGCCGTCAACAATAGTCAGGTGTCGGTTCCAGTGGTGTTTATTGTTGATCCGGCGGGCAAACCTTTGATCTCCGAGGGGGGCATCGTCGACATTGGGGAGTATGCCCCGATAGCTATTGCCCCGGGAGAAATTCTTGCTGTATTTGGCGATCAATTCGCGGCGTCCGACACATCCGCGGTAAATCCCGGACCTCCTCCGTTAGCCACGACGCTGGGCGGCACGCAAGTGCTGGTGAACGGTACACCGGCGCCACTTTACTTCTCCTCACCGGAACAGATGAACTTCCAGTTGCCGTATGAAACGCCGGTGGGACAACTGGCGACGGTCCAGGTAGTTTGGAACGGCACACCCGGAAATATGAGGTCCCTCAATGTGAACGCGGCGAGTGCGCCCGTGTTGCTGGTCTGGCCTGCGAGCGTCATCGCGGGAGGCTACGGAATCGTCGTGAATCAAGATAATAGTCTGGTTCTTCCCACCGCCATTCCGGGCTACGCCGCGCATCCCGCCAAGGTGGGCGACACTATTACGATCTATTGCACGGGGCTGGGTGAGACGACTCCCGCGGCGGTTACCGGCGCGGCTGCAAGCTCGACACAACTGGAAACGGTAATGAATCCGAGCGTCAGTTTTGGTTACTTATTTAATGGCGGCCCTGGGCCCAGCGAACTCACATCCACCAGGGCGGCGTTCGCCGGATTGACCCCAACCGCGGTGGGTCTCTACCAAGTGAATGTAACAATCCCGCCGGGCACCATAATCGGCTCCGCGGTTCCCGTGTTCGTGAATAACAGCAACGCCGTATTTATCGCCATTTCGCAGTAGCCAAAGCCCGAAGGTATTTATTCCGGACAGCGTGTGTTCGGGCACAATTCGACCATCGACTCAGACGCTGTTTCCTGATAGCCTCCGGGCAGAAAGGAGGCTCATACATTGATTACCTGGAATGAAGTGCTTGAGGCGTTGCGCCGGTGCGATGGCCAGATAACGGATTATGGGCATCCGGCAGGTCAAATCCTGTTCGATCCGGCTGTCGGAGTAGGCGAGCGCATCGAATGGGAGACTTTCTCGCTGTTACGCGGGGGAGGATGGATCGCAACCGAAGATCGGGGTCGCGTTAAGAGGTATCGGATCAGCGAGACGGGGATGGCTCGTCTCACTGAAACCGAGTCACAACAGGACGCGTTCGCGACCAGCGCCAGTTAACGGGTACTAGCGGCCGGCGGACGGATATCGAAGCCGTCCGTCGGCAGGCGCGCGGGGCCGACGTAATGGCCCTGGTCGGGGTCGTTCTCGTTGCAGATGTATTCCATCAGTTCGTCGCCGGGCATAAGCCGCGCTCTGCCAACGGTGGTGAAAGGTTTTGTGTAAGCGCCGGGATCGTCAATGGTGACCTCGATGCGGATATTACCCAAGTCGGTTCGCGTGTAACGCTCGATCGTGTGGAGCTTTTCCGTGTGGGGATGGCCGAGGTTGTCGAACCAGAACTTGTCGTTGAACCCGACTGTGTCGATCACCAGCGTTTCTCCCTCCCAGTGGCCGATCGAGTGGCCGTACCAGGTGGGGTCCGGATCTTCGGGGTGTTTCCGGCCGTCCATGAAGATCTGCCGGTAGCTGTGGATGTTTCCTTCATAGAGGATGAAGTAGTGCGTCGGCGTTTGGACCAGCCGCCAGGGATAAGGGGCGCTGCGGGGAATGCCGAACGGGAGGCAATTGGCCTCCGGGTCGTCCTTCGCGAGCCGCGATTTGAAGACTTTCTCCGCCCACGGCTGCATAGAGAGAGTCTCTCCGGCTTTCAGGCCTTTGGAGATGTCGCCTGAGTTGCTGCCGCCGCCCATCCAGGCTCCCGACAGATCCGGTGTTCCATCGGCAAAATGCGGCGCGGGTCCGGTAACGGTAGGCGGCTGTTTAAAGATGGTACCCAGGGACTGGGACGGCGGCGGAGTCGCCTGCGCCAGGAGCGCGGACGCGATGGCGACCACGATGGTAAACGTCCGGAAAACCTGCGTGATCACGCTGAAAAACTCCCCCGCAATGGATTCTTTCACAGACGACAGGCTGGCGCAACGCTGCTTGACTTTATGCCGCCATGCCATTTAGACTGAGCGCGGTTACTATGAGATACGTCAAGTACGCTTCCGTGCTGTTTGCGTTGCCCTTATTGGCCAGTTCCGTCCGCGTTTATCAGACAAACAGCGCCGGGGATGAGGTGCATGTAATCGATCCCGCGACGAATAAAGTCGTGCAGACGATCAAGGACATCGAAGTGCCCCACGGGGTTACGTTCGCCCCCGACGGGAAACGCGCCTACATCACCTGCGAGGCTGAAAAAACGGTCTGGGCAGTCGATACTAAGACGGCCAAGCTGATCGCGAAAGCCCCTCTCAGCGGACATCCGAATAATCTTTCAATTTCAAAAGACGGGCAACGGCTATTTGTTGCAATCGCCGTGGCGCCCGGCGCAGTGGATGTTATCGACACGGCCGCGATGAAGCTCATCAAGAGCATTCCGGTGAAAGGCGCTGTCCATAACACCTATGTAACGCCGGACGGGAAATACGCGCTGGCAGGGTCAGTGGCCGGGAAAATGCTGACCGTGATCGACGAACAGACGCTGGAGCCCGCGTGGGAACTGCCGTTCGACCTTGGTGTGCGGCCGATCGCGTTCGAAAAGGCGCCTGATGGTTCGACGCGGCGGTTGTTCGTGCAGTTGTCCGGATACAACGGATTCGCGGTGGTGGATTTCAAGACGCATGAAGAAGTCAAACGGATCGCCCTGCCGTCCGAGCCCAGCGGTGGACACGCCGAGGGCGGAGCGCCCTCCCACGGCATCGGAGTAGCGCCGGACGGCCAAACGCTTTGGGTCAACAGTTCCCCCGCCAATGGCGTGTTCATCTACTCTCTGCCTGATCTGAAGATGCAGGGGTACGTGAAGACGGGCAAGGTGCCGGACTGGATCACGTTCACGCCGGATTCGAAAACGATCTACATCGCTAATTCCGGCGCAAATTCCGTGTCGGCGATCGATATTCTCTCACGAACAGAAGTGGCGCGGATCCCGGTGGGGCAAGTGCCGAAGCGCAATGGCACCGTGGTGGTTCCGTAGTTTAGATTTGATCGCTTCAGCAGGTTTTCGGATCCGTGTGGCGCACGATCTCAGCGTGCCGTGTCTAGACTTTCTCGATACAGGGTTTTTTGAACTGCACCGGGCGTCGGCAAGAGTGCCGACGCGGCACGCAAAGTGCGTACGCCACGGATATCAATCCTATTTTGCCGAGCGGACCCAGTCGGCAATAGCCATCCAATCGGGATCTTTCTGCGAGACGAACTGCCAGCCTCCGCCGTGGAATTCGTCGCCGCCGGCATCGGGTGACAGCGGATGGATCAGGAGCTTGCTCGCCGCTGGGTCGCCGGGCTTTACCAGGTGGGAGACGCTCTCGAAGTTGCGGCGCGATTGTTCCTCGGTCCAACTGCCGCCAGCGGGAGGAATCGGCTGGAGGCGGAACGCGCTGTTGTTCGCCTCATGGCAAACGACGCAGCGCGCGTGTCCGGGCCGCCTCTTAAGGAAGATCGGCTCGACACGCGTCCGGTACGTTTCGAAGTCGAGAGCCTGCGCAAGGGCTATCGAGGCGGTCGATAGCAGCGTGAGCGCGGCGGCCATTGTCAGGGCCAAGCGGGTGCCAATCATTTTCGTTCTCATTTCCGCCGCTAATCATATCAGAAACCGCCCGCGGCGCTGATACGCCGAAAAATGTCTCCTCCCACCCGCCTTTGTGATCTTCGCGCGGTTCACGCAGTCGGGAATCGATCCTGCTCGGTGTTACGCATATGCGGACGCGTATATCCGGGAAGACCGCGAGTTGTGGATTGCCTGCGCCTGTGGGCTCATGATCCCGGGGATCTGCAATGCCGCGGCCGTATAGGCCGAGCATCTGATTCGAACGGAAGCTTTTGGGCGTTCCAAGTACGTCGGTTTCTCCATCATGCAGGCGGGCGTTTTTCGGCTGGTTGTTCTTCCTGCCCTAACTCGGCTTCATCTTCAGTTGGCAGGTGGATGGCCGGTCGACACATTTTCCCGTAGCGGTTGTCTTAAATCGCTCGCTCGGAAATTAATTTGGCGCCTTTCCCTTGACTCCGCCTTTTTGTTGTTATAGATTCGCTTCCAGTTTTGTCCTAAAGTTTTGCTTTCTCAGGGTGCTCAGTAGTCGCCGAATCTCTCGACGAAGGGGAAGTCATGCGTTTAAAAATCGGTTCTTGTTTGTTCCTGTTCGCTTTCACCGCGTTTGCTCAGTCTGATCGCGGAACAATCACCGGTACGGTTTCGGATCCCGCCGGCGCGGTAGTTGCGGGCGCTGCCGTTGAAGCCAGAAACGTCGCCACCGACGCGCTCTATCCGGTCGCCACTTCGGCGACGGGTAATTACACCATTGCGCAATTGCCCGCCGGGTCTTACGAACTGACGGTCACAGTGCCCGGCTTCAAGAAGTTTATCCGCACGGGCCTGGTGGTTGAGGTGGCCGGAACGGCGCGCATCGATGCAACGCTTGAAGTCGGGGCGGCGAGCGAGAGCGTCACTGTGAATGCCGAAGCTCCGTTGCTCAAGACGGAAGGTGGAGAGATATCGAGCAACATTGCAACCAGCACGTTGGACGACCTTCCCATCCTCACGATGACCGGCGGGGCCGCCGCCATCGGATCGGCAAATAGCCTGGGCAACATCCGGAATCCACTGTCCGCCGTCGCCCTGCTGCCGGGAGCGCGAATCACAACGGACACGATCTTACGCATCAACGGGATGCCCTCAAACTCGCAATCGATCAACGTGGAAGGCCAGGACTCCACCAACGGCTTCTTCAAGCAGCAGAACCAGATCAACCAGGCGGGCGTGGAAGCTATCCAGGAGGTGGCCATCCAGACCAGCAACTTCGCCGCCGAATATGGCGCGGCCGGCGGCGGTTACTTCAACTACACCATTAAATCGGGCACCAACCAGCTTCACGGAAGTTTGTACGACTATTTCGTAAACGAGGTGCTGAATGCCGGAGCGCCCTTCACCGACGCGGGCAGCATCAACCCGGCGAAGGAAGGTCAGCACGTCCGGAACCCCATCCGGCAGAACGATTATGGCTTTACGCTGGGCGGACCTATCAGGATTCCGAAGATCTACAACGGCCACGACAAGTCCTTCTTCTTCTTTAACTTTGAGCAGTTCCGCCAAAGCTCGTTTACCAGCAATTCCGTCGGCATCGTGCCCACCGCGGCACAACGCGGAGGGAATTTTGGCGCGGCGCTTTCCGCCACCTGTAACAAAGATGCCAACGGCGTGAATATTTGCCTCAACGAGATCTTTGACCCCACGAGCCAGACAACTGTGAATGGCATACAGGAGCGCATGCCTTTCCCCAACAACACCATTCCCCCGAGCGTGATGGATCCCGTGGCGTTGGCCATTCAGAACTTGATCCCGCTGCCAAACGCGCCAGGCCTCACCAACTACGCAGCGCCGGGGTACTCGAATTACCGGCATACCACAATTCCTTCCTTCAAGATCGATCACACCCTGAGCGACAAGATGAAGATCTCGGGATATTATTCGGCGACGGAAACCAACTCGCCTCAGACTAACGGATTCCCGCAACCGTATACCGCACTGCAGCCGCAGGCCGCTTTGGCGCAGACCGTCCGGATCAACTTCGACTATACGCTTACGCCCACACTGCTGCTGCACATCGGCGCGGGTTATCTGGAGACGTCCAACCCTCAGACCGCCCCGGCTTTCGACCAGAAGACACTATTCAACCAGGCAAACGGCGGCGGCGTTCCGTTCACAGCCTCGAACTACTTCCCTTACATGGCGGGCATGTTCAGCGCGAATGGTGGTGGCTGGAACGGTGGCGGACCGTTCCCCACGGTCGCCAATACGGGCGTGGCGTTCACGCTCACTCCGCAGCAACATGACTACAAGCCGACCTTTAACTCGAACTTAATCTATGTCAAGGGCAACCACACGTACAAACTCGGGGCAACAGCGCTGTTTGAAGGCATACAGAGCGTGAACGCGAGCCGAGCCGATGGACAATTTGGGTTCTCTGCCGTACAGACCGCCGATCCCTCTCAGAACGGCCTGCCTTTCGCCAACACGGCGAGCAGCGGATTCGGGTATGCCAGTTTCCTGCTCGGCGCCACCAGCACCGTGTCGACAGCCGCGCCCGCGGATGTGCGGCTCGGCACCCACGCCTTTGCGCTGTACATCCAGGACAGCTGGAAGGTCACTCGTAAACTTACCTTCGATTACGGCCTCCGCTGGGATTACGCCATCCTGTGGAAGGAGCAATATGGCCGCATGCAGAATGCCGACTTCGTCGACCCTAACCCGGTTATCGGCGGCAGGATTGGCACGGTGGAATACCAGGCCACCTGCAAATGCAACTATGCGAACGCCTACCCGTATGCCATTGGGCCGCACTTGGGAGTCGCCTACCAGATCACGCCCAAGACGGTCTTCCGCGCTGGAGGCGCCGTATCCTACGCGGCGGTCTCCGATCAGGCCGGACTGAACAGCAGCGCCGGTGACTTCTACACGATTCCCTCACCGGCGTATGGCGCTTCCGCGGGGGCCCTGAAAAATGGAGACCCCTTGGGGGTTGGCAACGTCTACGGAAATCCCGTGGTCCACTGGCCGAATTTTACTCCCTCGTACCCGGTTGCCGCGGCGCCTGGCGTAATCCCTCCAGCTTCGCCGTTCGTCTCCATCGCGCCGAATTCGGGCCGACTGCCGCGCACCTTCCAGTGGAGCGTCGGCTTCGAACGGGAACTCACGAAAGACGCCGTGGTTGACGTAGCCTACGTGGGAAATCGGGGCGCATGGTGGGCATCGCCTCTGCTGGCCGGCTTGAATTACAACGCGCTGACGCCTCAGGGGTTGCTCGCCGAAAGACAGTACGGAAATACCACCGGGATTGATATCACGAATCCGGCGCAAGCCCAACTGCTTAACACCCAGATCAATTCCCCCAGCGTCCTTGCCCTTTTCCCCCAGTTGGCCAACCCGAACGTTGTCTATGCGGGATTCCCGGCTACCCAAACCCTGGGTCAGGCTTTGCGGCCCTATCCGCAGTGGAACGGCATCCCGCCTTTCCTCGGGCCTCCAGATGGAAATACCTGGTATGACTCGCTCCAGATCAAAGGGACACAGCGCTTCCAGCATGGACTGAGCGCGCAGGTGGCCTACACCTGGCAAAAGGAGCTCACCAACGGCACTAACTCCAACACGTCTTACGTGACGCCCTCACCGCCGCTGATCAACGACGTGTTCAACAAAGCGCTGGATAAGCAGATCTCCGGGTTCAGCATTCCGCAGGAGCTGATCATGTCGTTTAACTACATAACGCCCCGGATACACGGCGATACCACGGCGTTCAAGGCTCTGTCGTGGGCCGTACGCGACTGGACCGTGGGCGGAGTGCTCCGTTATCAAAGCGGCGCGTTGATCCAGACCCCGGACTCGGCGAACAACCTCCTGTCTAACCTGCAGCGCGGGCCAGCTAACAACCCCGCTCTTTGGGGTGGCGGCTATACGTTTATGGATCGGGTATCCGGTCAGCCTTTGTTTCTGGTGAATCCGAACTCAAAGTTCGATCCCACTAAGCAGGAGGTGCTCAATCCGGCGGCTTGGACAGAAGCGCCCTTTGGTACGTTCGGGGCGTCCGGGCCTTACTTTAACGACTTCCGCTGGCAGCGGCAGCCCGCCGAAAGCCTGGCATTCGGGCGGACCTTCGCGATTAAAGAGAAGTACAGACTCCAGATCCGGGCGGAATTCCAGAACATCTTCAACCGCGTGTTCTATTCCATGCCGCAAAATGGCGCGGCGTTCGGGGCGGCACCGGTGTTTACCACTTCGCCCACCGTCCGCAATAACACCTTGAGCGGCAACGCGGGCCTGTTGTCCTCGGGTTTCGGGTTCGTTCCCTGGCTGAACGGCACAGGCGACCAGCCGCGAAGCGGCCAGATCGTGGCGCGGTTTACGTTCTGATTTTGTGCGCCGGAGCGGGACAGACCATCCACGGTCTGTCCCGTTGTATAGTCTAATGACTTAGTGTCCGGACGCCTTCAAAAATCCAATCGATATCTGCTCTGCGCGCTTCTGCTGCCCTTCGGCGCATCCGCGGAAATTGTGTGCGTGCTGGGGCCGGGCGCTCAGTCTTACAACGCCCACGCCGATCAACGCCCAACTAGCGACGCCATGGAAATGGCTCGCCGCCTGAACGCTGCATTGACGCCGCTTTGCTCCCCAATGTGCCCCCAGATTGCCGTATTCCGCAACTCGACCGCGGCAAATGCCATGCTGATCGTCACCCCCGATCAGGCGAAGGTCGTCTACGCGCCGCTGTTCTTCCAGACTGTCTATGACAGCTACGGCGATGGCGCTCTCATTGCGATCATCGCCCACGAGTTCGGCCACGCTCTGGATGAGATCTACCCTGCACGGTTCGGGAGCGGCGGGACCCCGGAGTTACGCGCCGATGCGTGGGCCGGCTGCGCCCTCGCTCGCGTCAATTTGAGCCCAACCGGTCTGGTGGAAGCTCTCACCGCACTTTCGAAGTATCCGCCTCCGGCTCAGCTTGGTTGGAACCTGCGCCTGTTGGCTCTGCGGCTGGGATACTCCAAATGTGGCGGCGACGGCTCAAAGTTCGAAAAGGGAGCCAACGTCGGTTTAAAGTGAGCAGCCGGGATGGCCGCAGTTGCAGGAAATCTCGGTAGTGCCAGCCGCGTCCTCGCAGGACGTACTGCAATATTTGCTGTCTGTCCGCGCCGGGCAGCTGCAAGCCGGATGAGCGCACTTTTGGGTCTCTTGAGCCATAAAACCTCCGGTACCCAGCGGAGCACTTCGCGGGCCAAATTGCCGGCTTACTTGCGCGCGATTATCACGCGGGACGGATAGAAACCCTGCTGGACCTTCTGGTCGTGCTCGACTTCAAATTCATAGCCGTTGATCGCTTCCGGAATCGCCGTCTCCACCTGCCTGCCCCAGAACGAGGGCGCCAATCCTCCGGCTACCCTGTACAGGACATTGAAGGCAGGTACATTTTGACCGATGAGCACCAGGGCAAGCCGTCCGTTGGGGCGCAATACCCGATGGATTTCGCCGAGAGCCCGAAAGATTTCCTCCGCGCCCATCAACTCCAGCAGGTAACAACAGACCACAGCGTCAAAGGACCCGTCGCGAAAAGGCATGTTGCACGCGTCGACAGCCTGGCAATGCGCTTTGGCGGGCGGCGCGTGCCGCCGCGCGAGGCGCTGGGTGCGCGCAGCCATGTTCGGAGAAAGGTCGAATCCGCAAGTCAGACCCTGGGGATTGATCCGCACGATTCGACCGAACATCTCGCCCGAACCAGTGGCCACTTCAAGCACGCGCATGCCGTCGCGGATGCCCGCCAGCGATAACGCGACCTTGTGGGCCTTTTCATGAAACAGGAATGTAGATAGCGGATAGATGCCCGCGACCAGATCGTAGACGCGCCGCGTGGGACCGGGCAGGCCCCTGAATCCGTTAAGCCCTTGTCTTGCGTGGCCACGGGTCTCCTCGCCGGTGGGTGCGGTCAGCGTCGTGACTCGGAAAGGCGCCATCAGGAGACCGCCGCCAGACGCGTCTGGTTGCCCGGGTGTGTCCCGGGAACTTCGATTTCTATGCGCGTGCCGCGCCCGGGTTGGCTGTCGATCAACATGCGGTAATCCTGGTTGTAGAGTACTTTCAGCCGCTCTTTCACATTACTCACGCCAATACCTTTGTTCAGTATTCCGGCCAGGTCCGCTTCCGGGATTCCCACGCCGTCATCCTCGACTTCAATAGATAGTCTCCCGTTGTTGTGCGCGGTGCGGATCGTCACCGTTCCGCCATCGATCTTACTCGATATGCCGTGCTTGATCGAATTCTCGATCAACGGCTGCAGCAGCATGCTGGGCACCAGCATATCCAAAGTTGCCGGATCGATGTGTTTCACAACCTGTAATTTTTCGCCGAAGCGCACCAGCTCGATGGAAAGGTAATCCTCGATAAAAGCCAGTTCGTCCCGGAGGGGCGCGAAATGCTCCTGGTTACGCAGGCGTCCCCTCATAATACGCGAAAGGCGCACGATCATGAGACGCGCCTGTTCCGGGTTTACCCGGATGAGGCTGGTGACGGAATTCAGCGTGTTGAAGAGGAAGTGCGGATTGATCTGGCTGGAGAGGGATTCCAGACGCGCCTCGATGAGCAACCGTTCCTGTTCTTCCAACTTGGCTTCATTGCGGGTGTTGTTCCAGACCTTAAGCGGCAGGGTGACGCAGAAATAAGTAGAAGCGCAGACCGCCGTGACGAGAAGCGGGGGATCGTTCCATTTGGCGATAGTGAATAACTTCGGTTTGAAAGCCGTACCCAGAACCTCGCGAAGAAGTTCGGTCGCGACAACACCAAAAAAGAAAAACAGATGAAACAGGGCGCCGCGGAGTTCACGCCGCTGCTGAAAGATGTGTTTGACGTTCGCGTCCGGAAAAGGCGAGATGCGCCAAATGTCCTCTTTGTCGGAGGCTATGTCGCGCAACAATCCGCCGCCGAATCCGACGACCGCGAGAAACGGGAGCGAAAGCAACTCTCCGGCGGACATCTCAGGTATGGCGATCATCATTCCCGCGAGCCATCCGCAGACGTAACCGCCGGTGATGCCTGCCAGCAGGCTGCCTTCGAGAGCCAGATCGAGCGCCGAATAGGAAGTATTCACCAGCCGGAATACCACCCCAGGCGTAAAGATGGCAGCAAACCACAGTGCCAGCCGGACGCGTTGAGCGAGAGTACGCTCTTCGCGCAGGAGCATGCGCTTGACCGCATTGAATCTCACGCCAACACTCGCAATCGAGGCGGCAACCCCGATCTTGAGCAGCAATGTAATGAGGTACTGCTCCACGTTATTCGCTTGTCTGGACCAAGCTCATTATAATGGAGTTAGTTTCAAGCCCCCCAATTCATGACAGACCCTGCAACTTTTGTTTTGTCCCAGGCAGCCGAGGCTGATTTTCCGACCGAATACGGATTGTTTCGGATATACGGTTTTGAGGGACGGGCAGATGGTCGTGTCGAAGAAGCAGTGGTTCTGAAGATGGGCGACGTGAATAACGGGCCACCGCCCCTGTTGCGAATCCATTCGCAATGCCTGACGGGAGACGTCTTTCACAGTCTGCGCTGTGACTGCAGGGCTCAGCTCGAGATTGCGTTCCGGGAGATTTCGGGCGAAGGCCGCGGGCTCATCATTTACGAGCACCAGGAAGGCCGCGGAATTGGGCTGATGAACAAACTGCGCGCCTACGAGCTGCAGGATCACGGCGCCGATACGGTGGAGGCAAACGAGCAGCTCGGATTTGAGAGCGACTTGCGGAACTATTCCCTGCCGGGAGCGATTTTGCGGCATCTGGGCATACGAAACGTGCGCCTCCTGTCGAATAATCCGGAAAAGGTCAAAGCTCTGGAAGATGCGGGAATCGTGGTAGCGGAGCGCATACCCTGCATCGCGGCGGCGCATGAATCCAGGCGTGGCTATCTGGAGACAAAACGCGAGAAGATGGGCCACCTTCTCGAAGGAGTCTAGATCAGGTACCGCTGGGGGCCGCGGCGGCCTACTAATCTTCGCGCAAATCTCTGCCGATACCTAGTTCATGACTGAACGGCGTTTTGAAAGCCGGTTTTTGTGCGCGGACCTGGTTAAAGTCGAATGGACGACGGGCGCTTCTGATGTGAACAATGGTTCCGGTGGGAGCTCCCGGGCAGTGGAGGCTGTTCTGGAGGATATTTCCCCGTTGGGAGCATGCGTGCAGGTGGACGAGCGAATTCCACTGGGGGCCAGGGTCTCGATTTCAGTGGTCCCTGAAGAAACCGCGCGGTTTTCGGGCTGGGTATCATACTGCGTATTCCGCGATTATGGATATTTCGTCGGAATTCAATTTGCCAACGAAACAAGATGGTCGAGCGGCGTCTTCGAGCCGCAGCACCTGACAAATCTGGAGGCGCTGATGGAACCGCCAGACGCAGCCTGTGATTAGTTAGAGTTCAAAAGCTCATCTTGTCTTTGGCCGCTTCGAGTTTCCGGCCGTCGACGCCGTAGACGACCAGCATTTCGCCCCACTCCCGGTAATCGCCGTGTTTCTCGCGGTACGTGACGAGGGCTTTCGCTTCGTCGGGCGTTAGGCCGATCACGGTAACGATCTCCTCGGCCTTCGCCTTGTTCATATTGATTTTTGTCGTGTCCTCTGACTTACCGAAATTTTTCGCCATGTAAGCCGCGATGGCGTCATACTGCTCCGGGGGCCCCGGGACGCCTTTTGTCGCCATGCGGGCGATGGTCGTTTTCCAATCGGATTCGGATCGTTTCTGGTTGAGAAGCTGCGAAGGCTCGTGGCATTGCAGACAGATCTTGTTGACATACTCTTTCGCCGGGCCGTCCGGAAAATCGTTCTGGGCGAAAGCGGGGGCAATCAGAAGCGATGAAAAAACCAGAGTCCTGAACATCGTCGTCACAACGAATATTTTCGCATGAATTCGAGATAGGATAGGGCAGGGAGGCATTCCCGCATGATCAGATTTCGCAGTGCCGTTTTTGCCATCGCATGTTTCCTGCCCCTTGCGACGGCGTTCGGACAACGCTATACAAGCCCGCCGGCCAATGCCGCGGTCCAGATCGCCGGCAAGCAGATCAACGTCGATTATTACGCGCCTTCGATGCACGGCCGGAAGATCATGGGCGCGCTCGTGCCGTTTGGCCAGGTCTGGTGCCCCGGAGCCAATGTCGCTACGGGCCTCACCACGGAAGCCGACCTTCAGATCGGCGCGCTGAAACTTCCGAAAGGGGCCTGGAGTATTTGGGCGATTCCGGGTGACAAGGAATGGACGCTCATTATCAACAGGCAGACCGGCCAGCACCATCTCGATTACGATGTGGCGGAGGACTTCGGCCGGACGAAGATGACCGTGAAGATTCTAGCCACGCCGGTGGAAACCTTCCGCATCGAGTTGTCGTCGAATGGCGGGAACAAAGGGACGCTGTCGTTGATCTGGGAAACGACGGAAGCTTCCATTCCGTTCACCGTTCTGCCGCAATAATGGCGCGAATTCGAACCACCCTTCGGCGCCGCGACGACCGTCTTTTCTTCGTGGTTCGCCGGAACAGGGCGAAAATCCCAAGACCACTCAGTCCGACGGCGATCGGCGTCAAAGACAGCGGTTTTGGAAAACCGGACGGCGACCCGTTAGAGCCGATGGCAAATTCTTCATCACTGATCGGCACGTTGAAGTTGAGATCCCAGGGATCTGGGTCGTCGTCATCCTCGAACAGGGACTCAGGGGCCGAAGCGGAGTAAAAAACAAGGTCCCGTTCGATGCTGCCGATTGGGGCGGCCATGGCTTCGGCGCAAAGGCCCGAGAGCACGGCAATCAACAAGACCGTGAATTTCATTTCAGCTGTACAGATCACTGCTGTCCGGTTATAAGTCGAACAGAATCAGTTGCTTGCCTGGATCGATAAAGTCGATTTCGGACTCCGATGGCTGAAGTGCCTGTAAAATGGGCATTTTTTCAAAGAGCGACAGGC
>Ga0182024_10007857_pt1 | contig 22841 bp, 14 predicted proteins | sample P32metaG_FD_120480 | JGI IMG/M metagenome (GOLD analysis project Ga0182024, IMG submission 120480) | Permafrost microbial communities from Stordalen Mire, Sweden - P3-2 metaG (Illumina Assembly) | ecosystem: Environmental > Terrestrial > Soil > Wetlands > Permafrost | place: Sweden: Stordalen... | reverse complement strand
TTTTCAGTCCGCTGCTCTACCAACTGAGCTACCTGGCCTAAGAGGGGTGTAACGTAGTCCGCCGCTTGGACTTCCTCAAGCCGATCGCTCGTGCCCGGTAGTTGTGTTCGGGCTTGGTGGGCCGACCACCGGGCGGGATTGTCTGCGATGCACCGTACGGTCCTTTCGAGTTCGCCCGGCGTTCGCACGACGGTGTCGTAGAAACTGCGCTGCCACACGCGGCTGCCTGGTGTGCTGCGAGCGCGGTTGATTGCTAATGCGGCAGCGGATTTCATTGCGCCAACAATCTCGGAGATTGGTTTCCGGGCTGACGCGTCGCCGCGCAGGTCAAAGAGCAGGTGAACGTGGTCGGGCATGATCGTGGCGGCGAGGACTTGGACTTCGGGGAGATTCCGCAGTAGCGTGCGCCACGCGGAGACGGCGCATCGGCCGTCCTGGCTCAGCTGCGTGTTACAGCCGACGATAGTGCTCAGGCGACGGTCGCGGTGCGACGTGCAGAACGTGATGAAATAGACGCCAGGGGCCGCATAGTCGTATTCGCGCAACCGAGGGCTGCGGCGGCCACCCTGATATCGTCGTCCCATCCGGCGAATCGTGGTGACGCACGGCGGAGCGGCGTCATCGAATTAACGTCCGTCGGATCCGTTCGTTCGCGATGCGGCCCTGTCGTGCGGAACAACAGGCGATGGACCGTCCAGATGGCCTGAGACGGTCCGGTGTTTAGGGCGCATCCGTAGGGGCCGGTCATGACCGGCCCCTACCAAGGCCGGCCGGTGCCGATGCCCCTGCCAGGGCTAGGCCGCTACCGTTTCTCGGATTCCCGATGCCGAGGAGAGCACTGTGCGCACCAGCTCTCCGATGTGCTCTGCGAAGTCGCGGGCCGGGCCGAACAACATCGGCATCAATAGCTGCACATCTTCGCCGTATTCCTCGAGGATCGCGCGCTGTGATTTCGTCAGGTTGTGCGTCATGACGAACGATTCGGTCACGCGGGCCACGGCGCCGTCGAGCAACAGCAGCTCGGTGTGGTCGAGGGGGCTCGTGTGGTTGCTGGTGTCGTTGGTCGGAGCAGCTTTGGTGTCTGGCATGATTACGTCCCGAAGGGTGGTGGGCCGTCGGGCCGGTGTCATACTGCGCCGGCCCAGCGAACGCCCGGGCGTAAGGCAAAGGGCGTTCCATCTCTTGGACGTCAATCCGGTGGGTTAATTAACGAGCTCTACCATTCGTGTGTCCAGAAATGGCAGTCAGGGCAGGTCGACTCTGCCGCGAGCTACTCCCTGACTGGCCGCCGCGGGTTGCCGCCGGCCGGGGTCGGGATCAGGGTCCCGCTATCTGGGTGCGCAGGGTCGAGCCACCGGAGCTGGTACGCCGAGCTCGCCGTCGACACGAACACGATCCGGCCGTCCGAGAGCCAACCCGGATCCGCGACGTTCGCCGGGCTGGGAGACAACCGCTGGATCACCCCAGTCGCCACGGCCAGCGTGAAGAGTGCGACATCGCCGTCGCGCGTCGAGATGAACGCGATCGTCTTCCCATCCGGGCTCCAGACAGGATCGACATCCGTCGTCGATCCGTCCGTCAGCGACGTTTCGGTTCCCTCCGCCACCGCCAGACGCGCCAGCGATGCGTTGCCGAACTGCGTCGTCACCACCACCAGCGTGTCGTCCGATGTGGACCAGCTGGGGTTCGCCTCCACCGCGGTCGAAAAGCCTGCGCTTCCCGTCGCCGCGATCGCATTACTCCCGTTGATCGCCGACGTCCACAGATGGTCGGCACCGTTGAGCGGAGAGATGAACGCCAGTGTCGTCCCATCGGCCGACACCGAGGCCTGGTCCGACGGAGATGGGATGGACGGGATCCGCGTCTCGGTGCCTCCCGCGATAGGCACGGTGTAGAGGGCCGCATAGCCGTCGCGGAAACTCGTAAACACGACGTTTCCGTTCGCCCATGCGGCCTGCTCGTTATCGCTCGTTCCCGATGTGATCTGCGTGAGACTCGTTCCGTCGAGCGCCACGGTGTACACGTCACGGTTGCCGGCGCCGCCCGAGTCCTGCAGGTCAATCAGGATCACCGGCGGTGCAGTCACGTGCACGCTGAGCGACGCAGACGCATTGCCATCACGGCCCGTGAACATCACGGACCCGGTGTCGGCAAATGTCGCCACACCGGCCGCCGAGATGGTTGCCGCGGATGCGGGCTGCGCCGACCAGGTCACCGATGCCGGCGCCACCGCGGTCCCACCCCGAAGAAAGGTCAACATCACCGACGCCCCACGCTCGGCGAAGCCCGTCACCGTGATCCGATCGGCGAGCGCTGTAGGCGCGCTGTGGCACGCGGTGAGCACGGCGCAAGCGATGATCACCGGAACGACGACGGCCCGCCACCGCGCAGGCCGTCGTCCAGCGAGATACCGTGATTCGGTTTTCAGGACTCCAGCGGCACGCGCGAGCGTGTGCCGCCAGGCGTCCGCAATCCGGACGGTCACTGCGTGCCGAGCAATACCACTCCGTTGTCCCCCACGATGTAGAGATTCGTGGCCGAGGTCCCGTAGACGCTTCGGAACCGCGACGCGACCGGCGCCGGCATGTTGATCCACTTGTTGCCGTTGTAGTGCTGCACCGTGCCGGCGTCCCCAACCGCATACGCGTCCGCCGTATACCCAGAGCCTGGTGTGTCCGCCCACACGTCCCGGAGCGTGACCGTCGTGCCGCTCGTTTGCGCGGTCCACACGTTGGTCCCCGCGTTGTGCAACACCGTACCGTTGGCTCCGACCGCATAGATGTCCGTCGACGAACTGCCCCAGAGCGAGTACAGGATTCCCGTGCCGTTCGGGGTGCTCATCTGGTTCCAGTTGCCGTTCGTGTTCTTTTCGTTCCAGATCGTGCCATCGCTGGCCGCGGCGTACACGTTGGTGGACGAGCTGCCCCAGATGCTCTGGACGCTGGCCGACGTTCCGAGGAAGTAGGACGACAGGTTCCCGTTGTTCAGATAACCAATAATCCCACCGCCGGCGCCCGTGTAGAAGCTGGTGGTGTTCGGTCCCCAGAGCGCGAAGACCGCCGTCCCGATGTTCTGCTCGGTCCACGTCCCGCCGGACAGCGTCGCCAGAGTGCCGTTCGTGCCGATCGAATACACCGTCGCCGGTTGCGGGCCCCCACCCCAGATCCCATCCATGGAATCCGCGTCCGACACGTACGCATTCGTCCACTGTGTGCCGTTGTAGTGGAGCACCGTGCCGAGCGAGGAGACGTAGACGTCGGTGGCACTGCTCGCCCACACGGCGTAGAACGATAGGCCGCTCTGCATGGATACCTGCCATGCCGAGCCGCTCGAGGAGAGCAAGCTGCCTTGGACGCCGACGGCCCATATCGAGGAGGACGAGCCAGCGGTCACGCCGGTCAACGGAATCCCGCTGTTCGGACCGATGGTGGACCACGAGGTTCCGTTGTAGTGGAGTGTCGTGCCGTTATCCCCGACGGCCCAGACATCCGTCGCTGCGCTGCCGCCGATCGCGGACAGGTCGTTGCTCGACCCGCTCGGCATCGACGACCACGACGAGCCAGTGAAGTGGATGATCGTGCCGCCCGTTCCGGCTGCGTACACGTCGGTCGCGGCGTCGCCCCACACCCCGGTCAAGCCTTGCGAGGTGCCCGACGTCTGCTTCACCCACGTGGTGCCGTTACCGAAGATCACGCCGCCGTTGTCGCCGACGGCCCACATGTGCGTGGCGTCGTTTCCCCAGATCGCGCGCAGGTTGCCCGTGCCGCCAGGCGTGGACATCGGCGTCCATTTCGTGCCGTTGTAGTGAACGACGGTGCCGCTCGCGCCCACAGCGTAGACGCTGCCCGCGCCAGCGACCCAGACGCCGTACAGAGCGCTGCTCTGTCCCGTCGGGATGCTCGTCCACGTACTCGCGGTGTCGTGCACGGCGACGCCGGCGTCACCCACCGCCCAGACGGAAGCGACGGCCTGGCCCGAGACACCGGACACACTTCGATAATTGTTGGACGCGGAGAGACCGCTGGTTACCGTCGCCCACGCCGATCCGTTGTATTGCAGCAACGTGCCGTTGACGCCGACCGCATACGCGTCGGTCGCGGTGTGGCGCCAGATACCGGTGAGGTTGTTACTGCTCAAGCCCTGATTCAGCATCGTCCACCGGCGAATACTCTTCTCGGCCGGCAGGATGGTGCTGACCTCGACGGAGAACGTGAAGCCTTTGACGCCGGGGCTGAGGTTGAACTTCCAGGTTTGGAAGGGACTCGTGGCGCCGGGGGCGATCGCGGCGCTGTAGTCGAAATAGGGCTGGAAGCTCGCGGTGAACGTGCCCGTATCAGGCGCAGCGATTGTCGCCGTTCCCGAGCCGCCCGTGACCGCAACCGGCGGGTTGCTCATGAAGAAGACCCGCGTGCCGGAGAGGCTCAAGTTTCCAGTGATGGTGTCGCCCATCGTCTGGTTGAGCAGATTCTGCACCGTCACGTTGGCTGAGAAGGCGCCACCCGAGAACGCATAGTTGGAGAACGCGAGCGTCAGATCGACGTTCTGCCGGCCCAGCGTCACGCTCTGCGCGAGTTCCTGGCGAAGAGCCGGATCAGCCGCAGCGGCCGGCCCATCGACCGTCGCTGGCTGGCACGACACCGCCATACCGCTCGCCCCTGCCGCCAACGTGCCGACGCAGTCAAGGATGGCGCGGGGAGCCAAGTTCGACGGCAACGCCGCCGATGTCTTCGAAGAAGGCGCAAAAGGGTCGTGGTCGTCAGCACACGCTGCCGCCACTACGCCTACGAGGCCAATGAGTATTAGAGAATTCCAACGCATTGCAGGTACGACGCTCCATCCCGTCGGGAATCACATTAGGAATCCGGCTCCTGCTGTCGCGAAATTGGTCAGCTGAAACGGGGTCGGATTAGATGTCTCTAATCTTCGATTGTGCGTGGTGGGACGCGGTGACTGCAGTCACCATGTGACCCGGCTCACGGGACCTGGCGCGCGCAAGACGAGCACGCGACACTCCGCCGCGCGTGAACGCCGGAAACGCCGAACGCCCCGCAGCGCCGGCGCAGAAAAACGCGCAGAGCTGCAGGGCGTTCAGCCGGGACGTCGCTGCGAAGCGGCGATACCCGCTACTACTTGGTGTTGCTTTGGTGTCGCTCGGTGTCAGAGCCGGCGCGTCCTGCCGCCGGCGCGCACGATCAGCGAGCGGCCTGCGCGTTCTCGGGGTTGCCCGCCGGTGTGGCGATCACATGGGCGACGCCCAGGTGCGCGGGATCGATCCAGTTCAGTTGCGAGATGATGCCCGACGGCGTCGACGACTCCTCGGTATACACGATCCGCCCGTCACTCAGCCAACACGGCTGCCCCGCATTACTCGGTTGCGGCGAGACGCGCACCACCTGGCCCGTCGCGATCGTGAGGACGAAGATGCCGAGGTCTCCATCACGTGTCGACGCAAACGCGATCGACCGCCCGTCCGCGCTCCACGCGGGATCGACGGCGGTGAACGTGCCGTCGGTCAGGGCCTGCGCGGAGTCCGTGGAAGCCGCGAGGTCGACGATCGCTGCGTTGCCCAGCGTCGTACTCACGAATACGACCGAATCACTCGATGGTGCCCACGACGGACTCGCTTCCTCAGCGCTCGGCGACCCGAAGTTCGTCGTCGGCCGGTCCGCACCACTGCCATCGGACGCTGCGATCCAGAGCTTGTCGAGACCACTGTCCGCCGCGATGAACGCCAGGTGCGAGCCGTCCGGCGAGAGCGCTGGCTGAAACGCGGAGCCGGACAGGCCGGGCAGACGCGACTCGGCGCCGCCACCGAGCGGTACGCGGTAGAGTGCCGGATACCCGTCGCGATAACTGGTGAACACGACGACGCCATTCGCGACAGACGGCTCGTCGTTATCCGAGGTGCCCGATGTCAGGCGGGTGAGCGCCTGGCCATCCAGCGACGCTCGATAGACATCGTAGTCGCCCAGCGTGCCGTCTGACGCGACGTCGTGCATCGCGAAGACGATCGTGGGCGGTGCATCCACGTGTACGACGACCGTCGTGTTGCCGATGCCGGTGTGGGCGGTGATCGACACGTCTCCGGTGTCGGTCAGGACCGCGGAGTCGGGTTTCACGAGACGCACCCGGGTGTCCGAAGCCGTCGTCCAACTGACCTCTTGGCCACTGACCGGCGACCCGTTGTGCATCACCTGGAGCTGCACGGTCGCGCCTCGCTCGAGCCGGCCCTGCGTCGTGACGGTGAGACCAGATTGCGCCGTGGGCGCGAGCGACGACGGGGATTCACATGCACCGAGAGTGATCGCCAGAGCGGCCAGCGCCGCCCATACCGCCCCAGCGGACCAGCGTCCGTGGGCCGCCGCATCGTCACGGCGCAGTGCACCGGACCGGCGGCTGCCAGTGGCGGCGCTAGTGTTTGGCGATCCGAGCTCGGTGCAGAACTGACTCATAGACTTTCTGTCCTCCCGTTGCGAGAAAGACGCGGCAGATGGGAGTCCAGAAACATTAGTTTATGCTAATTTGGCTATCGTAAGTAGTTTGGAGGCAATCAACTAGCTAATAATTAGACAGTAGCCGCGCGGCAGGTGTCGCGTTTGTCGACAGCGACTTCCTTGTTGGGGCCGGGACGGGCCGAACGCGCGCTAGGCCTGCCGCCGCTTGGGCGCAGCGACCGCTGGCGCCTCTTCAAAGAAGAAGCCGACCGGGCCGTCCGCGAGATCCATGTCGTTCACGATCGCCTTGAGGACCTGCGCCAACGCCCGCCGCCGCCCGGGCGGGAGGGCGTTGATCGCCGTGATGAGCCGCATCTGCGCGGGAGGCGGCGCGTGCCGCAGTGCGCGCCCGCCGGCCGCGGTCAACGTGAGCACCACTCGGCGCCTGTCCGCCTCCGACCGGGAGCGGGAGACGAACCCGCGACTCACGAGCCGATCGACCACCACCGAGACGGTGCTTTGATGCGTGAAGGTGAGCGCCGCCAGCTCGTTGAGCGATTGCGTCGAATTCGCATCCAGCATGCGCAGCACGAGGAGCTGGGCGCCCGTGATGCCGATCGAGCGTTCGGCTGTCCGCGCCGAGATTCCGAGCGCGCGCACGATCCGGCGCATCGAGTCGAGCGCGGATGCGCCGTCCCGCTGCGCGGCCGCCGCGCGCGGCTTACGTCGTGCTGCCATCGGCGCCGGGTTTGCCGGCATCCTCGGTGGTGACGACCGCCCGTTTAGGCAACGGAGCGACGAATGCACGCATCTGCGGGGACAGGTGACGCTCAGCGTCATCGCGCGCGGCTAGCCGCCGGGCATGGGCGCCGAGCAGGTCACTGCGCGACACCATGCCGATGACCGTGCGCGGCGCGTCGCGGGTGACGACTGGCAGCCGGCCGACTTCCTCGCCGACCATGTGGTCCGCGGCCTCGCGTGCCGAGCTGTCGTCGTAGATCACGACCGGCGCGCGCCGGATGAGATCACGCACGAGAGACGTGACCGGCAACTCGAGGTCGAGCAGGTCACGACGCGTCACGACGCCAGCGAGCGCATTCTTCTCATCGACAACGGGGTAGCCCTGATGGTTGCTGCCCGGCTCGCGGGACACGATCCAGTCGCGCACGTCTTCGACCGCGTCGCTGGTCCGGAGCACGACGGGTGTCGTCGTCGCGATGTCGCGGACCAGGATCTGGCTCAGGTAGTCCGCCTGATATTCGGATTGGATGCGTGTGCCTCTCCGCGCCAGTTTCTCAGTCATGATCGACGAGTGCGGCATGAGACGAAGCGACACGAGATATGCGGCGCTGCATCCCGCGAGCAGTGGCAACAGTCCCATCGGCTGGCGCGTCGTTTCGAACGCGAAAACGACGGACGCGAGCAACGCATGCGAGGCTCCGGCGAAGATCGCGGCCATTCCTACCAGCGCGGCGATGTGCGCATCCACGTGCAGGTACGGAGCCGACCGCTCGAGGACTGTCCCGATCAACGCGCCGAGCCCGCCCCCAATCGTGAACAACGGCGCGAGGGTGCCTCCGGATGTCCCGCTCGCCAGCGCGATGACCCAGGAGATGAACTTGAATACGACGAGCGCCAACAGCGCGCGCCCGGTGAGCGTGCCCGCGAGCGTCTGCTCGATGTTCACGTACCCGACGCCGAGGGTCCTTGGTGCGACCCACCCGACCACTCCGACCACCACCGCGGCGAGCGCCGGCCACCACATCCAGTGGATTGGCAGCCGCTCGAACCCATCCTCGATGAGATACAGTGCACGCGTGATATAGACGGCGGCGACGCCGATCACCGCGCCCAGCGCAACGTACGTTGCGAGCGCTGCCCCGCCCGGCGGGGCAACCGCCGGCATGGGGAAGATCGGAGCAGACCCGGCGAACGTCATCCGCACGACCGTAGCGGCGGCCGCCGCGAACGAGACGGGGATGAGCGATCGCGCGCGGTACTCGAAGAGCAGCAGTTCGACGGCAAGGAGCACCGCGGAGACCGGGCTGCCGAACGTCGCCGCCATGCCTGCGGCCGCACCTGCGGCCAGCAGCACTTTGCGCTCGTCGGCCGTGGTGCGCAACATCTGGCCGATCACCGACCCGAGCGCGCCTCCGGTCGCGATGATCGGCCCCTCGGCACCGAACGGCCCACCGGTCCCGATCGCGATGGCGGCCGACAGGGGTTTGAGAAACGTGACACGGGGCGCGACACGGCTCTGGTTGAGGAGGATTTGTTCCATCGCCTCGGGGATGCCGTGCCCCCTGATGGCGGCCGACCCGTACCGCGCCATGAATCCCACGATCACCGCGCCGGCGACGGGAATCAGGATCACCACCGCACCGAGATGGTTGTTCGCCGGGGACGAGAAGGCCGACGACCAGGTGCCGTAGAAGGCGAGGTTGGTGATGAGCCCGATCAGCGCGGTGAGCAGCCGCGCCGCGAGCGCTGCGAGGATCGCGACCCCGACCGCCAATCCGGAGAGCAGCAGGATCCGGCCGTTTCGCTCGGTGGCGGGCGGCAGCCGGAGTTCGGCGAGCGACGGCGCCACTGGGACCCCGGCCTCGGGGGTTTCGGGGCTCACGTGCGCGCGAGGCGACGAGGTATATCCATTGGTACCAATCTAATATTGCCCATCGGTCCGGATGCGGCCGCGGCGGCGCAGATCCGGTGGGTTGCCCAATGACGTAGTGTGGTCGAGGCGTACGGATGCCCATGTAATCGCCGTAGGAGGGAACCTCGGTCCGATCGCGTGCATATGTACAGCAGATGGGTGCGGCGCCAGACGTTTTGGTGCGACATACTCTTTTTGTGGTGCAAACGCGATGTATCGCTTCTTCAGCGCGCGGTGGATGCTATCAGTGCTCGTTGCCAGTGCCGTGCCGGCGCTCCCCGCCGGCGTGGGACGCGCTGCGCCCGCGCACACCCAAACGGCGCTCGAGACGGCGACGTTCGCCGGCGGGTGCTTCTGGTCGATGGTCCACGTGTTCGACGAGGTGCCGGGAGTCGTGTCGGTCGTTGCGGGGTACACGGGTGGCACAATTGCGCATCCCAGCTACTCGCAGGTCTCGTCGGGAGGCACCGGGCATGCTGAGGCAGTGGAGGTGCAGTTCGATCCCCGCCGGATCGGATATGCCGCGCTGCTGCGCATATTCTGGCATAATGTCGATCCGCTGGATGCGAGCGGCCAGTTCTGTGACCGGGGGGAGCAGTATCGCAGTGAGATCTTCTATCGGGACAGCGCGCAACAGGACGAGGCGGAAGCGTCCGAGCGCGCCGTCGCACACGGCGGTCGCCTGCCGGGCCCGATCGTCACGCAGATCGTGAGTGCAAGTCCGTTCTACGCGGCCGAGGACTACCACCAGGGGTATTACCACAAGCATCCGGTGGCGTATGCGATCTACCGGTGGGGCTGTGGACGGGACCGGCGGCTACATCAGTTATGGGGCACGCACGCCGCGGGCGGTGACGGGTCCTCAACCGAGGGGTAAGCGGCAATGACGATTGGACATGGCAGGATCGCGGCACGCCGGATGGCGGCGGCCACGGTGGCGGCGCTGGTCGCGGGTGCTGGCGGTGCGCGGGCGCAGTCCGCGCCGGCACATCCCGCCGCGGCAAGTACCACGTCGCAAGCGTCGGCACCGGCTGCGGCGCCGGCCACCAACTGGGCGGCGTATCGCAAGCCAGCCGACACCGCGCTGCGGCGGAAGCTGACGGCGGAGCAGTACGAGGTCACGCAGCAGGCGGGGACCGAGCGGCCATTCGACAACGAGTACTGGAACAACGAGCGGGCCGGGATCTATGTCGACATCGTCTCGGGAGAGCCGCTATTCAGCTCACTCGACAAGTTCGACTCGCACACCGGCTGGCCGAGCTTCACCAAGCCGCTCGATCCGGCGGACATCAAGTCGCAGGATGACAAGACGCTGGGCATGGATCGCACGGAAGTGCGGTCGGCGCATGCGGATTCGCACCTGGGCCACGTGTTCGACGACGGCCCGGCGCCGACCGGACTGCGCTACTGCATGAACTCGGCGGCCATGCGCTTCATCGCGGCCGATCAACTCTCGGCGAGCGGCTACGGGCAGTACGCCAAGCTCTTCAAGAAATAGGGAAGGCGGAGCGGGCGAGACGAGCGAGGATGGTCAGGGAGCAAGCGCCCCAACCAGTTGACTTACGGTGTTTGTTCGGGTACCGTGTACACCCTACATATCGGGGGTGACACGGTGGAAAACATGGGGCTGGAGCAGAAGATCGATCTGCTCATGTCGATGGCGGTGGACGATCACGATGGAGTGCCCTCCGCTCCCGCCATGAGTGGGACTAGCAGCCGCAACGGCCGCTGGTCGCGCCAGGCCGATCGCCCGGATGGTGGGTATTTGCCGCCTCCCAGACAGCTTCCGCCCAGACTCCGGCATACCAAGGAGGTCGGGGCGCTCCGGCCGCTCAACATCCGCAACGTACGGACCGCAGGCGGCACCCGCATGACGCTGCTCCGCATCCTGATGACCAACGCGTGCAGCTTCAACTGCTATTACTGCCCGATGCGTCGCGACCGCAATATGCCGCGCACGCTGCTCAAGCCCGCGGAGCTGGTCCGGATCTTCCTCGCGGCGCATGCGCGCGGCTGGTGCCAGGGGCTTTTCATCACGACGGGAATTCCCGGACGGCCCGTGAAGGTGATGGATGATCTCATCGAGGTGCTCGCGCTGCTGCGCGAGCGGCATGGGTTCCGCGGCTACATCCACGCGAAAATGGTCCCGGGCGGCGACGACGCACAGATCGAACGTCTCACCGCGCTCGCGAGTCGCGTGTCAGTCAACCTCGAAGCACCTTGCGGCCAGCATCTGACTCAGATCGCTCCGGAGAAGAATCTCGCCACGACGATCGCCGGTCTCGAACGGACGCGGGCTCAGGTCGTCGATGGCTGGGCGGAGGAGCGGGCAGGGCGCCCCCGCGACCGTCTGCACCCGGGTGGCAGCGCCGGCATGACGATGCAGTTCGTCGTCGGAGCCACGGCGGACACGGACCGCACGATCCTCAACGCGGTGACCGGCCTCTACGCCGGAGGGGGGATCCATCACTCGCAGTTCAGCGCCTTCCGGCCGATCCGCGATACGCCGATGGAAGACATGCGAGCCACGCCGGCCCTCCGGGAGCATCGTCTCTACCAGGCCGACCACCTGCTCCGCCAGTACGGGTTTGCGGCAGGCGAGATCGCGTATGACCCGGGCGGCAACCTTCCCCTGTCGGTCGATCCCAAGTGCGCCTGGGCACTGGCGCATCCCGAGCGTTTCCCGGTCGAGATCCAAACCGCGTCGCTCGAAGAGCTCGTACGCGTACCGGGGATCGGCCCCGGTACGGCGCGGCGGATCGTGGCCGAGCGGCACGCGGTGACACTGCGCGGACTCCGCGATCTCCGGAAGCTGGGTATGGTCACCGGGCGTGCCGCCGGATTCATCACACTGGGCGGGCACAAACTGCAGGACGTCCGGTGGTCGGAACAACTTGGATTCTGGCGCCCGGAGGAGGAAGCGGGCGCGTACCAGTTGCAGTACGACGTGAGCCCCGGGACGTTTAGATAGAGCGGCAGCGGGCGAGCGGCAGGGAATGCCGCTTGCCGGCACTGGTCGTCTGTGATACTGGTGGCCAGCCACCAGAGACCAGCCGCAACTTACGAGTCTTGGAGGCTTCCGGATGGCTACGACCGTCGCTCCGCCCGCTTCAGGGGGATCCACGTTGGCGTCGGAGCAGGAAGCGCGGGCCGTCGCGGAAGCGGCGCGCGAGACCGAGTGGGCGCATCCCAGTTTCGTCCGCGAGATGTTCCTCGGCCGCTACCGGCTGGATCTCATTCATCCGCACCCGCGGCCCGATCCCAACGACATGATCCGCGCGCAGCCGTTCTTCGACCGGCTGCGGTCACTCCTGGAGCGGATCGACTCCGAAGAGATCGATCGCACGGGACAGATTCCGCCGGACGTCGTTGACGAGCTGCGGGCGATGGGGGCGTTCGGGATCAAGATCCCGGCCGAATACGGCGGGTTGGGGCTGTCGCCGCTCGCGTACGTGCGAGCGATGGCGATGGTGACGTCGAAAGACGGATCGCTCACCGCCATGCTGTCGGCGTCGCAATCGATTGGTGTGCCGCAGCCACTCGCGCTATTCGGCACCGACGAGCAGAAGCGCCGGTTCTTTCCACGCCTCGCGAAAGGTGCAATCTCCGCGTTCGCACTCACCGAGGTCGACGCGGGATCCGATCCGGCGAACATGACCACGGCAGCCGTCCCGACCAGCGACGGGTCGCACTTCGTCATCAACGGCGAGAAGCTCTGGTGCACCAACGGGACGGCGGCCGAGTTGTTCGTCGTCATGGCCCGTACCCCGGATGTGCTGGTGCGGGGAAAGGCCCGCAAGCAGATCACCGCCTTTATCGTCGAGCGGGACATGCCGGGCGTCGAGGTCGTGCACCGGCTGCGTTTCATGGGGCTCAAGGCGATCGAGAACGGCGTCATCCGCTTCCGCGATGTCCGGGTGCCGCGCGAGAACATCCTGTGGGGCGAAGGCAAAGGGCTGAAGCTGGCCCTCACCACGCTCAACACCGGGCGTTTGACATTGCCCGCGAGCTGCGCTGCGGTGGGGAAAGCCATGCTCGAGGTCGCGCGCACATGGTCGCAGGAGCGCATCCAGTGGGGCCAGCCGATCGGCCGGCACGAGGCGGTCGCGCACAAGATCGCACGAATGGCGTCGACGACCTTCGCGATGGAAGCAGTGGCCGAGCTCTCGACGCTGCTGTATCAGCGCGGCGGGTACGACATCCGGCTCGAGGCCGCGATCGCGAAGCTGTACAACAGCGAGGCCGGGTGGCGGATCGTGGACGACACGTTGCAGATCCGTGGGGGCCGCGGGTATGAGATGGCCGAGTCGCTCGCGCGGCGCGGCGAGCGGCCGATCCCGATCGAGCGCGCGATGCGGGACTATCGCATCAATCTGATTTTCGAGGGATCCTCGGAGATCATGCGGCTCTTCATCGCTCGTGAGGCGGTGGACCACCACATGCGCACGGCGTTCTCACTGGTGGATCCAGCGTCGACGATGGGTGAGCGCGTCCGTGCGCTGGGGCGAGTAGCCCGGTTCTATCCGGCGTGGTATGCGGGCCGTCTCGTGGGCCGTGGGCAACTGCCGAGTTATGGTGAGTTCGGCAGGCTGGCCACGCACTTGCGGTATGCGGAGCGCACGACGCGGCGTCTCGGGCGTGCAATCCTGCACGCGATGGTGCGGTTCGGTCCCAAGCTCGAGCGCCGCCAGATGGTGTTGTTCCGCGCGGTCGACATCGGCGCGGAGTTGTTCGCGATGTCAGCCGCGTGCGTGCGGGCGCAGATGTTCGCTCAGGACGGCCGCGCCGAGGCGGTGACGCTGGCCGACGTGTTTTGCCGGGAGGCGCGCGGACGCATCGGACGGACCTTCGAGCAACTGTTCGGGCCGGACGACGTGGCGCTTTCCCGCCTTGCGCGCCAGGTCCTGGACGGGCAGCACACGTGGCTGGAGACCGGGATCGTCGGTCTCTGCGGCGGAGAAGACGCTAGACCAGCGCCTTGAGGTTTGCCATGCGCTCCGCCGCTGCCTCGAGCGTCTCGCGCTTCTTGCAGAACGCGAACCGGATGTAGCGGCTGCCACTCTCCCGGTCGTGGTAGAAGCTCGACCCGGGGACCGTCGCCACGCCGCCCTCGCGCGTGAGCCACGTCGCGAACTCGACGTCGTTGAGATCGCTCAAGTCCGAAAAATCCGCCAGGATGTAGTACGCACCTTCCGGCAGCGTGAACTTGAAACCGGCTGCGGACAGCGACTGCGCCATCAGGTCGCGGCGCACGCGGTAGTCTCGCGCGAGGTGATTGAAGTATTCCGCGTCGAACGCATAGCCGACCGCGGCGGCGGCCTGGAGCGGCGCGGGAGCGCCGACAGTCAGGAAATCGTGGACTTTGCGGATCGCGTTGGTCGTTTCGGGCGGCGCGATGGCATACCCGAGGCGCCAGCCCGTGCAACTGAACGTCTTGGAGAGGCTCGAGATGGTGACCGTCCGCTCGTGCATCCCCGGCCAGGTCGCGATCGGATGATGCTTGCCGGCGTACGTGATGTACTCGTACGGATCGTCGGTGAGGACCATCACATCGTGCTCGATACACAGCGACGCGATGAGAGAGATCTCGTCCCGCGTGAAGACGCGGCCGGTGGGATTGTGCGGCGAGTTCAGGACGAACGCGCGCGTTCGCGGCGTGAATGCCTGGCGCAGCCGGTCGGCGTTGAGGGTCCACGACGGCGGATCGAGCGGCACGAACACGGGCCGGGCGCCGGCGAGGATGCCGTCCGGACCATAATTCTCGTAAAACGGCTCCGGGATGATGACCTCGTCACCGGGATTGATCAGCGCGAGGAAGGCCGCGGCCATGGCTTCCGTGGCGCCGCACGTGACCGTCACCTCCCGCTCCGGGTCCACCTCCATATCGTACATCCGCCGATACTTCTCGGCGATCGCGAGCCGGAGGACCGGGCTGCCCCAGGTGATCGCGTACTGGTTGATGTCCCCCCGGATAGCAGCGCAGGCCGCTTCCTTCATCGGCTCGGGCATCGCGAAGTCGGGGAAGCCTTGCGCGAGATTGATGGCGCCGTGCGCCTGGGCGACCCTCGTCATCTCGCGGATGACGGATTCGGTGAACGTGGAGGCTCGTAGCGACGGACGCATGCAGTGTCTCCCTTTTGCGCGGGCGGTCGGCGATCTTCAGATAAGCTCACCCGTTCCCCTTCGCCGTGCTAGAGACCCCGCCGACAGAAATTCCGGCCGAGATCACCGACCCCATCAACGCTCGGATCCTCGCCGTCTCGGAGGACCGCATCGCGGGGTTTCTCCGGGACCCATTTACCGAGATTGCCACGCGGTCCGGGGTGTCCGTCGCACAGGTGCGGGAGCGATTGCGCGCCATGCTGGCCGCCGGGACTATCCGCCGGATCCGCCAGACGCTCATGGCAACGAACCTGGCCCCCGGTGCGCTGGTCGCGTGGCGGGTGCCGGCTGAGCGGCTGGATGCGGCGTTCGAGACGATGGTTCGGGACGACCCGTTCTCCGGCCACGTGGTCATCCGTTCGACGGACGCCGGCACCCCGGGGTCGGCCTACCGGTTGTGGACGACACTCAAAGTGCCGCAGGGCTACGCGATGCAGGCGCACTGCGAGTTCCTGGGGCGCCGGGTTGGCGCCGAGGGGTTCCGGCTGATGCCGGCCAAGTGCCTGTTCGCGCTGGGCGTCGGCCACGTGCGGCGGAAGACGATCGAGCCCGGCAGCCGCGCCGATGCACTGGGCGAGGTGATCAGCACGCAACTGGTCGAGCTCTCGCCGCTGGAGTGGCGGGTGCTGGAGCCGCTCAAGCGGGAGTTCACGACGGACGAGATTCGTGACGAGCCGTGGCGTGACCGGGCGGCGGAAGCTGGCGTGACGGTGGACGAGTTCTGCGGTGTCGGCGCCCGGCTGTCCGAGCGCGGCGTGATTGGCCGGTTCTCGACATTTCTGGAACACGTGAAGCCGTCGCTCGGCGGTACGCGCGTGACCCGATACAACGCGCTCTTTCACTGGCGAGTGCCCGAGGGACGGGAGATCGATGCGGGGCGTGAAGTGGGGCGGCACCACATCATCACGCACGCTTATTGGCGCGAGGGCGGCCCCGAGTTCCAGAACGTGAACATCATGGCGGTTGCTCACGGCACGGACAAGAGCGCCGTCCTGGCCCACAAAGCCGCGATCGACGTCCACCTCGCGGAAGCGGGTATCGCCGTGGCCTACACCAACGTGTTCTGGGGTGGGCGGAGTGAGATCAAACCGTCCGAGATCTCCCCCTTGGTCTACGCCGAGTGGAGCCGGACGGCAGGATTGGGCGCGTAAAGGCACAGCTGGGCGGGCGGAGATTGCGGGCTGCGGGCGGCTAGACGGCCGACGGCGAAAAGAGGGTCGGAAAGACAGCGGCTGAAGGGCTGACGCTGGCGGGCCCGGATCGTCCTTTCTATGTGGGGCGGCGAGGCCCACGGGGGTGGTCTGTGCAGGTCGCCCCGGGCGCGTGTGACCACCCCAACTGTCCCGTCCCATTCAGACCACAGAACCGCCTACCGGGCCTCACTACCGGTACCCTCCTTCTGTCCGTGCCTGGTGGCGCGACGATGATGCGGCGCCCAGCATCGCGATCGCATGCATCTACGTGCTCGGCTACATCGGTCTCCGTCTGTGCTGGTGGGGATCCGCGACGGGTGAAAGCGCCGCGACCTCTGTCTACTACCTGCCAGTCTACCTGGCCGCGGCAGTGCTGTCATGGCGGGCGTCACGGCATCCCGCGTTGGGCGCCGCCACTCGTCGCGCCTGGATGCTGCTCGCCGGCGCGTCGATGTGCATTTTCCTCAGCGACGCCTGCCAGATCTATTTCGAAGTCGTGGTTGGTACGGAGCAGATGGGTGCGTGGGTCGACGCCGTCTCGCTGCTCGCGTATCCGCTGTGGGTGTGGGCCTTCCTCTCATTTTCGACCGCGCCGCGCGAGCGCGGCGAGAGAGCGAAGTTCTGGCTCGACGTGGCGACCGTGCTTCTGGGTGGGGCGATGCTGTCGTGGTATCTCGTCCTTCGCCCGAGCGCGGTCGGGGCGCCGAGCGACATCGAGACGCTGCTGCTCTCCCTCGCGTATCCCGTCGGCGATCTCGTGCTGCTGCTGGGTGCCGCGACGATCCTGGCGCGGGCGCCTGCCGAAAGTTCGCGCCGGGCGCTGCATCTCCTGATCGCGGCCGCGGTGATGCAATTCGTCGCCGATCTCGCGTACGGTCACATGCGGATCGAGGGGACGTATCGCGCCGGGGATCCCATCGATGCACTGTGGTTGGTGAGCGGTGCGTTGTTCGCGCTGGCGGCGCGCGTGCAGTGGCTGGTGGCATCGCGGGCGCACGATGCGCAGGTACCGGAGACGAGCGCCGTCCCGCGTGTCCGCATCCTGCCCTACGCCTCCGTTGCGGCGGGCGTCGTGCTGCTGCTGATCGCCTCGCGCGAGGTCTGGGGCCAGGAGCTGGGGCAGATCATCTTCGGCACGCTCGGGCTGACGGCGTTGGTCGTCGGGCGCCAGATCGTGGCCGCCCGCGACAACTGGCGGCTCATGACGGAGCGCGTTCGCCAGGACGCGCGGTTCCGGTCGCTGGTGCAGAACGCCTCCGACCTGGTGACGGTGGTGGATGCCGCGCATCACGTGGTCTATCAGAGTCCCTCAGTGGCGCGCCTGTTCGGGCATCAGCCATCGGAGCTGGAAGGTGTCGCGCTGGCGGAGCTGGCACATCCGGACGACGTGGCGACGATCCAGGCCTTCCTGCAGCGGACCGTGGCCGGCGCCGGTGCGCTGGTCCCGTTGCACTGGCGAATGTGGCATCGCGACGGGACATGGCGGGCCGTCGAGAGCATCGGCATGAGCCTGCTGCATGACAAGTCCGTGCGCGGCGTGGTGCTCAACACACGTGATGTGAGTGAGCGGACCGCACTCGAGGCGCAACTGACGCATCAGGCGTTTCACGACCCACTGACCGGGCTCGCGAACCGCGCGTTGCTGCGCGACCGCGCGGAGCATGCGCTGACCCGCTCGCAGCGCCGGGGCCAGCCACCGCTCGCGCTGCTGTTCCTCGATCTCGACAACTTCAAGACCGTCAACGACAGTCTCGGACATGGCGCCGGGGATTCGCTGCTGGAAGAGGCCGCACGGCGGTTGCTCGCCTGCGTGCGCGCGTCCGATACGGTCGCGCGACTCGGTGGCGATGAGTTCGCCGTGTTCGTGGAGGATCCCGCGGATGACAGCGGATGTACGCTGGTCGCCGAACGCATCATCGCGGCGCTTTCTCGTCCGTTCACGATCACCGGTCGCGAGGTGTTCATCGGAGCGAGTCTCGGAATCGCCACGGCGCTCGATGGTGACGTCGCGGACGATCTGCTGCGCAACGCCGACGTGGCGATGTACATGGCGAAGACCCGCGGTAAGGGACGCTACGAGCGGTTCGCGCCGGAGATGCATGCGATGGCGCTGGAGCGCATCGAGCTCGAGACCGATCTCCGCCGGGCCATCGACCTGGAGCAGCTGACGCTCCACTACCAGCCCATCGTCATCCTCGAGACCGGTGCGATCACCGGTGTCGAAGCGCTGGTGCGCTGGCAGCATCCGACCCGCGGCCTGCTGCCACCGGCGCAATTCATCGGGCTCGCCGAGGAGACGGGGTTGATTCTGCCCCTCGGCACCTGGGTGCTGCGCGCGGCGTGCCATCAGGCCGCGCAGTGGCGGCAGCGGCGGGGGCGGGGTGCTCCGCTGGCGATCACGGTTAACGTGTCCGGGCGGCAACTCCAGAGTCCCTTGTTCATCGACGATGTGCGCAGCATCCTCGCGGAGACCGGCCTCGAGGCGCATGCGCTGATCCTCGAGCTGACCGAGAGTGTGCTGACCGATCAGACCGACACCGTGCTGGGGACGCTGCGTGCACTCAAGACAGTCGGCGTCCGGCTCGCGATCGACGACTTCGGTACCGGGTACTCGTCGCTCAGTTATCTGCAGCGGTTCCCGATCGACATCCTCAAGATCGCGAAACCATTCGTGGACGAGGTCACGGCAGGGGCGAACGGCACGAACGGCCGCGCGCTGGCGCAGGCGGTCATCACCCTTGGCGCGACACTCGCCGTGCGCACGATCGCGGAAGGCATCGAGATGCCGCAGCAGCTCGCGCGGTTGCAGGAGCTCGGCTGCGACCTGGGGCAGGGATTCCATTTTTCTCGGCCGCTGCCGCCGGCGGAGCTGGAAGCGATGCTGTTCGGCGCGGCCAAGCGCCCGTCGTCCGGGGGGACAGCGAATGGACGCGAGCGAGTCGCCACGACTAATGGCGCCCGGACTGGCTCCAGCTCCGGGTTATAGGCGTCAGTCGCCGGCCGGGGCGGGACTCGGGTTCTGAGGCGATTCGCGCTCCGCGCCGTGTTTGCGGGCGCGGCGGCGTTCGGCGGATGATTCGAACCAGGACTGCAGCTCGTCGAGGTACGTGTAGAATACCGGCGTGACGTAGAGCGTCACTGCCTGCGAGAACGCGAGGCCGCCGACGACGGCAACGCCCAAGGGGCGCCGGGTGGCGGATCCCGCGCCGAAGCCGAGGGCGATCGGGAGCGCGCCCATGAGCGCGGCCATGGTCGTCATCATGATCGGCCGGAACCGGACACTGCTCGCCTCGAGGATCGCCTGCTCCGGCGTCTTGTCGCCCTTGCTTTCGGATTCGATCGCGAAGTCGATCATCATGATCGCGTTCTTCTTCACGATACCGATCAGCATGATGATGCCGACCAGGCCGTACATGTCGAGGTCGAGCCCGCAGATCAGGAGCGTCAGCAGTGCGCCGAACGCCGCGAAGGGCAGTCCCGAGAGAATCGTCAGCGGGTGGATGAAGCTCTCGTACAGGACGCCGAGGATGAGGTAGATGACGAACACGGCGAGTGCGATCAGGATCAGCAGGTTCTGCTGCGTCGTCTCGTAGGCCGCGGCGGTGCCGGTGAACGATGCGGCGATGCTGGGCGGCAGCGTCTGCGCGGCGGCCTGCTGGATCGCCTTGATGGCGGAGCCCAGGGATGCGCCGGGCGCGAGGTCGAACGAGATCGTGATCGACGGCAACTGCCCGGAGTGGTTGACGGTCACCGGCCCGATGTCGTTGTGAAACGACGCGACCGCGCTCAGCGGAACCAGCGGCGCGCCGGTGCTCGGTGCCACGCTCGTCCCGACGTTGCCGGGTGTCGCGGCGCCACTGCCGGCGCCCAGCGTGCCGGGGCGCAGCCAGAGCGAGCCCAGTGAGGCGATGTCCTGCTGGTATTGCGGCAGGACCTCCATGACAACCCAGTACTCGTTGGTCGGCGTGTAGATCGTCGAGACCTGCCGCTGTCCGAACGCATCGTACAGCGTGTTCTCGATCTCGGCCGCGGTGATACCCAGCTCTCCCGCGTGCTGGCGGTCGATGTCGATCGTGACCTGCGGGTTCTCGATCAGCAGATCGCTGGTCACCCCGGTGAGCACGGGTAGCTGCCGCATCTTGGCTTCGAGCGCCGCGCCCGACGAGTTGAGCAACGCCATGTTCCCGCTCTGCAGCGTGTACTGGTACAGGCTCTTGGACTGGAGGCCGCCGATCTCGATCGCGGGCGGATTCTGGATAAAGACGGTGAGGCCGGGGACGCCCAGGACCGCCTTGGAGAGATCGCGCGCGATCTGGTCCGCGGACCGGTGGCGCTGGCTCACCGGCGTCAAGTCGATCGTGAGCTGGCCCTGGTTGGCGGCCGCAAGCGTGCCGACCGACGATGTCACTGCACGCACATCGGGGTCGCGGCGGATGATGTCGGCGACTTCCTGCTGGTGCGCGATGAGGCCGTCGTACGAGACGCCCTGAACCGCTTCGGTGGTGCCGAGCAACTGGCCGGTATCATCGCTCGGGAAGAGACCTTTGGGGATGACGTAGAAGAGCACGGCGGTCGCGACGAGGATGAACGCCGAGAAGACGAGCGTCGCTCGGCGGCGCTCCATCACCCAGGCGAGGCTCCGCTCATAGCCGTGCAGGAACCAATCGAAGCCGCGCTCGGTGGCGTTGTACAGGCGGCCGTGGTGCTGGTTGTGATCGGAGCGCAGGAAGAGGCTGCTGAGCATCGGCGTGAGCGTCAGCGACACGAACCCCGACACGAGGATCGAGACGCCGATCGTCACCGCGAACTCGTGGAACAGCTTCCCGATGATACCGCCCATGAACAGGATCGGGATGAACACCGCCGACAGGGACAACGTCATCGAGAGGATCGTGAAGCCGACCTCCGCCGCGCCATCGATCGCCGCCTGCACCCGTTGCTTTCCCATCTCCAGGTGGCGGACGATATTCTCCAGCATGACGATCGCGTCGTCGACGACGAAGCCGACCGCCAGCGTCAGCGCCATCAGCGAGAGATTGTCGAGGCTGTAGTTGAGCAGATACATCACCGAGAACGTCCCGATGATCGACATCGGGAGCGCGAGGCTCGGAATGATCGTGGCCGACATGTTCCGCAGGAACACGAAGATCACGAGCACGACGAGGACGAGCGTGAGCAGGAGCGTGAACTTCACGTCGCTCACCGACTCGTCGATACTCGCCGACCGGTCGTACAGCGTGGTCACATGGACCGTCGGCGGGATATCCGTGGACAGCTTGGCGAGCGACGCCTTGATCCGGTTGGCGACCAGCACGGTGTTGGTGCCGGGCTGTCGCTGGATCTCCAGCACGATCGCGCGCTGGTTGCCGAGCCAACTCGCGGTCTTGTCGTTCTGGACGTTGTCGGTAACCTGTCCGACATCGCGGAGATGCACCGGCGCGCCGTTCCGGTAGGCGACGATCATGTCCGCGAACTCGGCGGCGTTATCGAGCTGGCCGGTAGCCTGGATGGTCAACGCGACCTTGCTGCCCCACAGGATGCCGGTGGCGTAATTGACGTTCTGCCCGCTGACCGCCTGGTTGACGTCCTCGAGGCCCAGGGACCGCGACTGGAGCTGGGCCGGGTCGAGCTGGATCCGAACCGCGTATTTCTGCGTGCCTTCGACGAGCACCTGGGCAACACCGCCGACCATCGACAGCCGTTGCGCGAGCGTCACCTCGCCAAACTCGTCGAGGGTGGAGAGCGGCACGACATCCGACGTCAGGGCCAGCGTGATGATGGGGGCGTCGGCGGGGTTGGTCTTCTGATAGGACGGCGGGAGGATGCCCTGGGGCAGCGTCCGCTCCGTCTGCGTAATGGCCGCCTGCACGTCCTGCGCGGCGCCGTCGATGTTCCGGTCGAGTGCGAACTGCACGACGATCTGCGTCTGGCCGACACTCGACGTGGACGTCATGTTGTCGATACCGGCGATCGTCGAGAACTGCTTCTCGAGCGGTGTCGCGACCGTGGCCGCCATCGTGGCGGGACTCGCGCCCGGGAGCTGCGCGGTCACCGTGATCGTCGGGTAGTCGACGTTGGGCAGGTCGCTGACGGGCAACTGCCGGTAGGCCACGATGCCGAAGAACAGGATGCCCACCATGACGAGGGTGGTCATCACCGGGCGCTTGATGAAGAGCGTAGTGAAATTCATAGGGCAAAGACCAGGAGACGGTCACAGATGGCTGCCGCGTGATGCGCGGGCGCGCATCCGCGATGGCGATCAACGGCATACAGGCAGTGGCGCATCAGTCGCCCATTGCCGGCGAGGGGAGCGGTGCGCCGAGTGGGGCGGCGGGCTGCGGCGCGGCGCCACGACGGTGCGAGAACTTGCGCGCCATCCAGCCCTGCAGCTCGTCGAGG
>Ga0182024_10007856_pt1 | contig 22841 bp, 21 predicted proteins | sample P32metaG_FD_120480 | JGI IMG/M metagenome (GOLD analysis project Ga0182024, IMG submission 120480) | Permafrost microbial communities from Stordalen Mire, Sweden - P3-2 metaG (Illumina Assembly) | ecosystem: Environmental > Terrestrial > Soil > Wetlands > Permafrost | place: Sweden: Stordalen... | reverse complement strand
TCCGCATGATGATCCCGTCGGACAGCCCGCGGAGATAGGCCGCGGACACGCCGGCTGCCGCGCCGACGATGATGCCGAATGCCGTTGCCGCCAGCGCCATCAGCAGCAGGATCCAGCCGCCATTGAGAACCCTGGACAGGACGTCCCGGCCCAGGAAATCGCCGCCGAGCAGGAAGTGGCCAGATGGCTTGCCGTACGGGAATGTCTGCAGAGCGTCGGGCGAGTACGGGGCCAGCCACGGTCCGACGACGGCGACCAGGACGACAAAGGAGGCCAGCCCCAGGCCGATGGCACCGCGGGTTGTGCGCGCGGCGGCCCGCAGCGCCGAGAGCCACTGGTGCCGCCTGGCCCGCACGGCCGGGGGCTGGGCCGCCGGCGCTAGCCCGGGGATTACCGCAGCCATCGCTACCTCGCGATTCTCCGCCGCGGCGTGGCCAGCACGGCGATGACGTCGGTGAGGATATTCATGCATACATAGAAGGCGGCCAGCACGACGACGATCAGCTGGATAGAGGGGATGTCCCTGTTGTCCACGGCGAAGACGAGACCCTGGCCGATCCCGGGGAAGTTGAATACGTACTCGACCACGACGACCCCGCCGGCCAGGTAGAGGAAGTTAAGCCCGATGACCTGGACGGTCGGCGCGATGGCGTTAGGCAGCGCATGCCGGAGGACGACCTGCCACTCCGGCACGCCCTTCAGCCGGGCCATCTCGACGTAGTCGGACTCAAGTGCCTCGATCATCGCGGCGCGCATCATTCGCATTATGTAAGGGATGATCACGATCACCAGCGTCGCGACCGGCAGGATGAGGAGTTCCGGCTGCTGCCATGCGTAGGTGCCTGGCGGCAGCAGCGAAACGGCCGGCAGGATATGCGTCACCACCGTGGAGAACAAGATGATGAGGACGATGGCGGTGACGAATTCGGGCAGCGACGTCACGGCCAGCGCGACGACCGAAGTGATGTGATCGAAGCGTCCGTCCCGGCGCAGGGCGGCGACCGCGCCGAGAACCACGCCGAGAACCGAGCCGATAGCCCCGGTGACGAAGACGAGTACGGCTGAATTTACCAGCCTCCCGGAAACGAAGCTCCATACTGGCAGACCGTTGGACAGGGAGTTGCCGAGTCTGCCGGTGAGCAGCCCGGACAGCCAGCCCCAGTACTGCGCGGCCACGCCCCGGTTCAGGTGCATCTGCTGTTCAAGCGCCCGCAGGCTGACCGGGGTCGCGTTCCGCCCGAGCGCCGCGGCGGCCGCGTTGCCGGGGAGCACCTGAGTGGCCAGGAATACCACCAGCGACACGGCGAACAGCGTGGCGATGCCGAGGAGGATCCGCCGGCCGACGAGCTCAAGAATGGGGTGCGCGGTACGACGGGAGACCGCTCGCGGCGTGCTGGCGGGGGCCGGCCCGGTGGCGGGAGCTACGGCCATTGCCAGTCGGCCCTCCGGGGGGCGATGGCACGGGGGTCTGTCACCTGCCGGCTCCCTCCGCTTGGCGGGCGGGTTCAGCCCTCTCCGGGGTCGTTCCTGCTTCGCGGTTAGCCAGTCGCGGCGCGGTGGCGCCGTTCCGGATGCTGCGCAGGACGCTGAAGCCGGTTCGCTACCATATGCAACGGAACCGCCGCGCCTGTAGCGTATCGGCCCGTCAGAGATCGGGCAACGAAACGGCCCGCCGGCGGGCGCCGGCGGATACTTGACCAGCTGGCAGATACCGGCCGCCGCGGTGCTCGATGAGCTCGCCGTCCGAAACGATCGCGCGTCCGCCGAGCAGGACAGCCCGGATGCGACCGCTGAGGCGGCGGCCCGCGTACACGCTGTCGCCAGTGCCATCACCGAAGCCGTGCTCGCCGAGCACCGTCTCGCCGGCCGGGTCAAATACCGTGATGTCGGCGTCAGCGCCGGGCATGAGCACGCCCTTCGCCGGATAATGGCCGAACGCGCGGGCCGGGTTTTCCGACGCCAGCTGCACGAGCCTGCCGATCGGCACCCCCCTGGCGAGCCCTTCGGACAGCAACAGCGGCAGCCGTGCGCCGATCCCGGCCAGCCCGTACTGGTAGCTCTCCCCGGCTGGCGCGAGACCGCCGGGCACGGGCGTGCGAACCTGACAATGGTCGGACCCGACGGTGTCGATCGTCCCGTCCGCCAAGGCCTCCCACAGTGCCTGCAAATGCGCCACTGGCCGCAGCGGCGGAGCGACGAGGTACCGCGCGCCGTCGGCGCCCGCGTAGCTGCGATCATCAAGCAGCAGGTGATGGGGGCATGCCTCGGCGATGACTAGCGGGCGGTCCCGGGTCCGCGCCAGCCGTACCTGGGCGAGAGCCTGGGCGGATGACAGGTGAACGAGGTAGCACCCCGCCCCGGTCAGCGCGGCGACGGCGAGCGTGCGGCCGACGGCTTCCGCCTCGACCTCCGGCGGCCTGGTGTCGGCGAAGACCTGCGCGCCCTGGCGGCCCGAGGCCAGCGCGCCGGCCGTCAGGGCGTCGATGAGCGGCCCGCTCTCGCAGTGCACCTGGACGAGCAGGCCAAGCCGTCGTGCGCTGGACATCAGCTCGTAGAGCCGCCGCGTCGAGCACATGATGCCGAGCTCGCGGTAGGCAAGGAAAATCTTGATCGCAGCCGCTCCGGCCCGCCGGATGGCCGCCAGGCCGTCCGCGCTGACGTGACCGGGATCGTAGATCATGCCATGCAGGCCGACATCGACCACAGCGCTGCCGTCGGCTACCTCGGCCCGGCAGCGAAGGAGCGCGTCGAGATCGCTCTCGCCGGCGCCGGGATTGCTGAACGAGAGCACCGTCGTGGTCCCGCCGCGCGCCGCCGCGGCCGTGGCGTGGTGCACATCCGCCATCAGATGGCAATGCGGGTCGACGCCGCCTGGCAGCACGTAGCAGCCGGCCGCGTCGATCTGCTGTCCGGCGGTGGTCCGCTGTCCTGCGGCATGCGCGGCCGCAGGCCCGGCCTGGCCGAGTGCGGCTATCTTGCCGTCACGGATCAGGACATCGCCGCGGCGTTCGCCGTCCGGGGTGACGACGGTCCCGCCGACGATCGCCGCGACCGTCCCGCCCGCGCTCGCCGGGCCGTTCACCGCCCGCCCGCCATCCCCGGCCGCGGTCAGGGCCGGCTCGCAGTGCCCGGCGGGGGCCAGCCGGATGCGAGGGCGGCCGGCCCTGATGAGCCCAGGTGACGCACCTGCCCGGCGCGGAGCACCAGCCTCGGCAGCACGAGCCTCTCCACGACTTCAGTGCTGCCCGCCGCGTCAGGGAGCGCCCAGTTCCCCGACCGCAGCTCGAAGGCGGTCAGATCCGCTTCCCGGCCCGGCGCCAGGGCGCCCATGCTGCCGGACCGCCTGACCGCGAGCGCCGGCGTGCATGTCGTCGCCCGGATCACGTCGGCTAGCTCCATCCCGACGTGCAGCAGCTTCGACAGCGTGATCGCCTGGTCGAAGACGGGCCCGCCGACGTTGTGCGCGTGCAGGTCGCTCGAGATGGTGTCCGGCGGGAATCCCTGGGCGATGGCGCTGCGGGCGACCCAGTAGGCAAAGCTTCCGGCGCCGTGGCCCACGTCGAACAGAACGCCGCGCTCGCGGGCGCGGCGGACCTCGGCGAACACCACGCCGCGGGAGTCGAGGATGCCGCCTTCGTTGCCGTGGTAGCAGTGAGTCACGACATCGCCGCGGCCGAGATAGGGCAGCAGCCAGCTGATCGGCGGTCGCATGTCGATGACATGCACCATGAGCGGCAGGTCCAGCGTGTCCGCCGTGCGGCGGGCCAGGTGCAGCGCCGGCGCCGGATCATCGCCCACCATCTGATGGCCGAGCCGGACCTTGATTCCGACGATGAGATCCGGATTCGCCTGGGCCCGCGCGATCGCCTGCTCGGCGGACCCCCAGCGGATGTCCTCGAGTTCGCCGACGAGACTCGTGATCATTCCCTCGACGGCGATGTTCAGGAAGGCAAGGATCCTCGTCTCGGCTCGCTCGATGATGTAGCGGCGCAGTCCAGGAAAGGTCTGTGCGCCGGACGAGCCGGCGTCCACGGCCGTGGTGACGCCGCGGCGCAGGCAGTACGTATCCGCGTCGACGCCGTAGTGGGAGACGCCCTCATACAGGTGGGTATGCAGGTCGATCAGGCCGGGCGTCACGATGAGGCCGGAGACGTCAACTGTCCGGCCGGCTGCCCCTGCCCTCGGGCCGGCGCCAGCGTCAGCGCCGATACCGGTGATGATGCCGTCGTCGATGCCGATGTCGGCCGTCTCGTCCAGCCCCTGGCCGGGATCGAGCACCCGCCCGGCCGCGAGAACGAGCCCGGTCACACCAGCCCCTCGGCCTGCAACTGCCGGAGCGTCGCCGCCAGCGCCGCAGCCGTCTGCTCGATATCGCGCTCACTGTGCGCGGTGCTCAGGAAGCCCGACCCGTGGAACAGGTGAGTTCCCTCCCGCAGCATGCCGCAGTGCAGCGCCGACGACACCTGCGGGCTGAGTCCGGACTTCAGCGTCGCCGGATCGAGTTCCCCGGGGCCGTCCGGCCCGAACAGCAGATGGAAGGTGGAACTGTCCCCGTAGGCGCGGCCGGCCACCCCGCATCGCTCGAACGCCGAGCAGAGTTCGGCGCGCAGCGTGGCCGCGAGGCGGGCGGCCCCGTCCTGCGCCTCGCCCGAGGCCACCAGGCCGAGCGCGGTCACGCCGGCGGCGGCGGACAGCGGGTGCGCGTTGTGCGTGCCGGGGTGCGCGACCCGCCGCGGATCGGCCTTGATCCGGCCGAGGTGATCCATCACGTCGGCCCGCCCGCAGACGGCGCCGCCCGGCATGCCGCCCGCCAGGATCTTGCCGAGCGCGGTGAGGTCCGGGCGCACCCCGGAGACTTCCTGCACGCCGCCTGGCGCCCACCGGAAACCCGAGACGACCTCATCGAAAACGAGCAGCGCCCCGGACTCATCAGCCAGCCGGCCAGCAGCTTCGAGGAAACCCGCAGGAAGCGGCACCGTCCCCCACGCCGCCCCGGACGGCTCAAGGATGACGGCCGCGATATCGCCTGCCGCGAGCGCCCCGGCCAGGGCAGGCAGATCGGCCGGGACGGTGACGACGGAGCTCGCGATCCCCGGTGGCAGCCCCGCGGTGTCCGGCCGGTCGAACGGCGGGTCAGTGCCGATCGCGGCCTGGTCGTGCCAGCCGTGGAAATGCCCGGCCAGCTTGATGACCCGGCCCCGGCCGGTGGCGGCGCGGGCGAGCCGCAGGGCGAGCAGCGTGGCTTCCGTCCCGCTGGACGTAAAACGGACCCGCTCGGCGGACGGGACCAGCCGGATCACCGCCTCGGCCCATTCGCTCTCCAGTTCGTGGCAGGCGCCGGGATGAAACGACCTGCCCGCCTGCTCCCTGACCGCGGCGACGACGGCCGGATGGCCATGCCCGAGCAGCAGCGCGCCGTGGCCCATCACGTAGCAGATGAGCTCGTGGCCATCAAGGTCCCGCTTGCGCGACCCCTCGGCCCGCGAGACGGCCAGTGGGAACGGCGCGACGGCGCGCACGTCATGGGTCACGCCACCGGGCAGCAGCCCGCGGGCCCGGGCATGCAGGGCCGCTGACCGGGGATTGTCGCTGGCCCACGCCGCCACTACGCTGCCAGCGCCAGCCTTGCCGCCAGTGCCTGCCTGCTCGCCTGCGTCAGCCTTCCCGCCGCCAGCGGCCCGATCCTGGTGCGCCTCGATCCGCATGGCGCCCCGCCTTCCTGCCGGTCGCAGTTGATCACCTATCGTCGGGAATCCTATGCTGACGCACAGTTCAAGGTCCGGGGCTGACTGGCTCAGGGGCCGAGGCTGACTGGCGCCGAACCGCTGGAACGAGGGTGCATGGCCGGACACGACCGGGCACACGCCGGGCCGATACGCGACTTCACCGGCTACGGTCGCCGCACTCCGCGGGTGCGCTGGCCGGATGACGCCAGCCTCGTCGTGAACATCGTGCTCAACTACGAGTCCGGCGCCGAGTACTCGCTGCCCGACGGCGACGGCCGCAATGACAGCTGGGGCGAGTACTCGTACCAGATCGGCCCGCAGGTCCGCGACCTGGGCACCGAGACGCACTTCGAGTTCGGCAGCAGGGCCGGGATCTGGCGGCTGGCGAGGCTCTTCGACCGATATCAGGTGCCGGTCACGATCGGGGCCTGCGGGCGCGCACTTGAGCGCAACCCGGAGGTCGCCGAGTGGATCACCGAGGCAGGCCACGACGTGCTCGGTCACGGGTACCGGTGGGCGGAGAACTCCGAGATGACCAGGGAGCAGGAGCGGGACGACCTGCGCCGGGGGATCGAGTCGATTGAGCGGCTGACCGGCCAGCGGCCGCTTGGCTGGTACTGCCGTTCCTTCCCGAGCGTGCACAGCAGGCAGCTGATCGCCGAGGAGGGCGGGTTCCTGTATGACTCCGACGCCTCCAACGACGAGCTGCCCTACTTCGTCGACGCGGGATCATCGCCGTTTCTTGTGGTGCCCTACTCGAAGGTCTACAACGACAACAGGTACCTGCTGAGCCCCACGTACTCAACCCCGAACGACTTCTTCGAGAACCTGCGCGCGGCGGTCGGCTACCTGTGCGACGAGGCAGCGGCCGGCCACGGCGCCCGGATGATGACGGTCGGCCTGCACGAGCGCTGGAGCGGCCAGGCCAGCCGAGCCACCGCCATCCGCGACTTTGTCGAGTACGCGGCGTCCCGCGCTGACGTCCGCGTCATGCGCCGGCTCGACATCGCCAGGTGGTGGCTCGCCCACCATGCCGAATGGGATCAGCCGCCTGGACCCTCCGGCGCGCCCGCCGGGCAGGCTGAGGCTGCAGCGCACGCTGAGCGTGCGCCTGCAGAGCCGCAGCACGGGGGAGAAAAGCGGCAACGGCGGATACGCGGCACCCGGGCGGACTCACCTGCTGCTGGCTTCGGCAGCCGGGTGGGGCTGCTGAGTTCCGCCCTCCCGGGGGTGGCTGCGGCGGCGCTCTGCGCCGAGGCCGCCGCGGCCGGGCTGAACGGCGTCGAGTGGTCGGCCGCCGACAGCGAGCGACCCGGCCTGCGTGCTTCCTCCGCCCGGGCGGCGGAGCTGTCGCGGCTGGCCACCGACCACGGCCTGGCGGTCGTCGGGCTGAGTGCCCGCGATGATCGGGCGGTGACCGGGCAGCTCGGCGAATTTGAGCGGCTGCTCGATCTGGCCCAGGCCACGGGCGCACCGCAGCTGCGGGTGTCCGCCCCGCCGTACGAGGGCGGCGACGTGGGCGACGAGCTGCGCAGGCTCGCTGACCGGCTCGCCGAGCGGGCCGGGCTGGCCGCGGGCCGTGATGTCAGGCTGCTGGTCGGGATTTCCCCCGGCACCCTGACTCCCGGGCCTGAATGGTTCAGGCGCGCCGCAGGAGATCTCCGTCCCGAGCGCCTCGGTGCCGTCTATGACCCGGGTGGCATGGTTGTCGAGGGCCGGATAGCGCCGCGGCTCGCCATCGCCGCCCTCGGCCGGTACCTGCAGCGCGTGCAGGTCAAGGACATGTTGCCGCGGCACGTGGACTCGGCGTGGGACTGGGTCCCCGCGCTGCCCGGTGCAGGCCTCGTATCCTGGCCCGAGGTGCTCGCGGCACTTGCGGCGGCTGACTACGGCGGCTGGCTGGTGATCGACCACCTGAGCGGGCTGGCCCGGCCGGGCAGGCTCCAGCGCGATGTAGCAGCTGTCCGCCAGCTGGTAGCAGGAACCCCCGCCCGCCCCATCAGCTGGGCCCGCTCGATCACGGGGCCCGATCCATCAACGGAAGGTGACCGCGCGTGAGAGCAGTGACGTTCAGCGGCGTCGGCGGTAACGAGGTCGTGCGCTTCGGGGAACGCCCCGATCCGGTCCCCGGCGACCACGAGGTGCTCGTGGCCGCCCGCTTCGCCGGCGTCAACTGGGCCGATGTCGCGCAGCGGGCTGGCCACTACCCGGCGCCGCCCGGGGCGCCGGCCGACATACCCGGCCTGGAGGTGGCCGGCGTGGTGCAGGCGGCCGGCCCTGAGGTCCGGGCCTGGTCGGTCGGCGACCGTGTCTTCGGCATCGTCGGCGGCGGCGGGCTCGCCGACCGGGTCCTGGTGCATGAGCGGCACCTCGCGGCCGTCCCGGCGAATCTCGGCGAGGATCTCGCCGCCGCGGTGCCGGAGGCGTACGCCACCGCGCACGACGCCGTATTTACCCGCTGCGGGCTGCAGCTCGGCGAGGTCCTGCTCGTCACCGGGGCCAACGGCGCGGTCGGCTCGGCCGCGGTCCAGCTCGCCCTGGCCGCCGGGGCGCGGGTAGTCGCCAGCGTCCGGTCGCCGGGCACCGGCGATGCGCTGGCCAGCGCCGGCGCGATCGTGGCCAGCCCGGACAAGATCGCGGCGCAGCTGGCGGCGCTCGGCGGCGCCGACGTCGTGCTTGAGCTGATCGGCGCGCAGAATCTCGAATCCGACTTCGGCGTGCTGGCCGTCAAGGGCCGGATCGTGGTCGTCGGCACCCCGGCCGGAGCGGATGGAGCGATCTCGCTGCGCGCCCTGATGGGGAAGCGGGCCAGCTTGTACGGCACCATGCTGCGGGCCAGGCCGCTGGAGGAGAAGGCGGCGGCAGTGCAGGCGTTCGCCCGGTCGGTCGTCCCGCTGCTGGCGGCGGGCCGGGCACTGCCGAGGATCGACCGGGTGTTCCCCGCCGCCGACGCGGCGGCTGCGTTCGACTACCTGGTGCAGCCCGGCAAGTCAGGAAAAGTCCTGCTGGACTTCGGATGAGCGGCGATCAGCCGCCCGGGGCCGGCATCCCCGGTGGCGGCATCCTCAGGGCGGGCATCGTCGGGGCCGGCTGGATCGGCGAGCGGCACGCCGAGACGCTGGCCAGCCGGGATGACGTCGTGGTCACCGCCGTCTGCGATACCGACGCCGGCCGCGCCGCCGCGGTTGCCGCGCTCAGCGGCGCCGAGGTGTTCGCTGACTGGCGGCAGCTGCTGGAGACCGCGGCGCTGGACCTGCTCTGGGTCTGCACGCCGCCGCGGGCACACGCCGGGCCGGCCATTGCCGCGCTCGATCGTGGCCTCCCGCTGTACCTGGAGAAGCCGATCGCCCGGTCGCCCGTCGACGCCCGCGCCATCGCCGCGGCGGCTGCCCGCAGCGGGACGGTGTGCGCGGTCGGCTACCAATGGCACGCCGTGGAGGTCATCGATGACCTGCGGCAGGCTCTCGCCGGGCGGGCGATCGGATGCCTGGTCGGGCAGAGCATCGGCGGCACCCAGTCACGCCCCTGGTTCCTGGACCGGGCGGCAGGCGGCGGGAACCTGCTGGAGCGCGGCAGCCACCACATCGATCTCGCCCGCGCCGTGGCCGGCGAGGTCGTCGCCGTGCAGGCGGCCGCCTCGACGGTCCGGCTGGCGCCTAGGCCGGCCGGGGCTGGCGACATCGACGATGCGGTCACCCTGGTGCTGCATTTCGCGACCGGGGCGATCGGGACCATTACGGTGGCGTGGACAACTGACACCGTGCCTGGCTCCTACTGGATCCAGGTGGTGGCCGATGATGCCATGCTCAGGCTCGACCTGGATCCGGATTACCGGCTGTCAGGTACCGCGGGCGGCGCGGCGGTCGATGCGGTATCCCGGTCGGCTCCGTTTGCGCGGTCGGTCGATCGCTTCGTCGCTGCCGCGCGTTCTGGTCAGCCGGAAACCGTCTTCTGCGCGCCCGCTGACGCGGTCCGCACGCTCGCGGTCGCTGCCGCCGCCGAAGAGGCGCTGGCTAGCGGGAACACGGTACAAGTAGGAGCACAGTGATGGTTGCAGCTGATTACGATCGTCTGCAGGTCTTGTGTTGTACTGGCATACTGCAGATGCCTTGTGGCAACATCTCACCCGATATCGCATATACCGAACCGGATTATTGCTAATCGTCGTGTCTGAACCAGGGCCCGGTGCCCTTCGAGGAAATATGTCGCCCGGCACCTGGTGCCCTGGCAGAGGAGGTAACCCCAAGTGGGTCGAACGGATGAGCGTCAGGTGTCCCAGCCGGGAGGTGTCCTGGGCCGGCGTCAGTTCCTAGGCGGGCTGGCAGCGACTGGCGCGGTGGTGGGCGCAGGAGGCCTGCTTGCCGCCTGCGGATCTTCGGGGGGCACTCCTGCAGCCACGCCCAGCGCGAGCAGCACGGCTACGCGCAGCGGCGGAAACCTGAGCGTAGGGCTCACCGGCGGATCGGGTCAGGACACCCTGGATCCGCATAAGGGGCTCACCTACCTCGACACGGCCCGCGCGCAGTCGCTCTACGAGCCGCTGCTCCAGCTCAACGCGCAGGCGCAGACCGAGTACGTGCTGGCGGAGTCGATCGTCCCGCATGACTCGAACAAGAAGTGGATCATCAAGCTCCGGCCCGGCATCACGTTCCACGACGGGAAGCCGCTGACGGCCGATGACGTGATCTTCACCTTCCGCCGGATCAAGGAAGCCAACAAGGGCGCCGGTTTCGCCGGAGCGAGCTCGCTTGGCCCGATGGACCTGGCCGGGCTAAAGGCGATCGACAAGCACACGGTCATGGTGCCGATGACGAAGGCCTACGGCAGCCTGCTCGACCAGATGGCGTTCTGGTATTACCTCTACATCGTGCCCGACGGCTATAACCCGACGCAGCCGCCGAACGGGACCGGGCCGTTCAAGTACAAGAGCTTTACCCCGGCCGCGCGCAGCGTCTTCGTCCGGAACGAGAACTACTGGCAGTCCGGGCTGCCGCATGTCGACTCGGTGACCATCATCGACTTCAGCGACAGCGTTTCGCTGCAGAACGCGCTGACCACGAATGTCATCGACGCGGCCGGCGGCCTTGAGGGCCCGCAGATCGCGGCGCTGTCCTCGAACAGCAACGTGAAGACGATCGCGTCGAAAACCGGGGCGATCACGCCGTTCACGATGCGCGTCGACCAGGCGCCGTTCAATGACGTCAACGTCCGGCAGGCATTGCGGCTGATCGTGGACCGCCAGCAGCTCATCGACTCGGCGCTGGACGGATTCGCGACGGTAGCGGCGGACGTGTTCTCCCCGTTTGACCCCGATTTCAAGGGGTGGACCCGGCAGGCGGACATCCCGCAGGCGAAGCACCTGCTCAAGAAGGCCGGGCAGGAAAGCCTGAACGTTACGCTCACTACCTCCGCCGTCGCCACCGGCACCGTGGCCATGGCGACGGTGCTGGCCGAGCAGGCCAAGGCGGCCGGGGTCACGATCAAGGTCAGCACTGTCTCGCCCAACACATTCTTCACGACCGGCAAGTACCTGGAGTGGACCTTCTCCCAGGACTTCTACAACTACTCGCCCTATCTGGCCCAGGTCGCCCAGTCGATGCAGCCCACCTCGCCGTATAACGAGACGCACACCGACAACCCCCAGTACAACGCCTGGTACAAAGAGGCAAACGAGACCACCAACCTGGCGACGCGCAAGGCGCTCGAGTACGAGATGCAGAATTTCGATTTCACCCAGGGCGGCTATATCATCCCGTGCTTCATCGACGCGCTCGATGCGTACAGCACGAAGCTCACCGGGTATGGTCCCGCCAGGGTAGGCCAGCCGCTGTCCGATTTCGACTTCAAGGACTGGTCGTTCACCTGATGAGAGAATTTCGCACAATGAGCGAAACGGTGGTAGCTGGTGGAATCTAGCCTGCTGGTATCCGGCCTCGGGTTCCCCGAGGGCCCCGTCGTCATGGGTGACGGGCGGCTGGTGTTCTGCGACGGCAACGTCGGCGAGTTGCTGGTGTACCGCGACGGGGCAGCCGCCACGTTCGCGCGCACCGGCGGCTCGCCCTGGGGAACGGTACTCGGCACGGACGGCGCCATCTACGTGACCCAGGGCGGCAACGTGCCCGGTAGCGGTGACACCAGCGCGGTTTCGGGGATTCAGCGGGTCTCCGCCGACGGCGCGGTCGAACTGCTGTGCTCCGAGGTCGCCGGATACCCGCTGTACGGGCCGAACGATCTCGCGTTCGGCCCGGACGGGCGGCTTTACTTCACCGAGTCCGGCTCGGAGCAGGACTTCCGGTTCGACGTCCGGGCGCCAGGCCGGCTGTTCGCCATCGATGCGTCCGGCAAGGGCGAGATGCTGCTCGAGCTGCCGGACGTCTACCCGAACGGGATCGCCTTCGACGCCGCGCAGCGGCTGTACTGGACGGAGTCGGCCGCCCACCGGATCCGGCGGCTTGAGGACGGCGTGCCCGTGACGTTCTGCCAGCTATCCGACGGCCACGTGCCGGATGGCATGGCGATCGCCGCGGACGGGCGGCTGTTCGTGTGCACGACGATCTCGGGCGGCGTCACCGTGATCTCGCCCGATGGCGAGGTGCTCGAGGAGATCAGCCTCGGCGAGCACGCCACGAACTGCATCTTCGACGGCCCCGCGCTCTACGTGACCGCCACTCATGTGGCGGACATCGAGGCGTCGCAGCGAACAGGCACGCTATGGCGGGTGGACACCGACGCGACCGGCGGCCTGGACCTCATCCCCGGCCGGCTGTAGTCCTCCGGCGCGGCTGTACGCCACCGGGACAAGGCGATGGAACCCGGGATCCACCACGTTGCTGGCGCGGGGAGCGACTGCTGCACCGGGGACTGGCGCGCTGTCGGCTGGGGCTAACCTGGCTGCCCTGGCGGGCGGAGTACCTGCGGGGCCGGCCTGGCGCGGAGGAACTGGCGGAGTTCCTCCGCGGTGGCGGGCGAGATCCCGGCCGGGTACGGCACGGCCACTTCCGCTAGCGCCCCGGCCAGGCCGCCGTGCTCGCCGACCAGCACGATGTCGTAGCCGTGCCGGTGAAACTCGAGCACCTGCTCGGCTATGTCGGCGAGGATCCGCCTGGTCATCCCGGCCGGGTAATCCGCGGCGGGCAGTTGCATGACTCCCCAGCCGGCCTCGTCAAGGACCGCGAGCCCGTCGACGCCGCCGGGCGGCGGGTTCACGTAGGCATCCGCGGTCAGCGCGATACGGAACGAGCGCGCGTCGCCTTCCATCACCGATCCAGCGCTGACCGCAGGCTGGCCTGCGAGCTTTCCATCACTGATCCAGCACGGACCGCAGGCCGGCCTGCTCGGCGTCCTCGTCGTGACCGGGCAGCGGATGGGTCATGCCGGCAACCCGGGGGAAGCCGATTCCCCGCCGCTGCAGTTCCAGCCGTAGTTCCTCGATGAAGATCCCCTCGCCGCTGGTCAGCTCCGGGGCGCCATCCGGCCACTGTGGCCGGCCGCCGCGCAGCGGATCGGAGCTCGTGATGCACACGCCCATCGACGGGCTGCCCTCGATTCCGATCAGCACGATGTCCTCGCCCTGCGCGGCCCGGATGCTGATAGCGTCCGCGACGCCGGCCGCCAGGCGCTGGCAGTGCCGCCGGTGTGCCGGGGTGTCGTACTGCTCGCGCACCGCCCAGAACCGGTTGAGCCCGGTGAAGGCGAGTTCCGGGCACGGCATCTGCTCGATCCGCCAGCCCGCGGCCCGGAGCACCTCCACCGCAGGGGAATAGACTCCCGGGCAGCGCGCGCCGCCGTCCGTCTTGGCATTCTGGTTCAGCAGGCAATGCGCTACAAATGCCACGCCCATCGGGCCAGCATACCCGGGCCGGAAAGGGGTGACCGCGATGCCGCGTTCTGCCATCGTCACCGGCTCGTCGTCGGGCATCGGGCGCAGCATTGCCGAGCGGCTGGCGGGCGACGGATTCTCCGTGCTGCTCGCCGACGTCCGCCGTGATCCGCTGACCGGCGGCGAGCCTACCGACGAGCTCATCGCCCGGCGCGGCGGTGACTGCGAGTTCGTCCTCGCGGATGTCTCGCTGCACTCCGATTGCGTACGGCTGGTAGACCGGGCGGTCGCCTGGACGGGCAGCCTGGACGTGCTGGTCAACAACGCGGTGCTCGCCGGGATTCACTCCAGGCCCCTGCTCGACACGAGCGACGAGGACTTCGACGCCATCTTCGCGGTGAACATCCGCGGCCCGTTCATGCTGTGCCGGGAGGCAGTACGGCAAATGCTGACCCAGCCAGCCCTTGGTGATGCCCGCGGCCGGATCATAAACATCACGTCACAGCACGGCATGGTCGGCGCGCCGGGCCACTGCGCCTATGCCGTCAGCAAGGGCGCGCTCGTGCAGCTGACCCGGCAGCTCGCGGTAGAGCACGGCCGGGACGGGATCATCTGCAACGCGGTGGCGCCCGGCAAGATCGTTACCGGGGCGCCAGGGGATCTCAGCAAGGATGCGGGTTCGGCGGCATACGTGCGGTCCCGCACGCCGTTCGGCCGCCTCGGCGAGCCGCGTGACGTCGCGGCAGCGGTCGCGTTCCTCGCCTCGGCCGAGGCCACGTACATCAGCGGCGTCAACCTGATGGTCGACGGCGGCTGGATGGCCTACTGACGGGCAGCGGGGCAGGGCCAGCCTTGCTGGCCGGCGCTGGCCCGGATTGCTCGTTGTAAATCTTCCTGGACCGGGTTACCCGGCGAGAGCCCAGAATGCGCAGTTGTGCTCGGCCGCGAAGTCGGTCTCGGCCTGCGGCTGGGGCGGGATCAGCGAGATCATCTGCTGGCCGGCGCTGTCGAACTGCGGCCATGGCACTTCGCCGGACGAGGACGGGGATCCCCGCTTGGCGAAGTTGGTCCAGTACCCCTGCATGGCCGCGGCCAGCTGCTGCTGCGCTGACGAGAGCGGCACGGCGTTCGGCAGGCCGAACAGGTACTGGAGCTCGGATGCGTGCGCCGCGCCGTACGGGAAGCTCACCGGCGGCAGGAAAAGCTCCGGTGCGTTCTCGTCATTGAACTCATAGGCGAACGTCGGCACGTACTTGGACACCGAGTTGTCTACCGTCAGCGCGGGGCAGGCGAAGATCGCGTCGGTGCCCACCGCGCCGAGCGCGACAGACGGGCTCGGGTAGGCGCTGAGCGGGTACTGCGCCGCGATGACCGCCGCGATCGCCGGGGTGACCTGGAGAGTCGACGCGATCATGGCCTGGTAGTTGGCCGCGGTGACCGGCGCGCCCGCCAGCTCGGACTCGGCAACGAAAAGCCGCCATTCGTCGTGGTTGGTCCCGTCGATCACCGGCACCCGGTTGAACTGCCCGCTGGAAAGGGCCGTTCCGATCGACTGGGTGAGCACCTGCCCGTCGATGTCCGGGGTGTACCCGGTCGCGGTCTGGTGAGCCAGGATGGTGGCTACCGGCAGGCTGCGCAGGCAGGCCGCGGTCTGGCTGGCGCAGCCGGCGCTGGTGGCAAAGGCCTCGCCGGCGGCCTCGGCCGTGGCCAGCGGCGTCTGGGTGAGGTTGTAGGCGCCGCTCTCGACGATGGTCCTGGCGAACAGCCCGCGGGCGCCGGGGGAGGCCAGCTGGGACAGCACGGACAGGCCGCCTGCTGACTCGCCGAAGATGGTCACGTTGCGCGGGTCACCGCCGAACTGGCCGATGTTGCGCTGCACCCAGCGCAGCGCCGCCTGCTGGTCCATCAGGCCGTAATTGCCGGACGGCCCGCCGGGACGGCTGGCGAGCGCCGGGTGGGCGAGGAAGCCGAGCGCGCCGAGACGGTAGTTGATGGTGACGACGATCGCGTTGTTGCTCACCAGCTTGGTCGGGTCATAGTCGTTGCTCTCGCCGGTCACCAGCGCACCGCCGTGGATCCACACCATGACGGGCAGGCGGTGGTTTGCCCGGGTGCTGCCCGGCGGGGTGAAGACGTTCAGGTACAGGCAGTCCTCCGACGTGCTGGCCTGGCCGAACGGGGAGGCCGACTGAGCGCAGTGCGGGGCGAACTGGGTAGCATCGCGCACGCCAGTCCAGCGCGCGGCCGGCTGCGGGGGACGCCAGCGCAGCGGGCCGACCGGGGGAGCGGCGTACGGGATCCCGAGGAACTCGTCCGCCGCGCCGGTGGTCATGCCGCGAACCGCTCCGCCAGCGGTGGCGACGACTGGTCCCGCGCTGGCGGCGGTAGTACTGGCGGCGGTAGCACCAGTGGCTGTCGCGCCGTCGGCCAGCACGCCTAAGGCGAAGGCTCCTGCGCTGAGCCGTGCGCGCGCCCGCCACCCGGTCCGGTTTCCTGACATCTGCATCTCCGTTCCCGGCGGCACGCCGGTCCGATCTGCCAGGCCCCCCAGGTGTTCCTCTCAACTCTGGCAGCCATGGCGGCGGGAGAGAAGGAGTAAACCGAATCTAATTCGGTTTGGGTGCGCGGGCCGGTCCGGGCCTGCCGGGCAGGCGTGCCGGGCCGGGTGTGCCGGGCAGGCGTGCCGGGCCGGGCCTGCTGGGCAGGCGGGCCGGGCCACGGCCGCGTGGCCAGCTTGCGTGCATATGCGCAATGGGGGACGCTGGCTCCCATCCGGTGTTGGATTGCATAAGGAAAGGCGAATCATTGTCAGCCGAAGGGGATCGGGGAGTAGCTCCAGCCGGCGAGAAACCGGTGGCGTTCGACACCAGCGTGGCGCACATGGCCCGGGTGTATGACTACTGGCTGGGCGGGAAGGACAACTTCGCCGCCGACCGGGAGGCCGCCAAGCAGGCCATCGCCGCTAACCCCGGCATCCTGACGGACGTCAGGGCCAACCGGGCATTCCTGGCCCATGCGGTGCGTTACCTGGCCGGGGAGTGCGGCATTCGCCAGTTCCTCGATATCGGCACCGGCATCCCCACCGCGAACAACACCCACGGGGTCGCCCAGTCGGTCTCGCCGGACTGCCGGGTCGTCTATGTGGACAATGACCCGGTGGTCTTGTCCCACGCGCGCGCACTGCTCACCAGCGACCCGGCGGGCGCGACTGACTACGTCGACGCTGACCTGCGCGACACGCGGGAGATCCTGGACAGCGCGGCGCGGACGCTGGATTTCAGCCGCCCGGTGGCGGTCACGCTACTGGCAATCCTGCACCTGATCCCCGACTCCGACGATCCGCGCGGGATCGTCGCCACGCTGATGGCGGCCGTGCCGCCGGGAAGCTACCTGGTGATCACCCATCCGGCCGGCGACGTCCGCCCCGCGGCGGTGGCGGAGATGACCAGGCGCGTCAACGCGCGGCTCGGGCCGACCAGGGGCACCATGCGCGATCAGGCCGCGGTCACGCGTCTCTTCGATGGCCTGGAATTGCTGGATCCTGGAGTCGTGCAGCCGCAGCTGTGGCGCCCCGCGGGCGCTGTCCCCGAGGCCGAGGTAGGGATCTGGTGCGGCGTGGCCAGGAAGGCGTAGCCCGGCGCTGCCGATGCGCTGGCGGGTCAGCGTGCGGGCTGCCGGGCCGGATACCGCGTACTGAGACAGGACAGCGGATGAAGACGATCTCTGCGTCGATCGAGATCGACGCCCCGCCGGCGCGGGTATGGGCGGTCCTCACGGACCTCAGCAGTTACCCGGAGTGGAACCCGCTGCTCCGCGAGGCTGCCGGGGAGATCGCCGTCGGGAAGAGGCTCACCTTCCGGACGTTCCCGGCGAACGGCCGCCCGATGACCATCCGGCCCAGGGTGCTGGCCGCCGAGCCCGGCGCGGAATTGCGCTGGATGGCCAGGATCCCTGGCATTATCGGCGGCGAGCACAGCTTCACGCTGAGTCCCGCGAACGGCGGCACCCGCGTGGTTCAGAGCGAGATTTTCCGCGGCATCCTGGTGCCCTTCTCCGGCAAGAGCCTCGCCAGCTCCGAGGGCAGCTTCCGTGCACTCAACGAAGCACTCAAGAAGCGCGCTGAGGACGGCCCGCGGCCACCGGCCCCGGGCAGTGCGGCGAATGACGCAGTGCCAGCGAATGACTGCAGCGCCGGCGAATGACTGCAGCGCTGGCCAATGACGCGGTGCCGGACGCCTATTCGCCGGTGACGCCGTCGATCCGCTCGCGCAGCAGGTCCGCGTGGCCGTTGTGCCGCGCGTACTCCTCGATCATGTGCAGGTAGACCCACCGAACCGAGCATGGCGACCCGGCGTCGCCGAACGTGCGGTCCAGGTCAGCGTCGGCGGTGGCCGCGCGGATGTCGGCGATCGCCTGGTCGTACGCCGCGAAGACGGCCGCGATGTCAGCCGCCGCGACGTTGCCGAAGTCGCCTTCGGGGTCCTCGTCGCTGTAGTAGAGCGCCGGTACCTGCTCCGCGGTCTGGCCGGCCACCCCACGCAAGAACCACCCCCGCTCCACGTCCGTGAGGTGACGGACCAGGCCGAGCAGGGACATATCCGAAGGCTCGCACGAGCTGCGGCGAAGCTGCTCGTCATCCAGCCCGGCGCACTTGCGGCGAAGGGTTGCCCGGTGGTAGTCGAGCCACTCCTCGAGCATGACGCGCTCGCTGGCGGCCCGCTGCGGCTCAGCCCGGGGCGGCCCAGGATCGGTCATCGGGCACCTTTCCTTAACCGGGCCGAGCCGGGCTCCCGTGTCAGCTGTGCCCGGGGCCGTGCCAGCACGGTTCTCGCTGGCGTCGACAGTATCGCCAGGGCCGGCCGGAGAGCAGCGCCGCCCGGTCGGCCGGCGAGTTCAGGAGATGCGGCGGCGGATCCGCCAGCAGCAGACTCCGGTCAGGATGACGGCAAGGGCGAGGAAGATCGCCGTCTCGTACCACTGGAAGGCCCAGAACCTGCTGGCGGGCTGGTAAGTGATCAGGTCGGTGAGGTGAAGCCTGCCGAGCCCGGCCCCGCAGGCCCGGAAGTTGCTGTCGCGGCAGGCGCTGATGGTCGCGGCGTTGAACACGTGGCCGGCGTTGTCGATGGTCTGCGTGGACAGGATCCAGGCGCCTGCGGGGTTGGCCGAGGCGGGCGGCATTACGGTCAGGCTGCTGTTACCGAATTCCGCCAGGCCGGAGATGTTTGCGGTAGTGAGCGCCACGGTGCGGTGAGCGGGGGAGATGAGGTGCGGCCGGATCCAGAGCGGCATGACGATCTGGATGAAGGTGAAGGCGGCGAGGGTGGCGGCCATGGCGGGGATGGTGCGACGGATCAGCACGCCGGTGGTCACGCCGAGAGTGAAGGCGAACGCGGCGTAGCCGATCGGGGTGATGCCGCGGGTGGCAAACTGCACGAGCCCGAGGCGGATGAAGCTGATACTGTTTCCGGTCTTCAGGCCGGCGGCAGTGTCGATCGGGCTGGACCACCAGGTCAGCATCAGGCTGAACAGCCCGGCGGTGGCCATGGCGCCCAGTCCGACGACGCCGAGCTTGACGGCCAGCCAGCGGGTGCGGGTGACGCCCTGAGTCCACGCCAGCCGGAAGGAGCCGGTCTCGAGTTCGCGGGTGACCAGCGGAGCCCCCCAGAACATGCCGATGATGGCTGGTACGACGAACATGGCCCCGATGCCGAGGAAGTACAGGAACTGGTCGATTTTTTCGGCGTCCAGCTTGCTCTGGAAGCTGGAGATGAGCGGCCCGCAGTTGCCGCGGGCCTGGCAGGTCGCGATGCCGCTGACGTCATACAGGTGCGCCACGTGCGGTCCGGTCACCGCCAGGGCGACGGCGACGACCGCCAGCGCAGCCAGCGCCACCGCGGCCTGCATGCGGAACTGGAGCCAGGCGAAGCGGATCATGACACAACCCCCAGTGCGGATCGTCGAGTGCGCTCTGTGCCGCCCGGCCGGCGCATGTAGGCGAGCACCAGATCCTCCAGGCTGACTGGCTTGACAATCCAGGCCGGGTCCAGAACCGGAGCCTCGGTGCGCACCAGCAGCGTGCTCTGCTTGTCGGTGTGCCTGGCCTCGATGACCTCCTGGTTCGCCGGCAGGGTGCTGGGGTCCCGGCGGAGCCCCGAGAGCCGGTGATGCGAGGCCAGCAGCGCGCCGACATCTCCGGCCAGCTGCACCCGGGAAGCAACGAGCACGACGAGGTAGTCACACACCCGCTCGAGGTCAGCGATCAGATGTGAGGAGAGCACGACGCTCACCCCGTACTCGGCGACGATCTCCATCAGGTCCTGCAGGAATTCCCGTCGGGCGAGCGGGTCAAGGCTGGCGATCGGCTCGTCAAGGATCAGCAGTTCGGGCCGCTTGGCGATGGCCAGGGTGAGGGCTAGCTGGGCGCGCTGACCGCCCGATAGCGAGCCCGCCCGCTGCCGCGGGTCGAGGCCGAGTTGCTCGATCCGCCCATTGGCCAGCGCGCTGTCCCAGCCCGGGTTGAGCCAGGCTCCGGCCCGGAGGTGGTCGGCGATCGTCAGCCTCGCGTATACCGGTGCATCCTGGGCGACGAAACCAACCCGCCCGAGCTGCGTCGACCCGTCGGCGGGCCGTCCGCCGAAGACCGCGATCGTGCCCGACGTCGGCGCGAGCAGCCCGACGGCCAGATGCAGCAAGGTGGTCTTGCCCGCCCCATTCGGGCCGACCAGCCCGACCACCCGGCCGGCCGGAACGGCCAGCGTGCACTCGCGCAGCGCCCAGCGTCGCCCGTACTTCTTGCCGAGACCACTGGCCTCCAGGACGGCGGTCATGCCACGCCCTCGGCGAAGCAGTTGCGGAACGCGGTCCGGTAGATCGCCTCGATGTCGTCCGGGCCGAGGCCCGCCGAGCGCGCCGATGCCAGCCAGTCGGTCATCGTGGCGAGGAACTGGGCCTGAGCAGCGGGGTCGGTGCCTGGCAAGATCCGGATGACGAAGGTGCCCTGGCCCGGCCGGGCACGCACCAGGCCCGCACGCTCAAGATCGCGGTAGGCCTTGAGCACCGTATTCGGGTTGATGGCCAGCCTGCCGACCACGTGCTGGGCCGTCGGCAGCCGATCACCGGGCTGCAGCATACCCAGCCGCAGGGCATCACGGACCTGCTGGACCAGCTGGAGGTAAGTGGCCACGCCCGAGCCTTGGTCGAGGTCGAACTCGATCATAAATCCTGCTTCCACTAATCACTTAGTGGAAGAACATTATCTGCTGGCGCCGTCAGCCGCAAGCGGCGGTCACCTCGGCCGGGGCGCGACCTCGGCGGCCCTGCGAGCATGGCGGTCCTGCGAGCATGGCGGTCCTGCGGGCATGGCGGTCCTGCGGGTATAGCCGCCCGGCGGGCATGGCGGTCTTGCGGGTGCCGCGCGTGCACCGCGCGGCGCGACCCGGCCCGGATCATGCTGTCACTGGTGCTTGCGCGCCCTGAGGGCAAGCACGACCGGGGTGGGCGCGCCGCCCTCCGCGAGCCGTTCGGGCGTCAGGCCGGCGTCGATGAACGCGTGCAGCAGGCCGGGCAGCGGCCAGTGCGTGGCGCCGACCTTGTCGCGTACCCCCTGGTCCGTCCAGGACGCCTTGGTCCAGTGGCTGTCGAGATAGCCGGGGCGGATCACTACCGCGGCCGGGTCGGCGCGGTCGGCAAACCCGCCGCAGAAGCAGGGGTGGACGCCGACGTGCACAAACAGCCCGCCGGGGCGCAGGACACGGGCCGCCTCGCGTAGCACCGCCGGGTAGGCAGGCATGTCGGTGTGCACCATCACCGCGATGATGGCGGGGAAGCAGGCGTCCCGGACCGGCAGCCGCGCGGCATCGGCCCGCGCCGCGGGCAGGCGCCCCCGGGCGTGCCGCAGCATTCCGGCGGAAAGGTCGATGCCGATGGGCGTCCAGCCCAGTGCGCGGACACTGGCGGCGTAATTGCCGGTTCCGCAGCCGATCTCCAGGCAGGCGCCGCTGCCCTCGCCGAGCAGGTCTCGCAGCCCGCGGCCGATGCCAAGCAAGTCGCCATCCGCAATCCCGGCCGCCGAGCGCCGGTCGCCGGGGGAGTCGCCGTCCGGAGCCCCGGCCCCCGCGCGCCGGTCGCCGGGGAACTTCTCTGCCTACCAGTCCGCGATCTCGTCATACGCCGCCGCCACCATCGGCCCGCTCCTTGGCTGCGATGCGTCACACCGGTACACGCACCCAGGGTAGGCAGGCCCGGCCCGGCGCGCTTCGCCGAGAACACGGAGGATCCGCACGTTCAGAGCGTGCAGATCCTCCATGATGAGGCGGGCGGGCGATGCCTTGCTGGCTGAGCCCGGCCGTGCCGCAGGCCGCCGGTCAAGCGGCGCTGGCTATGAGCTGCCTGATCGCAGGCTCAAGAAAGCTGCGTGTCAGCTCGGCCCGGCGCGCGATCCACCCCTGCGCGGCTGGGCCGGGGTCGCCGTACCGGCGCTGCCTGATGTCGTCCACGACCTCTGCGGGGGCACCCAGCCTGGTCAGCACGCCGAGGGCCTCGGCCTTGGTGATCAACCTGCCATCCTGCACCGTCACCGTCGCTCGGGCCAGGGTCAGCAGGCCGAGGTCAACCCAGATGTCACGATCCCACCGCTGCGGGTGGTCCAGGGACGGCAGCCAGAAGCTCTCCAGATCCCTGATGACGAACTCAGCAAGCTGCTGGTTGGTCACCGGCGGAAGGAGGGCCGTGGGCACCTTGCCATACAGGAGAAGACCGAAGTCGTGCAGCTCCCGCCTGGTCACCGGTGTGACGGGCCGGCGCATGAGCTCCTCGTGTGCCCAGGTGAGGTGCGGGCGCGCCGGATCATCCAGGTCCGCCGCCGCGCAATAGCTGCAGTGCAGCTGCGACGCGAGCGGGATAGCGCCCCCCAGGCTTTCGTGCATCTCGCTGAGCCGCTGTTCCTCCGCGGCCGTGCAGGGCCGCCCGAGGACGGCGATCAGGTCGAGGTCGCTGCGGCCCGGCCGGTAGTCACCTCCAGCGAGTGACCCGTGTGCCCACACCGAGACCAGCGGCACGACGGGCTGGACGGCACGGACAAAACGGCCCAGGAGCTGGCCGGTAGCCTCGTCCGTCATATGCACAGTCTGCGTCACCCGACGGGGCATGCCGCGGCGGCGGCGCGGCGGACTGTCCGGCGGGCAGGTTCCGGCAGAGGGTAACCGTTGCCGGCTGCCTCCTGGCGAGCGCGTGATCGGAATCGCCCGTGACGGAACCGCGGGGGGCCGGGCACCGTCAGAACGGCATGAAAAACGAAC
>Ga0182024_10007855_pt1 | contig 22843 bp, 23 predicted proteins | sample P32metaG_FD_120480 | JGI IMG/M metagenome (GOLD analysis project Ga0182024, IMG submission 120480) | Permafrost microbial communities from Stordalen Mire, Sweden - P3-2 metaG (Illumina Assembly) | ecosystem: Environmental > Terrestrial > Soil > Wetlands > Permafrost | place: Sweden: Stordalen... | reverse complement strand
AGTTCAAAAGCCGCTGGACTTCAGCATCGATGCGCTTCTGCGTTATCCGCGCGTCAGCCGGATTGCCTTCCTGGAATGTGCTGGCAACAGCGGCCCGAATGTCGCGCCCACACCGCCGCAAACATCCGCCGGCGCGATCCATGGTCTGCTGTCATGCAGTGAATGGACCGGCGTGCCCCTGAAATATATCCTCGATGAAGCAGGCGTTGACCCAGGTGCAAAATGGCTGGTCGCAGAAGGCGGCGACGCTTCCAGCCTGGAGCGCAGCCTGCCCCTGGAAGCCGCCTATGAACATGCCATTCTGGCCCTGTTCCAGAATGGCGAGCGGTTGCGGCCCGAACAGGGTTATCCGTTGCGCCTGCTGATGCCTGGCTGGGAGGGAAACCTCAATATCAAGTGGTTGCAGCGGATCAAACTCGTCACCGCGCCGGTTCAAGCGCGTGAAGAGACATCCAAATATACACAGCTTCAGAAGGACGGCATCGCGCGCCAATTTGACTTTGTCATGTCGGTCAAATCAGTGATTTTGCGCCCCTCTGTTGGCATGAAGCTGCCGGAGCCCGGCTTTTATGAAATCGCCGGGATTGCCTGGTCAGGTCACGGCCGCATCGAGAAGGTCGAGATGACGACAGATGGTCAGACCTGGACGACGGCTGAGCTTCGCCCACCCGTTTTGCCACAATGTCTGGTCCAGTTCCGGCTGGCCTGGGAATGGGATGGAAAGCCTGCCCTGCTGCAGAGCCGTGCGACCGACGAAGCCGGCAACACCCAGCCCACGCGAGCCGACTGGATGAGACAGTTCTCACCCGGACAGGGCTATCACCAGAATTCGATACAGAGTTGGCAGGTTGAAGCCGGGGGCGCCGTCAGGAACATCTATGCCTAGATCGTGTCTTGCTCTTTTCAGCGGCGTGATCTTCTGGGCAAGTGCAGCGACGGCCCAATCGCCCAGGCTGGGTGTTCCACCGGACGCTGCCCTAATCAAGGCCTGGGATATCGATATTTCGCCCGATGGGACCGGTCTGCCTCCTGGCCATGGTTCAGCCGCGGAAGGCGCGCGAATCTATGAGGAAAAATGCGCCGCTTGCCATGGGGAGCGCGGGATCGGCGGCGGCGCGGATAGGCTGACGGGTGGCCTGGGCACGCTCGCCACCGCCCATCCGGTCAAGACAGTCGCCAGCTATTGGCCCTATGCAACGACACTGTTCGGTTTTGTCCGCTCCGCCATGCCCATAACCGAACCGCGCAGCCTATCAGCGCATGAGGTCTATGCACTTTGTGCTTATTTGCTCTCCATCGACGGAATCGTGGCACAAGACGCCGTGCTGGATCAGGCTTCGCTACCCAAGGTCGTCATGCCGAACCGGAAGGGATTCCGCGATATGTGGGAGGGCGATAAAACCGGGATGCACTGATCTTGGTTCAGCGCGCACGCGCCTTGCGGTTGCGCGGCGCGCGCTGGTTGAACGAGGCGGCCTCGGCCAAAGAGGTGTTGTCAAGAATGGCCGAAGCGGCGTCGCGCACCTCCCGCATCAGGCGCCGGACTTCACAGGTCTTTTCATTGTCGCAGTCCGAGCAACGACGGTAGAACTTGACGCTGGCGCACGGCAGGGGCGCGAGCGGGCCGTCAACGGCGCGCACGATACTGGCGATGGAGATTTCGGCGGCAGGCATGCCAAGGGCATAGCCGCCCTCCCGTCCCCGCGTACTGACGATGAGGCCATGCCGGCGCAATTCGAAGAAAATCAGGTCCAGAAACTTCTTCGGAATATTCTGGCTTTCGGCGATTTCGTTGACCTGGACGAGCTCGCCGTCCTCGGCACGCGCCAGGACCAGCAGCGCCTTGATTGCGTATTTCGCTTTATGGGAGAGCATCCAAAAGTACCAACCCGGAGTCCCTGCTTGTGTAACGGGAACCCCGGGTTGCTTGCAAGCGGCTTGTAGAGGTGCCCCCTGCGTTCTTCGCAAAGCGCGCTCAGACAGCGATTCGGAAGCTCGTTCCCATTACGCCCGGCAGCTGGGAGAAAAAGCACCCTCATGCAGCATCAGAATTTTGCCCTCAAGGTAATCCCATAAAAGGCCGGGGGGTTGTAGGAAACGGTCTGGCCGAGATAGGCCGTGACACCAATGCCAGAGGGTGCCGCCAGCAGCGCTTGTGAGGCGATGTTTTTCTGATTGGTAGCGTTATTGGCATAGACAGAAACGTCATATTTGCCGTCCTCCAGCTGTACCCCTGCCCGCAGGTTGAGGTTGTACTCCCCTGGCACCTGCGTATAGATCGACTGGGTTACGCCCGTGCTGTAGTCGCTTGTGTAGGAATATTGCGCATAGGTGTAAAAGTTCTCGTGCTCCCCAATCTGGTAATTCCAAGATGGAGTGACAGACACGGACAGCTTGGGTGCAAAGGGCGCCGTCTGCCCCGTGGCGTTGACGGTCGAGACGCCGTTATAGCTCAATTCCGCCGGAGAGGGGAGCGAAGGCGCGTACTGGTAGATGGAGTCGTTATAGGCTCCGTCGACGGTCAACTTGATTCCATCTCCCAGAGAAGCATCCGCATTCCACTCGATGCCGCGAGAGCGGATATTGCCGGCATTGGTGGCTCCTCTGTAGGTGGTGCCATTGGGCAGGAGATAGGAGATGGACGTCTGGAAGCCGTAGAGTACTTCGTTGTAAGCCGTGAGATCGAGTACCAGGCGATCATCAAACAGTGTGGATTTGACGCCGACTTCGTAGTTGTCCGTGATGGAAGGATTGATGATTCCCTGCCCACTAACGGCCGAGCCATTGTTGAGATCCAGACCGCCGGCCTGAAAACCGTTGCTGAAAGCAACATAGGCAGTCACGTTGGGCGCGATTTTATAGGACAGGCTGGCCGAGCCGGAAAGATTGCCAGACTGCGTTGACAGGTTGAGAGGATAACCTGAAGTCGCGGGAACGGACGAAGTGCCCGTCGCGTAATACCCAGGTGTTGTATAACTCACACCCGGATTCACAAAGATCGCACCGATTGCCTTGTAGAAGGTGTTCAGCTGTGCGTTCGACACCCCGGTCGGGAGAGTCTGCGGAAGTTGGCTTGTGTCAACCGGGCTGCCGCCGCTCTTGCGGTCATTGGTGTAGCGCGCGCCACCGGTCAGGTCGAGATCATCGGTGATGTGCCAAGTTGCCTGGCCGTACACGGCCTGGTTCTGATCCTGGATATGGGTGTTTTCGTTGATTTGCGCGCCGGTCAACTGAGAAGCGAAAGAAATGGGAATAACGGCGCTGCCCTGATAGGCATCGTAGTAGGGAATTACATCGGCGCCGAACTGGTGGACAATGTAGTGATCCCTGAGCTGGGAATACCAGAGGAAAGCACCGACCTCCCACTCGAGCGGACCTTTGGTGTTGGAGGCTAGGCGCAATTCCTGGCTATACTGATTGCTGTGGCTGATCGCCTCATTCTCATAAATATCGAGCGGCGAGGTGTCGCTGTCCTGCGGCGGATGAAAATACCATTCACGCCAAGCGCTGATCGAGGTCAGGGTTGCCCAGTCGAGATTGTAATTGGCCGTGATCGACACGCCGCCGTTAGTCGTGCGCGTAGCGTTAAAACTATTATTGATGGAGATATTGGGGTTAACCGTCGGAATCCAGTTCTGCACCCCGCCAAAGCTTGTGAGGTTGCTTAATGCTCCCAGGACTTTCGTAACGGTTGCCTGCTGTGCGGCCGTTGTATTGATACCCCAATTCCCAGGGCCATAAACCGTTGTGATCCCACCGCCGGAACTGAAGCCGGCCGAACTATCATTCTCGATTTCCAGATCGCCATCAATATTGATGCTCAGTTTGTCGCTGACATTGATGAGGAATTGTTGACGGGCGCCATAGCGCCCTGTGCCGTTTGTAACCGTCTGGTCGCCCGCGGTCGGCGCATAAATGCCTTTTTGCGCTGCCGCATTCGCAAAGCTGACTTCGAAAGGTGTGGGGAGCCAGCCGGCGGAATTGGTACCATAGATCACAGTGCGAAAGGCGATATTGTCGGTGATTGGACCTGTGAGGATCGCTTTGCCCTGGAAGAAACTGTAATTGCCGGCCGACGTCTCGAAAGTTTCGCTGGGCGTGAAACTGGGCGCATTGGTGGTGATGTTCAGTGCGCCGGCAGCGGCATTGCGTCCAAACAATGTGCCCTGTGGGCCACGCAATACTTCGAAACTGTCAACATCGACCAGATCTTGCAGCACCTGCCCCGGACGAGACTGATAGACTCCGTTGATATAAACGCCAATCGCATTGTCGAGACCGTCGGCGGCGGTGGGCGCATAGCCGATACCGCGGATCAATACCGAGAAATTGCGCGGATTGCCGCCCGTCGAGTTCAAGCCCGGAGTCTGAGCGATAAGGCTCTGCAGATCGATGGTACCCTTCTGCTCCAGCGTATCGCCGCTGATTGCCTGCACCGATTCCGGAACATCCTGAATGTTTTCTTCCCGGTGGCGCGCGGTCACGATCACGGTCTCGACCGTGTTGGACTGCGGACTGCCGATCGCAGCAATCTGGGTGCCGCTTGCGGCGGCGACCTGGGTTGTACTGGTCGAATCCTGGCCTGCCGCCGCCAACTGTGTCGCACCGGTATTGCTATTCTGGTCCGCGTTGACGACCTGTGTGGCGACCGTGGTGGTCTGGGCCCAGCCCTGCGACGGAATCGCAAAAATGGATGCCCCGACCAATAGAAGTCGGCGAAGCTTGATACTCGACATAATACCCCTCTGTTTCGCTATACTATAGTAATGCGATATAGATTATTCTATATCGAGTCAATATGGTATCGGGACGAAGCCATGAGCACATGGCGCAAGGGAGTACCGGTCTATGCATGGCTATGAACTGAACCGGCGGCGCGAGGTCTTATCGGGTCTGGTGGGGGGAGCGGTCACGTTTGCCACGTCGCCCGTTAAAGCCGCTGAACCACCTATCCCGGATATGGTGCCCGCCGGGACGTCGCTTACGGTGGGTGGCCCGACTCTTCAGACGATGTTTCGGCTCTCCGGCGAGCTGGCAAAGCTTCCCTTCAAGGTGGACTTCACCACTTTCAGCGGCGGTCCGTCCGTCTTGGACGCGTTCCGGGCCAATGCCCTGGACGTGGGCTCAGGCAATGATATTCCCGCGATACACGAAACCTGGCTGGGCTTTAACATCAAGATCATTGCGGTCATTCAGCGCCGTAATGTCCCCCATCCCGCTCAGTTCGGAATCGCGCCAGGATCCAATATCAGTACCCTGGCGGATCTTCGAGGCAAAAGGATCGCCTATAGCGCAGGCCAGATGCAGGGATCGGTCGTGCTGAGGGTCCTGAAGCGATATGGCATCAAAAAGAGCGAAGTCCAGCTCATTCCATTGCCGTCGCGCAATGACGTCTATGTCAATGCGCTGTCGGCGCGTCTGGTGGACGCCGCGCCTATCGGCGGCACAGTGTTTGCCAAGCATTTTATCGACCAGTATGGCCGCGATGGCGCAAAGCTGCTCGCGCCCGACCATATCGTGGAAAACCCTGTCAACCTGTGGGTAAAGGCCGAGCTCCTGGAGAATCCCTCCAAGGCTGCTGCGGTCAAGGCCTACCTCAAGGCCTATATCCGTGCGTCCCTATGGGTGGAAGCTCACAAGCAGGAATGGATCGAGCAGTACTACGTGAAGAACCAGGGACTGTCCCGCGAAGACGCCGAATATGTCAGCGCCAATATCGGCACGCTGGACATCCTGGACAACTGGGACCAGGCAATCCGGGATGAGCAGGACACCATCAATTTCATGGCGTCGGAGACCGGGCAGAAACCCTTCGATGCGCATCGCATGTTCGATCGCCGCTTCGAGGCTGTGGCCGCGCAAACCCTTCGCGGGGCAAAAGGTTAGTATTTCCGACAGGTCCGCCGCGATCATGATCTCCCAGAAAGCCCGCTATGCCATTCGTGCCCTGCTCTTCATTGCAGCCAAGGGCAACGGCGCCACTGTGCAGCTTTCAGAGATCATCCAGCAGGAACAGGTACCGAAAAAGTTTTTGCAATTCATCCTTCTGGAGCTGAGAAATAACGGCCTGGTCGCAAGCCATCGGGGACGATGGGGAGGCTATAGCCTGAGCCGTCCAGCGGACCAGATCAGTTTTGCCGACGTGCTGAGAGTGACCGATGGGCCTTTGGCGCTCAGCCCCTGTGTCAGCGTCACTGCCTATGGCAAGTGCGAGGAGTGCTTTGAGGAAACGGTCTGCTCCATCCGCAAAGTGCTTCTGCTTGTCCGCAACGCAACCGCGAATATTCTAGAATCAATCAGCTTGGCCGATGCCCTCGGAGCGCGACAGACCAAGGTCCACCAGCTCCAAATGCATTAGCGGAATTTCTTTCGCCTAGGCGCTGCAGGACCCGCGATGGACGGGCTCAGTCGATGACGCCGAACAGTTCCCCCTCAAGCGGCCGGGATTCAAACCCGTCCGGTCCCTTCGGTAGATCGCCCGCAACCGTGATGCGCCTGACGACACGTGGCGCGACGAAATGCGCATAGTCGATGGGGCCGGCATGCGCGACCGCCCGGTTGTCCCACAGCACCAGCGAATGAGGCGACCAGTGGAAGCGCACCTGATATTCGGGGCGCGTTATCTCGTCGGCCAGAAGGTCGATCAGCGTCTGGCTCTCGCGCTCCTTGAGGCCGACGATATGAGATGCGGAGGGGCTAATGAAAAGGTGCTTCTTGCCGGTCTCGGGATGCACGCGCACGACAGGATGCACCGCTGACAGGGGACCAATATCCCGGCGGCCCTCGCGGGTCGGACCGGCATCGTAACTGCCAGCGCGGCTTACCCACTGCAACCCATCGATCAGATCTCGTATCTTGGGAGAAAGTCCCTCATAGGCAGCCTGCAGATTGCTCCATAGCGTGTCGCCGCCATACTCCGGAATCTCGACACCACGCAGAATGGAATATTTGTTCGGATTGGCGACAAATGTGATGTCGATGTGCCAGCCCTTATAGTCCCGCGGGGGCTTGGTTGACGGAATGGAACGGTCCGGACGATGCCGCTTAGTGTAGTCCTCCGCATGCCGTTCCCAGATCTCGGGATGTTCCGGCATGCCCAATGATATGGGATGCGCCGGCGTCAGGGGACCAAAATAGCGGCCGAACGCCAGTTGCTGCTCATCGGTAATCTTTTGGTTGCGGAAGAACACCACTTTCCAGTCCAGGATCGCCTGGCGGATCTCCTCCACCTGGCCTTGCGACAGCGGCTTGCTGAGATCCACGCCAGAGATTTCCGCACCGATGACCGGCGTATAGGGCGCCACCTTGATGGCCTGTGCCTTGGGGAATGCCGTGACGCTCATTGCTGGACCCTCTTGCTTGGAAAACGCCTTGTCTAGCGAAAAGCCTATTGTCTGTTACTATAGTAAGTCAATATTGTTTTAGTGGAAACACAATGCGAGGCAGGGCATGAGCGACAGAAAGAGAAAGCTCCGGCTGGGGGCATTTCTGCAGGCCAATGGCAATCACACCGCAGCCTGGTGCCATCGTCAGCAGCCTGAAGGAGGTATTACCGCTGGTGCTCGGTGATCATCGGCCTGCTTCCAACGCACCAAGGACAGCTGCGACTTGAGTGGCGGTAGCTTATCGCAACACGAATCCCAGATTGGCCAGCGCCTCGCGCATGCGGTCTCGTCCGGCCAGGGACTGGGAATTTTTCAGGCGCGGTATGGTCCGCCCGGTCCAGCCGATTACATCCATACCCCGCTCGCGCTGGAAGTCGCTTAATTTTTCGTCATATCGCAGGATCGCTTCGGAATGGGGCGCCGGGGAATACTGCTCGCGGTGCAACACAGATTTCCGCTCCAGCCGCGGCTTGATCGCGGTGGGCACCGCCGGATCGGGATAGCCGATGCTGAGGCCGAAAGCGGGAAACACCTGGGGCGGTAAATTAAGCTCAGCAGCCACCTGTTCCGGCTTGTTGCGTATGGCCCCGACATAGACTGATCCCAGGCCGAATGACTCGAGCGCCACCACCGCGTTCTGCGCCGCCAGCGCCGCGTCTATGATCGCAAGGAGCAGAGTCTCCAGAAATTCGAGGCCTTCGAGCTTGAGCTGACGCTCATCGGCCAAATGCTGGATGCGCGAAAGATCGGCAAGCCACACCAGGAAAAGCGGCGCGCGGCTGATGAATTTCTGGTTGCCCGCAAGCTCCGACAGTCGAGCCCTCCTCTGTTCGTCCTCGACCGCGACCACGCTCCAGGTCTGCAAATTGGATGAACTGGAGGCGGACTGCGCCGCCGCGATCAAAAGCTCCAGCGTTCCTGCAGGTAGCGGCCTGGAATCATAAGCCCGCACCGAGCGGTGCGACAGGAGCGTCTCCAGCACCTTGTTCCAGGCCTGCGGTTCCAGGGGGATATCGTCGCGATTGCGGGCCCATAACAGGCCATTAATCCCGGGTTCCCGGTCCGGGGCCGCATCAATGCTCATCGACAAGTCCTTTGCGCTGTGCAAATCTCTAGTGTATTGATATACTATGTTATGGGCCGCGGGAAACCGGGTCCTTTCGGGAGAATTTGTACCGTGGTTCAAATCCTGCCATCCGCTCCCCTTCGGGGCGTGGCGTGCATGTTTGCGATGCTTGTGCTGTCACTGCCGACGGCAGCGGCCCCGGCCATCCCGGACAAAGTACCTCCCGGAACCACGCTGGCGATCGGCGATCCGATCACACAAGAGGCCCTTACCCTTTCCGGTGACGTCAACAAGCTGCCCTTCAAAGTGGTTTGGGCCAATATTTCCGGCGGCCCCCGCACCATCCAGGCTTTCCGCGCACATGCCCTTGATGTAGGCGCTGTCGCTGACATTCCGCCTATTCATGCCAACTGGACTGGCCTGCCGGTCAAGATCGTCGCGGCGCGTTTTCGCGAGGATCCCATTCATCATCCCGTTTTCCAGATCGGTATTGCCCCAGGTGTTCCCATCAAGACGCTGTCGGACCTGCGCGGTAAAAAAATCGCCTATAGCCCCGGACAAGCCCAGGGCGCATTGATCTTGCGTATTCTCAAGAAGATCGACCTGACCAGGAAGGACGTGCATCTGGTGGAATTGCCCAGCACCACCGACGTCTACGCCAATGCCCTAGCGGGCAAACTGGTCGACGCCGCGCCACTGGGTGTGGTGTTTGCCAAAAGATATCTGGCCCAATATGGCCGGGATGGCGCGCATGTGATTGATCACGGCTTGCGAGACGATGCTTCCTATCTTTATGCGCCGGTTTCCGTGCTGAACGACCCGGCTAAGGCGGCTGCGATCCGCGAATATGTGAAATTCTGGGCGCGGTCCCTTCGCTGGATCAGCGGTCACCGCGATCAATGGACGGCCGGCTATTTTGAACAGAACCAGGGTCTGAACCCCGACGATGCCCACTTTTCTGGGGTCGAAGAGGGACAGCCGGCTATCCCGGCATCCTGGAATGACGTCATCAAGCGGCAGCAGGAAACTATCGACCTGCTGGCCCAGGAAAACAGCGAGCCCCGGCTCGATGCAGCCAATCTGTTTGACCGCCGTTTTGAAGGTGTGGCGGCAGCGGCCGCCGTAAGCCACTGACCCGCTCGCCAAGAGGCTTTCCATGACCCTGCTGCAACCCTCAGGCGAGTTCAGGCGGCCTCTCTTCGCGGCGCAGAGCCGTAAGCCGCCTTCAGAGACAGCATTTGGGAAGGCCAGAAAACGCCGTTCTCTCAGGCTTGGGAAACGAATACCCTATGGCTGGAGCTTCGGCCCGTTGCTGCTTCTGGCACTCTGGTCCATCGGATCTGCCAGCAGTTACATTGACCCGCGGAGCTTGCCCGCACCCTGGACCGTGGTGACGACCGCGCGGGAACTGATCGCCGACGGAAGGCTTCAGGACAATCTGCTGGTCTCGGTTACCCGGGTTGGCGAAGGCTTTGCGTTCGGCATCCTTGCCGGTGTCATCGCTGCGCTTTTCGCAGGCCTGAGCCGGACCGGCGAATATCTTCTTGATGGCGTCATCCAGTTCAAGCGCGCCATCCCCACGCTCGCCCTTATCCCCCTCCTGATGCTCTATCTGGGAATTGGCGAGGGTATGAAGGTTGCCGTTATTAGCCTGGCGGTGTTTATCCCGGTCTATATCAACCTGCACGCCTATCTGCGCGCCACCGACACCCGCTATGTCGAGCTTGCCGAGGCGCTGAAACTATCTTACGGCGGCTTCATTCGCCATGTCGTGCTGCCTGGCGCCTTGCCCGGGCTGGTCTTGGGTCTGCGCCTTGGCGTAACCGCGGCATGGCTGGCGCTGGTGGTGGTGGAACAGATCAATGCCACCAGCGGGATTGGATACATGATCAACCTGGCCGGCAGTTACGGCCAGATCAACATCGTGATCGTTGGCCTGGTTGTCTATGGACTACTGGGCTTCATTTCCGATGCCGTGGTACGGCTTGTGGAGGCAAGGATTCTGAGATGGCGCCGAACATTGTCGAGCTGAACTCGAAACCTGTTGTGACGGCAAGGGACCTGGTCCGCGGCTTCAGCGGCCGCGGCGTCCTGAACGGGCTGAACATCGATATTCACAAAGGCGAATTCGTTGCGCTTTTGGGCCGCAGCGGTTCAGGAAAAAGCACCTTGCTTCGCGCCCTGGCGGGGTTTGATCATGGTGTCGAAGGGTCTGGCGAACTCCGCGTCCCAGATGAACTGTCGATCGCGTTCCAGGATGCCCGCCTCCTGCCCTGGAAGCGCGTCCTGGAAAACATAACCTTGGGCCTGCATGGTCCGGGCATCAAGGCGAGGGCCCTGGAAGCACTGGCGGAGGTTGAGCTGGCGGGCCGGGAAAATGCGTGGCCGCATGAACTGTCGGGGGGCGAACAGCAGCGTGTGGCGCTGGCCCGCGCACTGGTGCGGGCGCCAGAGCTTCTGCTTGCCGACGAACCCTTCAGTGCGCTGGATGCCCTGACCCGTATCCGCATGCACGAACTCTTGCTGCGTCTGTGCGAGCGGTACCGTCCTGCCGTTCTTCTGGTTACACATGACGTGGACGAAGCCATCAAGCTGGCTGATCGTATCGTGGTACTGGAAGCAGGCCTGCTGGCGGCCGACGTGCACATAGACAGCTGGGAACGCGGCAGTTCCGAAAATCGCCTGCGCAATCTCAGAACCGATCTGCTCAGGCAAATGGGTGTCCTGAGCCAGGATGAACGCCGCAAGGACGCCCCAGTCCATTAGGCGTCGTTGGCGCCGGCCAGATCGTCGAAAGACGCGTAGTTGCGCGCGTAAAGATGGGCGTACAGCCCGCCTTTCTCTAGCAGTTGGTCGTGGGTCCCCTGTTCGACAATCTCGCCCTGGCGCAGGACGATGATCTTGTCGGCGTCCCGGATCGTCGCCAGCCTGTGCGCGATAACCAGGCAGGTTCGTCCCTTGAGCAGGACCTTGAGCGCATCCTGGATCTTGCGCTCAGTGAAACTGTCAATGCTAGCGGTGGCCTCGTCCAGCATTAGGATTTTCGGGTCAGCAACCAGCGCCCGGGCGAAGCTCAACAACTGGCGTTCGCCGATGGAGAGGTTCTGGCCGCGCTGTTCCAGCTGCGTATCATAACCATGTGGCAGAGCCATGATGAAGTCATGCGCATGAACCGCCTTCGCGGCGCGCTCGACATCGTACCGGTCCGCCCAAATGCTGCTGTAGCGGATATTCTCAAATACCGTGCCGGTGAAGAGAAAGGGCTCCTGCAGCACCATCGCCACGACGCGGCCAAGCGAGGCCTGGGTGATCTCGCGGACATCATGGCCGCCGATCCGCACGCTCCCCCGCCACACGTCGTGAAAGCGATCGATCAGAGCTGCGATGCTGGTCTTGCCTGAGCCGGTGGGTCCGACCAGCGCGATGACCCGATGGGCTTCCGCGGTAAAGCAAATGTCCTTCAAAATTGGGCGACCTTCCCGATAGCCGAAGGTAACATGCTCGAAACTGATGGTGGGCTCCGCGCCGTCAATGTCGACGGCACCGGCTGCGTCGCGGATCTTCACCGGAATATCCAACACCTCAAAGATGCGATCGCCGGCAGCCATGGCGCGCTGCATGACGGTGTATTGCTGTGACAATGTCCGGATCGGATCGAAGAATCGCTGTACATAGAATATGAAGGCGATCATCACCCCGATTCCTAGACGGCCTGACGCGACCGCCCATCCGCCCGCGATGACCACCGCTCCCTGGCCTAGGCCGGTCAGGATATCCACTGTCGGGACCATGATCTGCGCGGTCCAGGCGGCCTGTACCTGCGCCAGCAGATTCTTCCGCGCCTTGATCTCATAGGCCCGGAAGTTGAAAGCCTCGCGCCGGGTCTGCTGGACCGTGCGCACGCCATTGATGTTTTCCGCCAGTGCCGCGTTCGCGATCGAGGACGCATCGCGGGCTCGGCGGAACGTCTCTTTGGCCTGCGGCAGCCATAGGGCGCGAATGACAATAAGGATCGGCACTGTCGTCAGCGTGAGAAGCCCCAGACGCCAATCCATCCAGAGCAAAACGACAACGATCCCGTTGAGGAGCACAAAATCTCCTACAGCCTGAACAGAAGTCTCCACGAACTCCTGCAGTGAATTCACGTCGCCCTGAATGCGGGACATGATGCGCCCGACATGGGTCTGTTCGACAAAAGAAGAGGAAACCGCCTGGAGATGGGCGAACATCGCTCGCCGCAGATCGAAGATGACCCGCTGGGCCAGCGTAGCCGCCGTCCATTCCTGCACAAAGCTGGTTACGGCGTTGACCCCAATCAGCCCAAAAAAGCCCAGTATGACGAACCCCAGGGGAAGGGCCTGGTGACGTCCCACCGCACTATCCACCGCATAACGGATGGCGATCGGGATACTCACCTGGCTGGCGACGAAGATCGAAACCGCGAGCAACACGCGGAACAGAGCGCCTGGATAGGGCAGCGCGAAGGCGAAGAAGCGCTTCAGGATATTGGGGTCAAAAGTAGAGAATATCTCTTCCCCCGACTCGCCCCGTGGTCCGACTACGCCCGGGTTGCCGACAAACCCCGTGCTGCTCATGTTCCCGACTTTTCTAATTGCTGCCCTTGCACCACCGCCGCGGCATCCCGACCCTGCAAGGCGTAAAGTCTGGCATATGGACCGTCCTGCGCCAGCAGAAAGGCATGATTACCCCGCTCGACGACGCGCCCTTTGTCCAGAACAAGGATTTCATCGGCATGCATCAAGGCACTCAGGCGATGTGCAATGATGATCTTGGCTTTTGTGGCTGTTGCCTGGGCCAAGGCTCGCCGGAGCCGATGCTCGGTTGCCGTATCGATGGCCGAAGTCGCGTCATCCAGCAGCAATACCGCCGGTCCTGGCACGATACTGCGCGCAATGGAAAGGCGTTGGCGCTGGCCGCCAGATAAACCAACGCCACGCTCACCAACCGCGGTGTGATAGGTCTCCGGCAGGCTCTGCACATATTCGTGAATATGCGCCGTGGTGGTGGCTTCCACGATGCGGTCCTGTACGGCTTCCGGGTCGGCGTAGGCGACATTCTCGGCTACGCTGCTGTCGAACAGGAAGACATCCTGCTGTACTGAACCCACGGCGCTCCGCAGAGACGGCAGCGTCAGATCGCGGATATCGTGGCCATCGAGCGTGATACGGCCGCCGGTCACGTCATAAAAGCGCGCAATAAGATGAACGATGGTGGACTTGCCGGCGCCGTGATGGCCCAGAATACCCAGGGTCCGGCCCGGTCCAACCTCGAAGGAGACATTGGACAGAATTTCCGGCCCGCCCTTACGATAGGAGAAACTCACATTTTCGAAGCGAAGCCACCCTTGCGGATACTGCAGCGCAATCGCATGGGGCGCTTCCTTCACATGGGGCTCAAGATCGAGCATCTCGAACAACCGGCTTCCGGAAGAGACGGCGCGGGCGGATGTGTTGACTGCAATCGTGATTTGGCGCACGGGCGTCTGCAATACCGTCATAAAGGACAGAAATTCGGTTAACCGGCCAACGGAAATCGCACCACGCATAACCAGATGGCCGCCGACCAGAAGCACCAGCGCCATGGAGGTATAAAAAGCGAAAGTCAGGGTGGTGATGGAAGCAGTCCGAATCAGGATGCGATCATTGGAAAGCTTCAGTGCCACGTCGGCGGCTTCATCAAATTTCGCAAGCTCGAAATTCTGGGCGGCGAATGCCCGCACCACCCGCGTACCCTGCAGATTTTCCTCGATCGTACGGGTCAACACGGACATCTTCTGTTGCAGCCGCGTCCAGGTAAGACGGAGAAACAGGCCGGTACGGGCCGCTCGCCACATTACAAACGGAACAAAGCTGAGTGACAGTGCCGCCAGAAGTGGATCTGTGGCGAACATCAGGCTGGCGCCCATGAACAGGAGAAGCAGCAGCGAGACGATGCGCTGGAGACCGGTTTCAACGAACGTCCGCACGCCTTCCAGGTCGAGCATGCCACGCGTGATCAGATCGCCGGAATGTACTCGGTCATGGAAGTCATATCCCAGGCGCTGCATTTTTTCGAAAAATGCCAGCCGGAGATCGCACGCCACCCGCTGCGCGATCACCTCGCTTTGGTAGCCCGCAATCATGGTCGCCACGCCACGAAGGGCCGATGCCGCCAGCAACAGGCCAGCCAACGACCACAGACTGGCGGGAATCGCGTGCTCCGAGAACAGGTGGACACGATCAATAGCGATTCCCAGCAGTTTGGGAATGGCGAGGGCGAAGACTGTGGCGGCGATCGCCGCGGCCAAAGCTAGCCCCAGACGGGGCCGATAGCGCCAAGTCAGGCTAAGAATGCGGCGGATGACATGGGGAAGCGCCTTGAGATCGATGGCGTCCAGCAGCTGTTCGTCCCCCAGCCGGAATACCCGGCCCATGGCGGACCAGGGGCTGGCGGGGACATGTCGGGAGCGTTCCATCTGCCTGCAGCAATCGCGCCGGCCGGTGCCGGACAGTCCTTTAGTATATCTTTCTGCTAGTATATCGACCGTCCAGGCCTGTCAATTTGGAACGGGAAGATGGAAGAACCTAGTTGCATAGCTGCCGTGCGGCAGATACTCTATCGGACAAGTATTGTATTGAATGGAGCTATGCCCGCCCATAAGCGGGCTTTGATGCAGGCCTTCCGGGGCCCGCAGCCGCTCCGCTCTGATTTCTGACAGGAGAATAGCATGGAATACCATAGCCTTGGCCGTTCCGGCCTCAAGGTCTCGTCCCTTTGTCTTGGCACCATGATGTTTGGAGGGCAGACGGATGAACCAGTCGCCCGCCAGATTGTTGACCGCGCCTTCGAGCAGGGCGTCAATTTCATCGACACGGCAAATGTCTACAATGCCGGCAAGTCCGAGGAAGTCGTCGGCCGGTTGATCGCGGCCAACCGCGACAAATGGGTTCTGGCCACCAAATTTGCCGGGGGGCCGTCCCCCGAAAGTGGCGGATGGCCGAACCAGAGTGGCGCATCGCGCAAGCACATAATGGCCGCGGTCGAAGCCAGCCTGAGGCGTTTGGGCACCGACTATATCGACCTCATTTATGTGCATCGTGAAGACCGCTCTGTCCGGGCGGAAGAGACCATCGGCGCGCTTGCCGACCTGATCCGCAGCGGCAAAATCCGCTATTACGGGCTCTCCAATCACCGTGCATGGAAAATCGCTGAATTCAGTCATATCGCGGACCGCTTAGGAGTGAATCGTCCGGCGGCCAGCCAGCCGCTCTACAATCTCGCGAACCGCCAGATCGAAGCCGAACATCTCACGGCCTGCGCGCACTATGGCGTGGGCGTGGTGCCCTATAGCCCGCTTGCCCGTGGCATCTTGACGGCCAAGTACAAGCCCGGCCTCGCGCCGGCGCCCGACTCTCGGGTTGGGCGACATGACAAACGCATTGCCGAGACGGAGTGGCGCGCTGAGTCACTGGAACTGGCACAGGAAGTCGAACGGCATGCCAAAACGCGTGGACTGACGGCCGGGCAGTTCGCGGTGGCCTGGGTCCTTGCCAACAAGTTCGTCACCTCTGCCATTGCCGGTCCGCGCACCCTGGAGCAATGGGAAGACTATCTGCCTGCCCTAGCCTATCGCTGGACCGCCGAAGACGAGGCACTGATCGATCGCTTTGTGGCGACCGGACATCCCTCGCGGCCCGGATTCAACGATCCCGGTCATCCCTATCTCGGCCGGCTCGTGGCCTGACCTGCGGACATCAACGATATGAAGATCATTGCCTTCGCGGGGGCGCTCCGCAGCGATTCAGTCAGCAAAAAGTTGGTCCTAGAAGTGATCCGTTTTCTGGATCAACAACATCAGGTCAAAGCGGACTATGTCGATCTGAGGGACTATCCCTTCCCTGTGTACGACAGCGATGTGGAGCTGAATATCGGGATACCCGACACCATTGTCGAACTCGGCGGGAAGGTGGGCGACTCGAACGCTCTGATCATCGCATCGCCGGAATATAACGGTGGCATCTCGAGCGTACTGAAAACCTTGGTGGACTGGCTATCACGCGTCAAACCAAATCCACTGGCGGAAAAATTCCTGCTGCTGCTGAGTGCCTCGCCCAGCGGTTCGGGAGGTGTTCAAGGCCTTTGGCATACGCGTGTGCCATTTGAAGCACTTGGCGTGCATGTGTTTCCCCACATGGTCGCGATACCCCGTTCCCAGACCGCGTTCGACGAGCAAGGCTTTTTGACGGACACAAAGGCTCGTGAAAAGCTGGAGACGGTCTTGACAAACTTTGTCCGACACGTTGGCGTCCATCATCCGATAAAGGAATTCATAAATACCGTGTGAGCTTTCCTGCTTTACCCGAAATGCATAGCATTTTCGGATCATCGGACGTCTCTGGGTCTTCGATGTACTGCTAACTCATGGCCGGAAGGTTTAAGGGCGCTGCTCGCCCGTAACGTCCTGATCGCTCGCACCTTCGCCGCCGAGGTGTGTCTCTCCTTTGACCGACTGATCGCCGCAGCGGAAGCCTGTGGCCGGACCGGTGCGCGGCGAATTCTGCGAGTGAGCACGCCTAACTCCCGGACACTCAGCGGCACCTTGCATCACTCCGACTTGGCGCCGGAAGTGAAACGCGAATGTGTCCCGTATCGAACTGTCCGCCGATTCGTTCGCCAGCCTGCGCTTAGCTTCTCCGATGGTCAGATTGGGCTTTCCATTTGTAGTGCCTGTGCTTTGATGACCGGACGAAGAAGCACAAAAACGGAGATCAGCGATGCGGTGACGAAAAGTGAGCGCCAATCTATCGGCGGATAATGAAGCCGATGGACACTTGCGCTGCCATTTCTGATCGCGAGGTCAATGGGTTATTGACGATGGTGCCCAGGGACAGAATCGAACTGCCGACACGCGGATTTTCAATCCGCTGCTCTACCGACTGAGCTACCTGGGCACACGGTCGGGCCCGGCTTCTTAGGGGAAGGCTTTCCCCCTGTCCAGCGCCAAGGACTCAGTCCTCTTCGGGGTCGCTTTCCGAGGAATTTGAGGGGCTTGCGGGGTCGGCCGGGGCGCCCGGAATGGCATAACCGCCCTTGAACCAGCGCCCCAGATCGATGTCGGCGCAGCGCTTGGAGCAAAAGGGCTTCACGCCCGCATCGGCGGGCTTGCCGCAGACCGGGCACTTAGCCATGACCCGCCCCCTTGAGCAGCGACACGGTCAAGGCCAGCGGCAGGCCCACCACATTGGACCAGGAGCCGGAGATTTCCTTGATCAGCATCTCGGCCCGGCCCTGGATGGCATAGCCGCCCGCCTTGCCCACACCTTCGCGGCTTTCGACATAGTCAGCGATCTGGGCATCGGTCAGCCGCAGCACCGAGACACGAGTCTCGGCCACGCGCTGACGCAAACGGCCGTCGGGCGCAATCAGCGCCACGGCGGTGATCACCTGATGGCGGCGGCCCGACAAAAGCTTCAGACAGGCGCGCACCTCTTGGTCATCGCCGGCCTTGGGCAGGATGCGCCGGCCCAGCGCCACCACCGTATCGGCGGCCAGGATGAAGGCGGACTTGCCGCTCCATTCGCCCTGCACCTTGCGCGCCTTTTCTTCCGCCAGACGCATGGCATGGATGCGCGGCAGCTCGCCTTTCTTGACGCTCTCGTCGATGGCGGCAGGCAGTACGGCGTTGGGAATGATGCCGGCCTGCGCCAGAAGCGCGCGGCGGCGGGGACTTTCGCTGGCCAGTACCAGCGGCGCGCTCATCTCAGCGGAAACGGTAAGTGATGCGGCCCTTGGTTAAATCATAGGGCGTCATCTCGATCATGACCTTGTCGCCGGTCAGCACGCGGATGCGGTTCTTGCGCATCTTGCCGGCGGTGTGGGCGATGATGATGTGGTCATTGGCGATCAGCTTCACGCGGAAGGTCGCATTGGGCAAAAGCTCTTCGACAATGCCCTCGAACTCCAGCAATTCTTCTTTGGCCAATGGATCCTCTTTGGGCGGTTGCGCGATCGAAGCGGGGAATAGGGGGGAAAGGGCCGAAAGGCAAGCCTTTCCAACGGTTTTCCCCGGCTTTCGGGGCGGTTTGGCTCAGGTATCGGCCGCCGCCCGGGCCAGGAAGCGCTGTTTCAGCCGGTCCATCAGCTGGTCGCGCACCCCCCGATAGGCCAGGAGCCGCTGCTCGCGCGAGCCTTCCACCGCCGTGGGGTCCATGGTGGGCCAGTATTCCACCCGGGTTGCCGCGGTGCGCGTCAGTTCCATCGCCTTGTGCTGGGCCTCGGGCGACAGGGTGATCACCAGGTCGAAGCTGCCGTCTTCCAGGTCCTCGAAGCAGCGCGGCTTGTGCTTGCCGATCTCCAGCCCGATTTCTTCCATCGCCTCCACCGCCAGCGGGTCCAGTTCGCCAGCGCGCACTCCGGCCGATTCCACATACAGGCGCTGACCGGCCAGATGCCGCAGCATGGCCGCCGCCATGGGCGAGCGTACGGCATTCATGGTGCAGGCGATCAGCACGGCCCGCTCCATGGTCAGCCCCGCATCTGCAGCACGCAGACCAGCGTGAACAGCCGGCGCGCGGTGTCGAAGTCGGTCTCGATCTTGCCTTCCAGGCGGACCTGCAATTCTTTCGCGCCTTCGTCGTGCAGCGTGCGGCGCGCCATGTCGAGGGATTCGATCTGATAGGGCGGCGCGGTGCGGATCGCCTTGTAATAATTTTCGCAGACCAGGAAATAGTCCTTCACCGTCTTGCGCAGCGGCGCCAGCGACAACAACACCTTGCCATGGGGCGTGCCGTCTTCCAGCGTGATGTCCAGCGCCAGGCGGGTTTCTTCCACCCCTAGGCTCAGATGATAGGGGCCGCCGGGTGAACCGTCCGGCTTGAAGACATTGGCCTCCAACAGGTCATAGATCGCGATCTCGCGTTCCTGCTCGATGGCGCGGCTGCGCTGCACCACGCTCTTTTCGTCGAGGGTGATTGCGCTCAGCCGGAAGTCCACGGGATCAGTCCTTGCGGTTCAGCCGTGCGGCGATAGAGCGGGCGTGCGCCTCCAGGCCTTCGGCTTGCGCCAAGGTCAGCGCTTGCGGCCCGATGGCTGCGATGCTTTTGGCATCAAGCCCCAGAAGCGTGGTGCGCTTCATAAAGTCCAGCACCGACAGACCCGAGGAGAACCGTGCGGTGCGCGAGGTGGGCAGCACATGATTGGGCCCGGCGATGTAGTCGCCCATCGCCTCGGGCGTGTAGCGGCCGAGGAAGATCGCGCCGGCATGGCGCACCTTCTTCGAGAAGCTTTCCGGATCGTCGGTGGCGATCTCCAGATGTTCGGGCGCAATGGCGTCGGCCAACGGCGCGGAATCGTCCAGCGCCTTGACCACGATGATGGCGCCATAATCGTTCCAGCTTTTGGACGCGATCGCCTGGCGCGGCAGGATGGCGATCTGACGCTCGGCGGCGGCGGCAACCTTGTCAGCGAAGCCCGCATCATCGGTGATCAGGATGCTCTGCGATGACGCATCGTGCTCGGCTTGGCTGAGCAGGTCGGCGGCGATCCATTCCGGATCATTCTTGCCGTCGGCGATCACCAGAATCTCCGACGGACCGGCGATGCTGTCAATACCGACCTGGCCGAAGACCTCGCGCTTGGCGGCGGCGACATAGGCGTTGCCGGGGCCCACGATCTTGTCCACCGGCTTGAGGGTCTGGGTGCCATAGGCCAGCGCCGCGACCGCCTGCGCCCCGCCAATGCGGAAAATGTCGCGCACACCGGCGCGCCAGGCCGCCGCCAGCACCAGCGGATTGATCGCCCCGCCACTGGCCGGCGTCACCATGACGATGCGCGCAACGCCCGCAACCATGGCCGGAATGGCGTTCATCAACACCGATGACGGATAGGCCGCGGTACCGCCCGGCACGTACAGACCCACACTGTCCAAACTGGTCCAGCGCCAGCCCAAGAGTGCGCCGGTGTCGTCAGTGAAACGCTCGTCGGCCGGAATCTGGCGGCGGTGATACGCCTCGATCCGCGTTGCGGCGGTCTCGATTGCCGCCATCTGTTCCTTGCTGACCTTGCCCAGCGCGGCTTCGATTTCGGCGGACGACAGTTTCAGCGTTTGCGGCGTCACGCCCGCGTGATCGAATTTGTTGGTCAGCTCGACCAGCGCCGCGTCACCGCGCGCGCGCACGTCGGCGATGATGCCGCGAACAACCTGGGCGACATCTTCTTCCTCCTCGCGCTTGGCGAAGAGCAAGTTGTTGAAATCCGCGTCGAACGACGCGTCGGAAGCCTTCAGCCGGCGCGCCATCAGGCTCTCTCCGACTCGTGGTCGGGCTTGCCGCGCGCGGCCCAGGCGGACGTCATGTCGGCCAGCTCGGCGTCGATGCATTCCACCGTCAGCCGGAAGGCGCCGCCGCCGGCCAGCACCAGTTCAATCACTCCGCCGGGATCTTCGCCGTCATTGGAGGTAAAGCGTACCGCGAGTAGCGAGACCACCGCCTCGTCCGCGCCCAGTTTGACCTTGTGCGACTGAACTTTCAGCACGCCGTCAAAATGCAGGCCGGCGCGCACGCGCGTCTTGCCGCCGGATTCCCATTGCAGCCGGTTGACTACGGCGGCGAAGCGACGCTTTCGCGGCTGCCAGCTCACGTTCTTGAGCTTGAGCACGGCGTCCTGCAGCCGCGCCGACAGAACCTCAAGGTCTTCGGCATCGGTGGCCGCCAGTTTGAGACGGCTCATTCCGGCACCCGCGATATATCGGCGCCGACCCGGGACAGTTTCTCCTCCAGTCGGTCGAAGCCGCGGTCCAGGTGATAGACCCGGCTGACGCTGGTCTCGCCCTCCGCCGCCAGGCCCGCCAGCACCAGGCTGACGCTGGCGCGCAGATCGGTCGCCATCACCGGCGCGCCTTTCAGTTTCTCAACCCCGCGCACGGTCGCGGTGTCGCCATCGATGCGCACCTGCGCGCCCATGCGCGCCAGTTCCGGCACATGCATGAAGCGGTTCTCGAAAATCTTTTCGCGGATCACCGACGTGCCGTCGGCCACCGCCATCAGCGCCATGATCTGGGCCTGCAGATCGGTGGGAAAGCCGGGATAGGGCGCGGTGGTGACGTCAGCGGAATGCGGCCGGCTGCCGTTCATATGCACCTTCATGCCGCGCGCGGTCTGGGTGACTTCCGCGCCGCTCTTGTTCAGGATCGCGCTCAGCGAGGCGATGGTTTCTGGCAGCGCGCCAACCAGTTCCACTTCGCCACCGGCAATGGCCGCGGCAATGGCATAGGTGCCGGCTTCGATGCGATCGGGCATCACCCGATGTTCGGCGCCGCGCAGTTCCTTGACGCCTTTGATCGTGATCTCGCTGGAGCCCAGGCCGGAAATCTTCGCGCCCATGGCGATCAGGCAGTTGCCCAGATCGGAAATCTCCGGCTCGCGCGCCGCATTGACGATTCTGGTGGTGCCCCTGGCCAGCGTCGCCGCCATCATCGCGGTCTCGGTGGCGCCGACCGAGACAAAGGGGAAAACGATCTGCGCACCGGTGAGGCCTTGCGGCGCGGTGGCGGATACATAGCCTTCCGCCAGTTCGATCTTTGCGCCCATCTGCTCCAGCGCCGCCAGATGCAGTTCCACCGGCCTGGCGCCAATGGCGCAACCGCCGGGTAGCGACACCTTGGCCTCGCGCTTGCGCGCCAGCAGCGGCGCCAGCACCTGGAAGCTCGCGCGCATCTTGCGCACCATGTCGTAGGAGGCAAAGACCGAAGTGATCTCTCGCGCCTGAAGCGTCATGCGGTCGCCCTCGAAACCCGGCGACATGAAGACCTGGATGGTGACGCCAAAGCTGATCAAGAGTTCGGCCATGGCACGCACATCCGCCAGCCTGGGCACATTGGCCAGGATGAGCGGCTCGGGCGTCAGAAGCGACGCCGCCATCAGCTTGAGGGCGGCATTCTTGGCGCCACTGATGGGGATTTCCCCTTTCAGCGGGCGGCCGCCACGGATACGGATACGGTCCATATCCATGTTTGTAGCCGGGGCCAAAGGCCAAGGAAAGGCTGGGAAAAAGCAGAGCTAGGCTGACTTTTTCGGTGGCTTGGGGGCCGGCTCGGGCGGGGTGGGCGCCGGGCGGGCCGGGGCCGGCTGTTTGCGGCGCTTGAGGTTGGCGCGCAGCGCCTGGGACAGCTTTTCGGGCGAGGATTTGGCCATGAAAGCCCCTTGTGGGAAATCTGAAAAACCCGGCTTTCCTTCGCGGAATCCTTACGTTATAGCAGCGCACCCTTGACGCAATTTTGGGTTAAGGGTTCGGGCTTAAGGTCCGGAAATACCACGGTTGCCGTAGTAGCGTAGTGGTAGCGCAATCCCTTGGTAAGGGATAGGTCGTGAGTTCGATTCTCACCTACGGCACCATT
>Ga0182024_10007854_pt1 | contig 22844 bp, 20 predicted proteins | sample P32metaG_FD_120480 | JGI IMG/M metagenome (GOLD analysis project Ga0182024, IMG submission 120480) | Permafrost microbial communities from Stordalen Mire, Sweden - P3-2 metaG (Illumina Assembly) | ecosystem: Environmental > Terrestrial > Soil > Wetlands > Permafrost | place: Sweden: Stordalen... | reverse complement strand
CCCGCATGCCGTCTTGTAGATGGCCCTGCGTGACGAGAGCGTCATGCGCGGTAATGAACGCCTCGGCGAATCCACCGGCTTCGTTCCAACTCACATGTTCGGGTACCGAGATGAGATGCTCGGCGGGGATGACGCAGCGCGTCGCCTGCGCGCCACCCCCGACGATGCCGCATACCTTTCGCCCGAGTAACGCGTCGTGGACCTGGTCGCCCACGCTGCTGACAATGCCCGCCATCTCGAGGCCCGGTATCTTCGCCGGCCATCCAGCAGGTGCGGGATAGAAGCCTTGCAGTTGTAAGAGATCGGCGCCGTTGATGCCAGCCGCCTGTACCGCAATCACCACGTCATTGGGTCCGACCGCCATGAGATCGAGATCGGCGATCCGCAATGTCCTTTCGTGGATTTCGACCGCGCGCATGGCCTCAGCCTACGGCTGACACGGAGATGAATTTCACGGTTAGGGTCAGGTCATGACTCTCTACGACATCCCCGTTCACACCCTTTCGGACGAACCGAGTTCGCTCGCACCCTTCGAAGGCCAGACCGTGCTCATAGTAAATGTGGCGTCCAAATGCGGACTGACACCGCAGTACGAAGGTCTCGAAACGCTGCAAAAGCGATACGAGGGGCGCAATTTCAGCGTGGTTGGCTTCCCGTCGAATCAGTTCGGGGGCCAAGAGCCCGGTACGGCCGAGGAGATCCAGACGTTCTGTTCAACGACCTACGGAGTCAGCTTTCCGCTCTTCGAAAAGATTGACGTGAACGGCGAGAATCGCCACCCGATCTACGCCGAATTAACCCAGACGGCGGACGTCGAGGGCTATACAGGTGACATACGTTGGAACTTCGAAAAGTTCTTGGTTTCCCCAGACGGTCACGTGCAACGCTTCGCCCCCCAGGTTGAGCCTGAGGACCCGGCAATCATCGAGGCCATCGAGGCATTACTCAGTTAGTAAATACCGATGGTGCGGTGAAATCGCGCGTACGTCGTGGTGAATCCGTAGTCGGTCCAGTACTGCGCCGCCTGACGGTTCGTGATCCTCCAGTTTGTTTCCGCGTATGCGAATCCTCGCTCGTGCGCGTCACTGAGCGCCGCATCCACCATGGCGCGTGCGACGCCCTGGTTTCGGTATCCCTCGAGCACGACGACGGCGCTCAAATGGATCGTGCTGTCAAAGGAGCCTCGCTGGTCGGGCAGTGGAAAGGTGACGCACTGAGCAATCGAGACACCATGAGCGTCAACTATGAAATGTCGCGTGTCGGGGTCGCTCAGCGTCTCGATCCAGTCATCACGCTGCGATGCTTTCGACAGTCCGCGCGAGAAGCTTGGTCCCTGACTCTGGGCCCTTTCAAGTTCGTCGTCCAGTTTGATCGCCAGTTCCAGATCGTCAAATGTGCCGATGCGCAGTGTGAAAGGCTCGACCAAATCGTGGTGCTCATCATGAATTTGCGTCACACCACGAGTGTGCATCCTCGCAAATCCCAATTCGAGCCACGCTGAAGTCGTGGAGGGGTCGTCGAGCGTCCAGACGAAGTGTTCAGTGGCACCCTTCGCGATCCACTCCTCGCCGGCGGCCGCGTAGAGTACCGCGAGCGCATCACCGTCGTTAAATGAGACGCCGTCGGGTCCAATCCACGCGCCCGTTCCATACGTGGGATCCTCGAGCAACGCACCGTAGAGATGTCCGACGAGTTGGCCATCGCGGAGGTCAATCCACGTGGAGGACGTTGCGGATGCGAGCGCCGCGCGAAAGAGATCAACGGAGAACTCTGGATTTACGAGGGGATTCAGCGTGGCGTCGGCGGCAAGTCGCTGCGCCACTCGCGCGACCACGCCGTCAATATCGCCGGCTTCAAGTTTTCGCACGACGTCCACGGGCCAACGATACTGAGCCACCGTGTGCCAGAGTTGCGGGGTGACATTGCGCGCGACGTTGTTCGACATGGATGGACTGCTCTTCGACTCCGAGGTGTTATGGCACGACGCCGAACTGGAGATCTTCGGACGGCTGGGCGTTCCCATTCCCGAAGCGGAGAACCGTTCGACCAAGGGGATGTACGTCACTGATGTCGTCGAGTATTGGTATGCCCGCTATCCCTGGAGCGGGCCCAACCACGATGACGTCGTGAATCAACTTTTAGAGCGCGTCGGTGAGCTCGTCGAAAGCCAAGGTCAGATGATGCCCGGGGCAATTCGCGCCCTTGATCTCACTAGTGCGCACGGTCCAATTGCGCTCGCCAGCTCAACACCATTGTCACTGATATATCGCTGCCTCGATCACTTCAATCTGCGCGATCGATTCGCGTCCATCCACTCCGCAGAACTCGAGCCCTACGGCAAACCGCACCCTGGAGTCTTTCTCACGGCGGCGGACAGTCTGGCTGTCGCGGCGATTGACTGTCTCGTCATTGAAGACTCCGCGGCCGGCGTGTTGGCGGCCAAGTCAGCGTCGATGGAAGTGATTGCGGTACCGACGCCCGACGACCGGTCCATGCCCGCGTTCTTGCTCGCTGACCTCGTGTTGGAGTCGCTCGTCGAGCTGAATCCCGAATGGCTCGACGAACGATTTGCCTAGAGCATCTTGGTAAAACGCATCGCTTGGGGGTGGCTGAACGCACCCTCGGGGAAGTCGTCTACCGGTTCCCAACTCAGTTTGGCGTAGAGGGCCTGCGCTTCGGGTTGCGCGTCACCGGTTTCGAGAAAGAGCTGGACGTAGCCAGCCATTCGCGCGCGATCCTCAATCGTGTCCATGAGCGCCGCCGCGACACCGCTGCGCCGCAAATCCGGTCGCACCCAGAGCCGTTTCACTTCGCCGATGTGCAGTGCCGGGCTCGTAATTGCCCGGACCCCAACGCATCCAGCGGGATGGGTATCGGCGCGAGCCACGAGGAATATGCCCAGCGGAGGCCTGAACTCCTCGAGGTCTAATTGCCAGGTCGCGTCGCCCGCGCCGTATCTGCGAGTGAGCTCGTCGATGGCGGATTGGTACACACTCTGCGCGCCACTTGATTCAATCGATTCATCTTCAATGGTGAGCGAGAACACCTCTTAAGAGTAGGTGTCGGTCTGGGGCACTCGTCGCTTTCACTACCATTAATAGATTCATTGAAGGAGACCATGTTTCGCCCCGTCAGCCCCGACATTGATTTTGTGGCCATTGAAGAAGTCGAACTCGCGCGTTGGAAGGCCAATGATGTCTTCGCTCGCTCGATGAAGCACCGCGAGGGCGCCCCACCGTGGGTCTTCTACGAAGGCCCGCCAACGGCAAACGGAATGCCCGGTCTGCACCACGTGTGGGCGCGCGTCTACAAGGATCTCTTCTGCCGTTACCAGACCATGCAGGGTCGATTCGTCGCGCGTCGGGCCGGTTGGGACACCCACGGACTGCCCGTGGAGGTGCAAGTCGAAAAGCAACTCGGCATCTCGGGCAAGAAGGCCATCGTCGAGCAGATCGGCATTGGCGAATTCACCCGACTGTGTCGGGAGTCGGTGCTCACGTACGTCGGCGAGTTCGAGAAGCTCACGGAGCGAATTGGCTACTGGACCGATATCGAACACGCGTACTACACGTTCCACCCGTCCTACGTGGAGTCCGTCTGGTGGCAGTTACAGCAGCTCTTTGACCGCGGGCTGCTCTACAAGGATCTCAAGGTCGTGCCGTACTGTCCGCGTTGTGGCACGGCGCTTTCCAGCCATGAACTCGGCCAGCCGGGCGTGCACACCGACGAGATTGATGAGAGCGCCTACGTGGAGCTCGCCATCACCGACGGCGAAGCGCACGGCGGTTTGTCCGGTGCGACGCACTTGGCCGTGTGGACCACGACGCCCTGGACCCTTCTTTCGAACGTCGCTATCGCCGTCAATCCCGACGTGACCTACGCCGTCGTCGACGGCACCATCGTCGCCGAGGCCCTCATCGAAGACGTCTTTGGAGAGGGCGCGACGGCCAGCGCCCTCATGCCCGGTAGCGCGTTACGCGGGGTGCACTACGAGCGGCCATTCACTGACGTCCCGTTTCCTGATGGCGTTGACGTTTGCTTCATCGTCGAAGCCGACTACGTCACCACCGAAGACGGCACCGGACTGGTGCACCAGTCGCCGGCCTTCGGAGAAATTGACCGTCAGATCGCGCGCGATCGCGGACTGCCCACCGTCAATCCGGTTGGTCCCGACGGATGCTTCACGGCGGCGGTTCCCTGGCTCGAAGGCAAAGGTGTTCGCAGCGCGAACGAAGAAATCAACGATGAACTGGAGCGTCGCGGACTGCTGCTTCGTCGGCACGAGTTCAGTCACTCACTGCCGCACTGCTGGCGCTGCAGCACGGTGCTGATCTATTGGGGTAAACCGAGTTGGTACATCGCCACGAGCACGTTCAAGAAGGAAATGCTCAGCGAGAACGCCAAGGTGGACTGGCATCCGGCGCACATCCGCGACGGCCGCTTCGGAGAGTGGTTGGAAAATAACGTGGACTGGGCGCTTTCGCGCGACCGCTTCTGGGGGACGCCCTTGCCAATTTGGCGCTGCCCCGACGACCACTTCACCTGTGTGGGATCGCGCGCCGAACTGTCCGAGTTGACCGGCACGGACTTGAGCGAACTCGACCCCCATCGTCCGGCGATTGACGACGTGGTGGTGCCGTGTCGCACCTGCGGCCTCGACGCGATTCGTGAGGAACCGGTCATTGACGCGTGGTTTGACTCGGGGGCGATGCCCGCCGCTCAAGTGGGTTTCCCTCACGTTGATGGCAGCAAGGAGGCCATGCAATTCCCGGCGCAGCTGGTCGCCGAAGCGATCGACCAGACGCGCGGGTGGTTCTACTCCTTGCTCGCGATCAACACCTTGGTCTTCGGCCAGGCGCCGTACGAACACGTGCTCTGCCTCGGACACATCGTTGACGAGAGCGGACGCAAGATGTCCAAGTCTGTGGGTAACGTCATTGATCCCTGGGAGATCCTCAATACGCGGGGCGCCGACGCGCTGCGCTGGTGGATGTTCTCTCAAGGTTCTCCCTGGACGTCAACGCGCGCCGGACTCGGAGCGATTGACGCCTCGCTGCGTCAGACGCTCGCGACCCTGTGGAACACGTTCAGTTTTTTCACGACCTACGCCTCGCTCAATAAGTTCGATCCGAACGACACGGGGATTCCCGCGCCCCAGGACCGACCGGCGATGGATCGGTGGATCCTGTCGCGCCTCGAAAGCGTGACGGTGTCAGTGACGTTGGCCCTCGACGGTTACGAGCCGCTCGGAGGCACCGACGCGCTGGTAACGCTCGTTGACGATCTGTCGAACTGGTACGTTCGCTGCAGTCGTCGTCGTTTCTGGCGCACTGATCCAACGGCGCCGCCGTCGGATTCACTCGCCGCCCAGGCCACACTGCTCGAGGTACTCCAGCGCATCACGTTGCTGCTCGCGCCATTTTGTCCGTTCCTGAGCGAACGACTGTATTCAGAACTCTTCGACGGAGACGACACCGCGTCGGTGCACTTGGTTGACTGGCCCGCGGGCGAGCCGGAGCGACGCGACGGTGCGTTGGAGGTGTCGATGGACGTCGCGCGTAGCCTGACGTCGCTCGGTCGTGGTGCGCGCGCCGATGCCGGCATTAAGGTGCGCCAGCCCCTCGCGCGAGCACTGGTCTTCCTACCCTCCGGAGCCCCCGTACCCCCCGCGGGCCTCGTCGAAGAAGAACTCAACGTCGACGTGCTCGAGTACCGAACCGAGCTGTCCGACGTGCTGAGCTTCGAATTGGTGCCGAACTTTCGCACCGTGGGTCCGTTGCTTGGTGAAGCGGTGAAGGAACTCAAGCCGGCCCTTCGCGAACTGGATTCCGTTGCTGCCGCGCAGGCACTCGAAGCGGGCGGCACTATCTCGGTCACGTTGTCGACTGGAGTGTTCGAGTTGGGTAGTGAAGACATTGAACTGCGGGTCAAGGGTCAGGAGGGCTTCGCGGTGTCGCGTGACGGTGGTGAGGTCATCGCGCTTGACTTAACGCTCGACGATGACCTCCGTCGCCGCGGTTACCTGCGCGACGTAATTCGCCAAGTCCAGGACCTCCGCAAGAATTCCGGTTTTGACGTGAGCGACCGCATTGTCTTGCACGTAACCGGACTGGACGACCTCGTTGACGGATTCACGTTGTTGGCGAGCGAAGTGCTCGCGAGCGAGATCGTGGTGGGCGAGGGGAGTGGTGACGGCACCGCACTCGAGCTTGACGACGATCGCGAGGCCACAGCCTGGGTGACACGCCTCTAGCGCACGCCGTTCAGTTTGGTGAGCAATTTGGTGAGCGTGGCCCGCTCGGAGTTATTGAGTCGGGACGTGAGATTTTCCTCGAGATACTCGAGGTGCACGTCAAAGGCGCTATCGAGTTTGGCGTTGCCCCGCTCGGTGATCGCCACGTGGATAGCTCGCCGGTCGCTCGGGCACAACTGACGCTCGACGAAACCGGCCACTTCTAATCGGTCGATGAGGCGCGTCGTGCCGCCCGTCGAGTGAACGATGCCGTCGGCAATCTGATTCATTTTGAGTCGACCGTCGGACGATTGGCGTAGTTGCAGCAGCACTTCGAACCACGCCAGGGGCAGGTCGCAGAATTCCTCGAGTTGTAGGCCCAGGCTTCGAGAGAGGCGAGCGTTGGTTTCAATGAGGAGCGCAAAAAGTTTCACCCTCTCGTCACCCGAAGGACAGGTCATGGGCTGCGTGGTCACGGGCAAATTTTATCACTTTCTTAGTTTTGCAATTGTTGCTTGACAAGTAGTTGCATATGCAATTATAGTGGCCACAGCACAGAAAGTGCCAAATATTTAGGAGATTTAATTATGAGCAACCTTCCCGCTCCCGGCGTGTACGACGTCGACCCAGTTCACTCTGGGGTGAGTTTCATTGCCCGTCACTTGGTCGCCGCCAAGGTCCGCGGTCGTTTCAGTGACTTCTCGGGCGTCATCACAATTGGCGACAGCCTGGAGACCACCTCGGTTGAAGCGTCGGCTAAGGCCGCGAGCATCACCACTGATAACGAGATGCGTGACAACCACCTGCGCAGTGCCGACTTCCTCGAGGACGAGACGTACCCCACACTGGACTTGAAGTCAACGAAGATCACTGCCAAGGGTGACAACGAGTTCGAGATGTTGACTGACGTGACGGTCAAGGGCGTTACCAAGTCCGTTGCCTTCGATCTGGAATTCTTAGGCGAAGGGCCGAGCATGGCACCTGGCGTCACGGTCGCTGGGTTTGAAGCCCGCGCCGAGATTGATCGTCGTGACTTCAACATCAACTTCGAAGGGGCATTGGAGAACGGCAGCTTGATTGTCGGTAACAAGATTGTTGTAGAGATCGCGGTTGAGGCGCACATCCGGGCCTAAGTGCAGTGCGATGTCGTTGAAACGCCGGGGGCTTTAGCCCCCGGCGTTTCTCTCATTACGATGGGTGCGTGACGGATAATCCCTCAGGTAAGGGCGTGAAATCATCGCTCGGCGTGTTGGGCGCGCTGGTGACCATCATTTCCATCTGGTGGTTTGCGCTTCGCCCCATTTCCAAGAAGCGTGATCAATAACCTCTCCCGGCGTGACGGCGCCATCAACGGCACCCCGTGGTAAGCGGATATCGCGGTGACCGGACAATCTAAATGATTCCGCTTCTCTCTAGCTCCCAGATGCGTGATGCTGACGCGCGTGCCGTGGGCGACGTCGGCGTTGACGCACTCGTGAACGCCGCCGGCACGGCGGTGGGCCTGACGGCCGCCACGATGCTCGAGACCTGTTACGGCGCCCGCGTCGCGGTACTCGCCGGGCCGGGTCTTAACGGCGGTGACGGGCGAGTCAGCGCACGATGGCTTAGGTCACGTGGCGCGCGCGTTGACGTCATTGAGGTCGCATCGCAGCCACCATCGCTGGCGGGCTACGACCTGGTGATCGACGCGGCATTTGGCCTGGGTTGTTCACGTCCCTACGAGGCGCCGCACGTGGGCGTCGCGACGCCGGTGCTCGCGGTCGATCTGCCCTCGGGAGTCGACAGCGACAGTGGCGAGATTCTCGGTTCGCCACTCGTCGCGGACGTGACGCTGGCGCTGGGCGCACTCAAGCCCGCGCATATCAATGGTCCGTCGGCCGCGCTGGTCGGTGAACTTCGTTTCGCTGGTCTGGGCATCGTGACCGAATTCGACGACGGGCTCATTGAAGACCGTGACTTGGAGTCACTGATTTCGATTGGCAGCGACGACCATAAATGGGTGCACGCGGTGGAGGCATTCGTGGGATCACCGCTCATGCCCGGCGCCGCCGAGCTCGTGGTGAGGGGCGCCCTCGCCGGCGGGGCTTCGATGATTCGCCTGGCCAGTCGCGGCGACATCTCCGGGTACGTGCGGTTGCCGCCCGAAGTCGTGCACGGTATCGAGATGACGGCCGATCGACGGTGTCGTGCGGTGGTGGCCGGACCGGGACTTGGATTTGACGCCGCGTCATGGTTGCGTGAACGACTCGCGGAGGTTGACGTGCCCGTCGTGCTCGACGCAGACGGACTGGACCTTACTTTGTTGCCGTTGACACCACCGCCCGGTGGCCCGTGGATACTGACGCCCCATGACGGAGAGTTCGCCCGCCTCACCGGCCGGGCCGTACCGGCCAACCGCATTGATGCGGTACGCGCGCTCGCTCGAGATACGGGGTGCGTGGTGTTGCTCAAGGGACCCACCACGATCCTCGCCAGTCCGGAGGGGACGCTGCGCGTCGTGATGTCGGGAACGCCGGCGTTGGCGACCGCCGGCAGCGGCGATGTGCTGGCCGGCCTCATCGCCGCCACGATTGCGCGCGGACACGATGCCTTAAGCGCCGGCGCACTGGCGGCGCACTTGCACGGGCGCGCGGGCGCGCGAATGGGCGTCTACGCGCCATCCTCGGAGCTGCCCGGTGAGGTGCGAGAGATTCTCGATCAGTTGAGGTAATTCGCGAAAAACCGCTGACCAACGGAGACGACGTTGTGCGTGGCGCTGGAGCGATTCCAAATTGGTCAATTGCTGGCAGACTGGCTCCATGCCATTTGTCGCCATCAATCCCGCGAACGAGGAAGAGATTGCGCGTTTTGACGCGCACACGACGAAAGAAATTGACGCGAAGCTTGACGTTGCGAGCGCGGCCTACGCCAAATGGAGCCAGGTGCCGGTGAGCGAACGGGTCCACTACATGGAGCGATGCGCGGAACTCTTAGAAGGCGAGGTTCCCGTCATCGCCCAACTCATGACCAGCGAGATGGGCAAGACTTTTTCGTCGTCCAAGGGTGAAGTCATTAAGTGCGCGTCCATCTTGCGTTACTACGTCGAGCACGCGCCGGCGTTGCTCGAGAGCGAAAGCATCATCACCAGTGGGACACGCAGTGGCGTGCGTTATGAGCCGCTCGGTCTGATCTTGGCCATTATGCCGTGGAACTTTCCGCTGTGGCAGGTTTTCCGGTTTCTGGCGCCCACGCTGATGGCCGGCAACGCGGTGGTCGTAAGGCACGCGCCGAACGTTCCCGGGTGCGCGCAGTTCGTGGAGGACCTCTTCATCCGCTCGGGCTTTCCCCGGGGCGTGGTGACCAACATATTCGCGGAAGTGGAGAGCATTCCCGGCATCATCAGTGATGCTCGTATCGCCGGGGTCACGCTGACCGGCTCAGAGTCGGCCGGACGGGCGGTCGGCGAATTGGCCGGCCGGAACTTAAAGAAGTGCGTGCTCGAACTGGGCGGATCCGACGCGTTCATCGTGGGCGCCGCGGCGGACCTGGACCTCACCGTACCGATGGCGGTGACCGCACGAGTCCAGAACAACGGCCAGGCCTGCATTGCGGCGAAGCGCTACATCGTGGTGCGTTCGCGCGCCGAGGAATTCATCGAACGGTTTACGACTGCGATGGCGGAGGTCCCGATAGGTGATCCCATGGATCCCACGACGGTGCTGGGCCCGCTCGCCACCAAAGCCCAACGGCAATTACTCAGCGACCAAGTGGCGTCGTCCGTTCACGACGGCGCCGTGGTGCGTACGGGCGGTGAGGCGCCACAGGGCCCGGGCTACTACTACCCGGCCACGGTGCTGACCAATGTCCCCGAAGCATCACGCGCTGGCCGCGAAGAGCTCTTTGGTCCCGTCGCCGTCGTGCACGTCGTGGACAACCTCGCCGCCGCGATCGATCTCGCCAACGCGACGCCGTGGGGCCTCGGCGCCTCGATCTGGTCCGAGGATCAAAATGAAATCGACGCCGCCATCGCGGGCATCGACGTGGGCATGGTCTTCGCGAACGCCGTCGTCGTCTCGATGGCCGAGCTTCCCTTTGGCGGCACCAAGAATTCGGGAATCGGTCGAGAACTCGCGCAGTACGGCGTGCGCGAATTCACCAACGTCAAGTCCTTCTACGTCGCATGACCGCTCAGTACTACTTCGATCATGCGGCCTCGGCACCACGTCGTGACGACGTGGCCCAGGCCATGGCGCGCTGGCAGCACGGTGTCGTTGGCAATCCCTCGGGATCACACCGCGCGGCGCGTGAAGCACGCAGAGCCGTCGAAGAGGCCCGTGACGAAATCGGCCACTTCGTGGGCGCCAAGCCGGGCGGCGTCATTTTTACGGCCGGCGGCACCGAGTCGTGTCACCTCGCGGTGACCGGCGTGGCCAACCACCATCGGCGCCACCATGAGACCACGTCCATTGTGCTCTCGCGTGTCGAACACACCGCCATTATCGACGCAGTTGAGATGCTGGTCCGCGACCATCCCAGCGTGAGCGCCCGATACGTCGACGTGGACAGCGACGGCGTCGTAGACCTCGAATCGTTGAAATTGGCGATCAGGCCCGATACGGCGGTGGTGAGTGTGATGACGGCCAACAATGAGACGGGAGTTGTCCAACCGCTCGACAGCGTGCACGCCGCGGTGAAGGACACGCAGTTTCAGGGCGTGGTCACACACACCGATGCGGTGGCGGCGGCGCCGTGGTTGGATCTGGCGGAGGTGACTGCTCCCATCGACATGATTTCGATCTGTGCGCACAAGATCGGTGGGCCGGTGAGTGCGGGCGCACTCATAGTTCGCGGTGACATTCTCTTTGACGCCGTGGTGCCGGGCGGGGGACAGGAACGCGGACGTCGCGGCGGCACGGTAGATGTTGCCGCCGCGGTCGGTCTCGCGACCGCGACGCGACTGACCATGGCCGAACGCGACGAAGTGAACAAACGCGTCGGTGACTACCAACAACAACTGCTCGGCGCATTTCGCCAATTGCCTGGTTGCTTAATCACGGCGCCGGGGGCCAACCGCCTGCCCGGAACCGTGCACGTGACCTTTGACGGTTTGGCCAGCGACGAATTGCTCTTTCTCTTGGACCAAGCGGGTGTCTGTGCGGCGGCGGCGTCGAGTTGTTCGAGCGGTGCGGCTGTCGCGAGTCACGTGTTGGCGGCGATGGATATGGCACCCGAGCGCGCGCGCGGATCATTGCGATTCTCGATGGGCGCCGAAACGACCGACGGGGACGTGGAGGCGCTGATAACGATTCTCACGTCCGTGGTTGACCGTCTGCACGCCGAGTCATAGCGCCGAGACTGGCAGACTAGGACCATGAAAGTTCTTGTTGCGATGAGTGGCGGCGTTGACTCGTCGGTGGCCGCCGGCCTGCTCATCGAGCAGGGGCACGATGTCGTGGGCGCCACACTGAAGTTGTGGGGCGGCGTATCGGACTCGGGCTGTTGCTCTGTTGGCGACGTTGACGATGCCCGCCGCGTCGCCCAGATACTCGGCATTGATCATCACGTCTTTAACTACACCGAGGAGTTCGAGCGTCACGTCGTGGCGCCGTTTGTCGCGGGGCACGCAGCGGGAGAGTCGCCTAATCCGTGCATTGAGTGCAATCGACATATCAAATTTGATCTGCTGTTCGAGCGCGCCGCCCGTCTCGGTTTCGACGCGGTCGCGACGGGCCATCACGCCCAGGTGCTCGCCCGTGACGGGCAGCACTATCTGGTTCGCGGTGCCGACGACCAGAAGGATCAGAGCTACGTCTTGGGCTACCTCGACGAGCGACACCTGGCCGTCTTGCTACTTCCCATTGGCGCTATGCAAAAGAGCGAGGTCCGTCGACACGCCGAGCGACTGGGACTGCGCACGTGGGACAAGCCCGACAGCCAGGACGTCTGTTTCATCGAAGCCTCGAAGGGCCGCGAGGTCTTCTTGCGCAGCCGCATCGAGGTCACGCCGGCGACCATTGTCGACGGGGTGACGGGAGAGGTGTTGGGCGAGACGAGTGCGGCCGAACTCATGACCATCGGTCAGCGTCGCGGGGTACTGCCCGGTCGAGACGGCGAAAAGCGCTTCGTGTCCAAGGTGGACATCGCGGCCCAACGAGTGGAGGTCGGTCGCCTCGACGAGATATTGATTTCGACGATTCATCTTGACGAGCCGTCGTTGACTTTCTCACACGACGCGGTCGGCGACGACACCGTCGTGCTGGCCCAGTGGAGTGCGCACGGGCGACCCCAACTCGCGACGCTGCGTCATGACCGTCAGCACGAACGACCGTGGTCACTGCAACTGCACGCGCCGGCCCGTCCGGTCGCGCCGGGCCAAACGGTGGTGCTCTATCGCGTGAGTGAACCGGAGATCGTTGAAGGTGCGGCGATCGTCACCGGATCGTGAAACCGGCCGAGCGCGTCGCGTGGTTACGTGAAGAGCTCGCTCGCCACAATGACGCGTACTTCACCAACGACGCGCCGCTCATTCCCGATGCGGACTACGACGCGCTCGCGAGAGAATTGCGGGCACTGGAGGCCGAGCATCCCGAGCTGAGCGACGAGACGTCAGTCTCAAAGAAGGTCGGCGCTCCCGTATCAGCGGTCTTCAGCGCGGTCCAGCACGCGGAGCCCATGCTCAGCCTGGACAATGTCTTTGACGTCGACGAACTTCGCGCCTGGGCCGAGCGCGGAGCCAAGACTCTCGGTGAGGACGTGGCCACACTCTCGTACGCGGTAGAACCAAAAATTGACGGGCTGGCCTTGTCGATCTCGTACGTCGATGGGACTTTCACGCAGGCCGCGACCCGTGGCGACGGCCGCGTGGGCGAAGACGTCACCGACAACGTGAGAACGATCCGCAACGTTCCGCTCTCCCTCGGCACCGGTGTTCGCGGGCGGGTCGAAGTGCGCGGCGAGGTATTTCTCGCCAAGGCCGATTTTGAAGAATTGAACCGACGTCAACGTGAACTGAACGCCAAGGAGTTCGCCAATCCACGCAACGCGGCGGCGGGAAGTCTGCGCCAAAAAGATTCGCAGGTGAGCGCCTCGCGCCCGCTGTCGTTCCTCGCCTACCAACTCGTTGACCTCGACGGATCGCTCTCATTTGCGCGCTACGTGGACACCCTGGGTCAACTGTCCACCTGGGGTTTTCTGACCGCCAGGGAAATGGTTGTTGAGGTCGGTGTCGACAACATGATCGCGCGCAGCAGCTGGTTCGAAGAGCACCGTCACGACTTGCTCTACGAGATTGACGGCGTGGTGATCAAGATCGACGACCTCGCGTCCCGGGTGAAAATGGGCTTTACCAGTCGAGCGCCACGATGGGCCATCGCGCGCAAACTTCCTCCCGAAGAGCGCACTACTCGGCTGCTCGCCATTGAGGTCTCTATTGGCCGCACCGGGCGCGCCACTCCCTACGCGGTGCTCGAACCGGTCGTGGTGGCCGGCTCAACCGTCGCCATGGCGACATTGCACAATGAGGACCAGGTCGCCGCGAAGGATGTCCGTCCCGGAGATCTGGTCGTCGTGCGCAAGGCGGGCGACGTGATCCCCGAGGTCGTCAGCGCCGTCGTCGAACCGGGCAGGAAGCGAGCGAAACCGTGGTCGTTCCCGTCACACTGCCCGGACTGCGGTGAGCCACTCGTACGGGTTGGTCTCGAGAGCGACACCTACTGCGTGAATCCGGCCTGTCCGGCACAACAGCTCCAACAGATCATCCACTTCGCGTCGCGCGGGGCACTCGACATCGAGGGCTTGGGCGAACAGCGCGTGGCGCAGTTACTCACTGAGGGTCTCATCAGTGACGTGGCCGACCTCTTCTTCCTGCGCGTTGAGGATCTCTCATCACTCGAAGGTCTCGGCGAGCTGTCCGCGACGTCGCTGATCAGTGAAATCACGAAGGCCAAGGACGCGCCGCTCAGCCGGGTGCTGGTGGGTCTGGGGATCCGTCACGTGGGTCCGGTCGCCGCACGCGAATTGGCGCGGGCCTTCCCGACGTTTGAGGCGCTGGCGCACGCGCCGCTCGAGGACCTCGAGGCGATTGACGGCATTGGTCCGGTCATTGCCGGGTCGGTCTACCAGGAGTGCCGGGAGCTGGACAGCGTGGTTCGAATGGCCCGTCTTGCCGAGGCCGGTCTCGCACTCAGCGAACCCGAACGCGGCGGCGGCCCGGCCGCGACGCTGGCCGGACGCGCGGTGGTCGTGACCGGATCGGTGGAAGGTTTCTCACGCGACGAAGCCGAAGCGGCCGTCATCGCTCGAGGCGGCACGTCGCCCGGCTCAGTGTCAAAAAAGACCTACTGCGTCGTGGTCGGTGACGCGCCGGGAGCGGCCAAGGTCACCAAGGCCCGCGAGCTCGGTATTCCGTTGGTCAGCGCCGAGGAGTTCCAGCGACTTCTGAATACGGGAACATGGTCCAGCCAACTCGCCTGACGCCAACTCACTAGGGTTAGGGAAATCCATGCCGACGTATACCTATAACCCCGGTCACGAACTCGCTGGTCGCTACCGCATCGTCGAGCTGCTCGGCGTCGGGAGTACGGCGGAGGTGTACCTAGCCGATGACCTTTCGCTGAACCGTTCCGTGGTCGTAAAGGTGCTGCTCGCGGACCTCGCGGCGCACGAAGACGTGCGTCGCAACTTTCGCGACCGCATCGTGCGCAGCGCCACGTTGAGCCATCCTCACCTGGCACGGGTCTATGACGGCGGACAAGAGTCGGGGTCGATCTTCATGATCAGTGAGTTCCTCAGCGGCGGCTCCTTCGAGGACGTATTGGCGTCGGGGCGACGCTTAAGTCTCGACGACGTCGCTCGCTTGGGACGCGACGTCTCGAGTGCGTTGGCCTACGTGCACGCCAATGGTTTCATTCACGGCTCGCTGTCGCCATCAAAATTGCTCTTCGACGCCGAGGGTCACGTGCGCGTGTCGGACATTGCGTTGTCGGGACTCGGCACCGGATACCAGGAGCGCGAGACGCTCGACGACGTGCGCTACTTAAGTCCCGAGCAAGTACTTGGCGAAATTGTGGGACCCAAGACCGACGTGTACTCGTTAGCGCTCATACTGTTTGAAGCCGCTACCGGCACCACGCCTTTTGACGGTATGACCGCCGAAATTGCGTTGCGCAGTCGAATCAACACTCCGCTGCCGGTGCGACCGGAGTTGGGCACGCTCGACATGCTGCTCGCCCAGGCGGCGGTACCCGACCCGTTGTTGCGACTTGACGCGGAGCAGTTCACGAGCCGGCTCAGCACGGTGCTCAACGACGCCGCGCCACTGGTCGTCGCACCGGTGAGGACCAACGTGCCGTTGCTCGAGCGTTTCACGCCCAACGAACCCCGCACCTCTATTGGCTTCCGCCCGCCCTCGGCCGACCAGATCGTGGGTACGGGAACTGGCGTACATCCGGTCACGAGCCAGTTCCCGCATCAGGGGCGCCACGCGGTCGCGGGCGTCACCAGTCGCGACAACGATTTTCGACAGATTCGTTCTAGCCCGGGTCGCGGCTACGGCGCGTTGCCACCAAATCGACTCGCGCCCCAGCGCCGACTCGGATTCTTGGTGGCCGCCATTTTGATCGTGGTCGTCGCCATCGCGGGCGCCGCGGCGTGGAAGCTCGGCGTATTTACCGCGAAGAACACGGTGCCCACGCTCACGGGTGAGACCCTGAGCCAGGCGACCGCGGCACTACAGAAAGATGGATTCACGCTGAAGGAGAACCCTCCGGGTACGTCGGCCACCGTGCCGGCAAATGAAATCATGTCCCAAAGTCCGGTGGCTGGTTCCAAGGCCAAGGCCGGGACCGCGATTACCGTCAAATTCTCCGAAGGTCCGCAAATGGTGACCATGCCGGCCTACCTCTTTGGTGAGACCTGCTCCATCGCGACCACGCGACTGCAACGACTGGGCGTGACCGCCTCCTGCCCGTCCGCCAAGGCCATCTCGAGTGACCGCATCGCGACGGGCGAAGTGGCGCGGGTGCTCTACGGGAAAACGAACAATCCGGTGGCCGTGCCCAAGGGTGCGACCGTGATCTTGGAACTGAGCACCGGTCCCGGTCCGTCCTCGGGTACAACTACTACTACTACCACCACGCCCACCGGCGCTACGACCACCAGCACTACCACGACGACGCTCGCCGGTCAGGGAGCGCGGGCGGTGCCCAATGTCGTGGGTATGAACCAGGCCGAGGTCTTCGCCGCCATGAAGAAGGCGGTGCTCTATTTCACGACGACGGGTCCCGGTGCCGGCACGACGAAGTGGACAACGGTCATCTCGCAGTCTCCGGCCGCGGGCACGGTGGTGCCGTATAAGTCGACCGTCGTGTTGCACGTTGGTGAATAACGGATGTGACCTGTGCGAGGCGGCCATTATCACCACTCGCTACCTGGAGAACGAACTCTGCTGGATTGGTGACTGCGAGATTTGCCAGGTCCCCATGGTGGTGTGGCGCGAGCACGGTGCAGACCCTTCGCCCGAGCTGAAAGAACGGATGCGCGGCTACCTTGCGGGCGTGGCCGATCAAGAACTTGGTGAAGGCGTCTGGACGTTAGACGACCACATGCGCAACATCCCCGATCACTATCACGCCCACGCCCGTCCGCCCGGCTTCATGCGCCACCGGGCTCGTTAGGCCCACTTCATTCATCGTTACAATCGGTGCACGACGAATTAACCAGGGGGATAGCCATGGGTGCTCTTGACGGACGTATTGCGATCATCACCGGTGCCGGACGGGGCATCGGGCGCGAACACGCGCTGCTCTTTGCGGCCGAAGGTGCCAGCGTGGTGGTCAACGACTTCGGTGGCGCGTTGGACGGCTCGACAACATCGGCGTCGCCGGCCGAAGAGGTGGTCGCCGAGATCAAGGCCATGGGAGGCGAGGCCGTGGCTAATCACGACAATGTCGCGGACTGGGACGGCGGCGCTCGCTTGGTCCAGAGTGCCATTGATACCTTCGGTGATCTGCACGTCCTGGTCAACAACGCTGGCATCTTGCGTGACCGGGTACTGGTCAACCTCAGCGAGGACGATTGGGATTCGGTGATCAACGTGCACCTGAAGGGTCACTTCGTTCCCACGCGTCACGCCGCCACGTACTGGCGCGAGCAGGCCAAGGCCGGTAAAACCGTGAAGGCCTCCATCATCAGCACGTCGTCGACCTCGGGACTGCTGGGCAACGTGGGCCAAACCAACTACGGCGCGGCCAAGGCCGGTATTGCGGCCTTTACCGTGATTATCTCCGAGGAGTTGGGCCGCTACGGTGTTCGCGCGAACGCGATTGCGCCGGCAGCTCGCACCCGGATGACCGAGTCAACGCCCGGACTCATGGACTACGTGATCAAGCCCAGCGACGCCGCGGTCTTTGACACCTGGGACCCCGCCAACATCTCACCGCTGGTGGCGACGCTCGCGATGGAGGACTGCACCGCGACCGGACAGGTCTTTTTTGTCCAAGGCGGCACCGTGCGAAAGTTCCAGAACTGGACCATGACCGAGACGCTCGAGAAGAACGATCGCTGGTCGGTGAGTGAGTTGGCGCAGGAGTTACCCAAGCTGTACTAGTCGCCACTGCGTGCGATGAACCCAGAGCGATGTCGTCGTGAGGCGCGTTGATGGCACTGTGACTCATCGCAGTAGATATGTCGCCCGGTAGGCTGGAACCCTATGACCACTGCAATTATGACGGGCTGTGAACCTTATTCCTTTGCGGGCGGCCCCTGCGGCGTCCTCGTGCTACATGGCTTTACCGGAAATCCTGTCTCCATGCGACCACTGGCCGAGGCGTGTGCGAAGGCCGGGTTCACGGTCGAGTTGCCGAGGCTACCGGGTCACGGCACGAGCGTGGAGGACCTCATGACCACGGGTTGGGCTGACTGGTCGGCAACGGCCTTGGCCTCCTTCGACGACCTGGCCGCGAAATGCAGCAAAGTGGCCGTGGTCGGCCTCTCCATGGGTGGCGGACTCACGGCACTCGTCGCGGAGTCGCGGCCCGACGTCGTGGGCTGCGTGTTCATTAATCCGTGGATTGCGCCGCTCGACCCGGAACTGTTGGACGGGCTGGAACAGTTCATTGCGGCGGGCGTTGTGTCTTACGACTCCGTCGGCTCGGATATCAAGAAGGAGGACACGTCGGAAGCGGCCTACGAAGCAACACCGCTGGCCCAAGTGAAGAGTGCGTGCGATGGCCTGACGATAGTGCGCGACAATCTGGGCAAGATAACGGCTCCGAGTCTGCTCATCACGAGCCGTATTGACCACACGGTCAACTGGGAACGGGGCGAGGACATTACGGAATCCTCCTCGGGTCCCGTCGAGCAGGTCTGGCTGGAGGACTCGTATCACGTGGCGACGTTGGATAACGATGCCGCGCTCGTCGAGTCTTCGACGGTGGCGTTTCTCCATCGCGTTTTTGGCTCATGAGCTCGCCGCTGCGTCGAGAGGAGGTCGCGCACGTCGCCAAACTCGCACGCCTGTCGCTCACTGACGCTGAACTGGACCTTTTCACCGAGCAACTCGGTCAGGTACTCGAGCACGCCAACGACATGAATTCGCTCAATCTTGATGGCGTAATCGCGACGGCGCATCCCTTCGGACTGACCAACGTGGTTCGTTCGGACGAAGTGCGGGCCAGCCTTGACCGCGACGAGGTACTCGCGATGGCGCCCGACGCGCAGGACGGTCGGTTTGCGGTGCCGCGAATTATGGGAGAGGCCCCGTGAAGACGGCGGTGCAGATTGCCAGCGACGTGCAAGGCGGCGTCAGTTCGGCCGACGAACAGTTGTCGCTCTCGCTCGAAGCGGTGCGCGCGCATAACGAGGAACTGCACGTGTTTCTGCACGTTGACGAAGCGGGTGCGCGAAAGGCCGCTGCCCGGGTCGACGAGATTATTGCCAAGGGCGACAATGCCGGGCCGCTCGCTGGCGTGCCCATTGCCATCAAGGACAATGTCTGCCAGCGCGGCGTGCCTACGACGTGCGGATCAAAGATCTTGCAGGGCTGGCGCCCGCCCTACAGCGCCACCGTGATTGATCGCTTGTTGGCGGCGGGCGCGGTCCCGGTGGGCAAAACCAATCTCGACGAATTCGCCATGGGTTCGTCGACGGAGAACTCCGCCTTTGGTCCGACGCGCAACCCCTTGTGTCCGTCGCGCGTGCCCGGAGGTTCGTCGGGCGGTTCCGCGGCGGCGGTGGCCGCGGATATGACGCCGATCGCCATTGGCAGCGATACGGGCGGATCGATTCGCCAGCCGGCGGCGCTCTGCGGGATTGTGGGCGTCAAACCGACCTACGGATTGGTGTCGCGCTACGGACTGATTGCTTTTTCGAGTTCGCTCGACCAGATTGGTCCTTTCGCCAAGACCGTGACCGACGCGGCGACGCTGCTCGAGGTCCTGGCCGGACAGGACCCGATGGATTCCACGTCCCTGCCCGAACCTTCGCCGTCGTTGGTGGCGCACCTGAATGATGGCGTCGCGGGCAAGAGAATTGGCGTGGTGTCCGAACTGATTGAGGGGGCCGACGACGAGATCGTGCGCGAGGTACATCGAGCCCTGCAGGTCTTTCGTGACGCCGGCGCGACGGTGGTGGAGCTCTCAATTCCAGAGATTCGCCTGGGTCTCAGTGCCTACTACCTCATAGCCCCGGCCGAGGCGTCGAGCAACCTGGCGCGTTACGACGGCGTACGTTACGGGCTGCGCGTGGACGCGCACGACGTGACGGCGATGAATGAGGCCACACGCACCGCGGGATTTGGCGACGAGGTGAAACGGCGCATCATGCTCGGGACGTACGCGCTGTCGGCCGGGTACTACGACGCCTACTACGGGCAGGCTCTTAAAGTCCGCACGCAGATGATCGACGCCTTCGCTCGCGCGTACCGTGACGTTGACGTTCTCGTGGGGGCCACGACGCCAACGGTGGCCTTCGCCATTGGCGAGAAGGCGAGTAACCCGATGGCGATGTACCTGTCGGACGTGTTCACCATTCCCACCAACCTGGCCGGCGAGGCCGCGATCACGGTGCCCTTCGGCACGGGTGAAGCCGACCTGCCCATTGGCGTCCAACTACTAGGCCCCGGACGCAGTGAGGCCCAGCTCTTTAGTGCCGCGCGCGTGCTCGAACTGGCGGACGGTCGACCATGATGCTGCCGAACGGGTGGGAGATCGTCGTCGGTCTCGAAGTGCACACGGAGCTCAAGACGGCGTCCAAGATGTTCTGCGGGTGCGCCAACTCTTTTGGCGCCGAACCCAACACGAATATCTGTCCGGTCTGTCTCGGGCTACCTGGCTCACTGCCCGTACTCAACGAGCGCGCCGTTGAACTCGCGATGGCGATTGGCATGGCGCTGCACAGCACCATCGCGCCGTCGACCTTCCACCGCAAGAACTACTTCTACCCCGACATGCCCAAGGACTTCCAGATCAGCCAGTACGACCTACCCATCAACGTGGGCGGCTACCTCGACCTACCCGACGCCAGCCGCGTGTCGATCGAGCGCGCGCACCTTGAAGAGGACACGGGCAAGTCAACGCACCTCGGTGGCACCGGTCGCCTGCAGGGTGCCGACCGATCGTTGGTGGACTACAACCGCTCGGGCGTGCCGCTCGTAGAAATCGTGTCGGGCCCGGATATTCGATCGTCGGCTCAGGCTCGCGCTTACGCCCAAGAATTGCGCGGGATCCTGATTGCGACTGACGCGTCGGACGGACGCATGGAAGAGGGCTCCATGCGCATCGACGCCAACGTCTCGATTCGTAAAGCATACGCCCCCTTCGGCACGCGCTGTGAGATCAAGAACCTCAACTCGCTGCGTAGCCTGCAACGCGCCATTGACTACGAGGCCCTGCGCCAGGTGGAGCTGCTCGACGGCGGCGGGACGGTGCGCCAGGAGACACGTCACTGGGACGAGCTGCTGGGTGAAACCTCTACCATGCGCGTGAAGGAAGACGCGGACGACTATCGCTACTTTCGCGAGCCGGACCTCGTGGACCTGGCGCCAGACCAGGCGTGGCAGGACCGAGTTCGTGCGGGACTCCAACCAATGCCTGCCGAGCGTCGACAAAAACTAGCGGCACTTTTGAACGACCTTTCGGTCGCACATCTCGACGCGGTGGAGGTGGTTATTAATTTGGGACTCGACGATTTGGTGGAACGCGCCGTCGACGGCGGTGCCGACGTCACGTTGGCGATCTCGAGGGCGGCCAATGAACTGGCCGCCAACATGGACGCGGTGAAGAACTTCTCAAGTGAGTCCTTTACTGCGACGCTGCTCATGGAACAACGCGGTGAACTTTCGGCGACGCAAGCGAAGACCGTACTGGCGGAACTCCTTCAGCGCGGCGGTGACCCTCGCGATGTTGCCAGGGAATTGGGTTTCGAACAACTCTCTTCGAGTTCGTTGGGTGCTACCGTGGCGGCGTTGATTCGAGAGCATCCCGACGAATGGACCCGCTATCGCGATGGCGACGAAAAACTCGCGCAATTCTTCATTGGCCAAGTCATGAAACTCACGAAGGGTCAGGCCAACGGCAAGTCCGTTGTCGCCGAACTACAAGCTCGCCGCTAACTGATCGACTCGTTGCGATCGCAACGAAGCGCAACAACATCGCGACGTAGCGTCACGTCGTTGTCACTTCACGGCGCTTCACTATTCGAAATGCGAATGGTGAACATTCATCGTGCGAATAGCACAACGCAAAATGAATTCAATCATGACGAACACGTCAAGTGAACGCGCGCGCAGCGCGACCTCGATGTGACTTTCGACCTCAGTTTTCCCAGACTTATTAGTTAATAAATGCCTAAGGTTTTTTTATACAACATTGCACATATAGCGCAATAGTGAGGACAATTATGAAGAGTCGTTCGACAGCAAAATTCACTACAAAGATGACCCAGTTGGGCTGTGCGTTGGGCGCGCTTGCGCTACTCGCCACGCTCGGTGTCGCTGGTACTTCGGGTGCCGCCACGGCGAACACGTTGAAGTCACAATCGCACGCCACGCTCGTAGGTCACGTAGTCAAGGTCAAGAAGGTTGCCTTCAAGGGCAGCTACAACGGTTCGTTGACGTTCCTGTTGACCTCGGTCGCCAGCACCTCCGCATCCGCCAGCGTTACCTCGGTGTCGGGCAAGGGCACGTCCACTGACATTGGTAGCACCACGTTCACCGGTACCGGCAACGTTCCCGCCACGGCCGCGAGCGCCGGGTTCCACTTCACTGGCAACGGCAAGATTGCTGGCGCGGGTGGCACGTTGACGCTCAAGATCCTGACGCAGAACTCTTCGGGCGCCGCCCCAGAAAATGCTGCGGGCACTGTAAGCCTTACTGGTACGGCCACCGTCGTTAGTGGCACCGGCAAGTTGAAGGGCGCCACCGGATCACTGAAGTTCAGCGGATCGTTCGCCATCTCCAACGACGGAGTGAGCGGCACCCAGAGCCCGGCATTCACCAGCAAGTTGAGCGGCACGCTCATCATTCGCTAACTGATTTATCCACCCCAAGCAGTACATAGAAAAGAGAGTCAAAAATGAAGGATTTCACCAAGAAGTTAGGTGTCGGATTTGTGGCGCTTGGTTTGGGCGCTGGAAGCGT
>Ga0182024_10007853_pt1 | contig 22845 bp, 18 predicted proteins | sample P32metaG_FD_120480 | JGI IMG/M metagenome (GOLD analysis project Ga0182024, IMG submission 120480) | Permafrost microbial communities from Stordalen Mire, Sweden - P3-2 metaG (Illumina Assembly) | ecosystem: Environmental > Terrestrial > Soil > Wetlands > Permafrost | place: Sweden: Stordalen... | reverse complement strand
GACTTTCGTCCCCGCGGGGGAGCGAAGATGGACTGGAGCGGCGTCCAGCGTGGCCAGCTTCTGGCCGGCCAGGACGAAATCGGGGGCAGCCGCAAGGGCCTTGGCGTAGAAGGCTCTGGCCTGGCTGTTTTGGCCTTGCGCTTCCGCGATCTCGCCCAAGCCATAGTAAGGGTACTGATCCTGGGCATTGCCGGCTGCGAGCGATGCCCGATAGTCACGCTCGGCCTCCTTGAAGCGCTGCAACCGGCGATAGACATTGGCCCGGTTATTCAAAGCTGCCGCGAATTTCGGCATAAACGTCAGGGCCGCGCTGTAGTCCTGCAAGGCGTCGTCAAGCCGCTTCATCCCGTCCAACAGCAGGCCGCGATCGAACAATGCGCGGGCCTGCTCTTCCCGGTTCAACGCCCGGCTTTCGATTGCCGCTGTGTAGTCTGCCAGGGCATCGTTTTGCTGACCGGATTTTTCCAGGGCGTGGGCCGCCTCGACCAGGTGGCGGCCGCGGTCAGGATCGGCCGGACGCGGCGCATCCGAGGCGTTGCCCACGGCGGTCCACAGGGCGAGTGACGCCCCGATGATCACGGCCGGAATGACATCCGATTTTCTCATCCCACCAGCGCCGGAAGGCCAGATCCTCCGCAAGTCCCGGAAAACTGGACATTAATAGCGTCCCCATGCCATGAAACAGGCCCCTTCGGAAAACATCAACATGTCCGTCACAAAGCCTGTTCGCAAAGCTGTTTTTCCCGTGGCAGGCATGGGAACAAGGTTCCTGCCGGCGACCAAGGCGGTGCCCAAGGAGATGCTGCCGGTCGTGGACAAGCCGGTGATTCAGTATGCCGTCGAAGAGGCGCGGGAAGCCGGGGTCGAGCAATTCGTGTTCATCACCGGACGTGGCAAGCATGTGATCGAGGATCATTTCGATCACGCCTATGAATTGGAATCGCTCCTGGAGGCGCGGGACAAGACCGCGGAACTCAACAGCCTTCTGGAATCCCTGCCCCAAACCGGCTCGGTGGGCTTCGTGCGCCAGCAGCAACCGCTGGGATTGGGGCACGCGGTGTGGTGCGCCCGCCATTTTGTGGGCAATGAGCCCTTCGCCGTACTCCTGCCCGACGACTTGATGGTGGGGACTCCGGGCGCCCTCTCGCAGATGATTAAAGTCTATAACCAAATGGGCGGCGGCATCATCGTTGCAGCGGAAGAAAAGACGCGGGATGAAACCAGGCGATATGGCGTCGTCGACCCCGGCGCGGTGAAAGGGAACGTGACCGAGGTAAGGGGCGTGGTCGAAAAACCCGATCCTGCAAAAGCGCCGTCCAATCTCTGCATCATCGGTCGCTATATCCTGCAACCGGAAATCTTTACCGAACTGGACCGCCAAGAGCGGGGCGCCGGCAATGAGATTCAGCTCACGGATTCAATGGCCCGGATGATTGGGAAAATGCCATTTCACGCGGTCAGGACTGACTGTGCGCGGTTCGATTGCGGAGACAAAGTCGGTTTTCTCCATGCCAATCTGGCGGTGGGCCTGTTGCGTCCCGACATCGCACCGTCGCTCAAAGCCATTCTGAAAAGCATGGGGGCGTGAGTAGCGCGGCATGAGGCCCCTTCCAGTCCTGGCCGTTCTGTTATTGGCTTCGGGGTGCGATTCCACCGGCACTTCCGACTATACCTTATACTATCAAGCGGTACGGCAAAGCATCGCCGGCAGCTTTGGCGGCGATACACATGTTACCAAGGATCAGGCCGCCGCGATTTCCTATGCCAGCATTGGCTATCGCGTGAATGATGGACCAGAGCAATTGCTGGTGCTGGCGACCGACAGCGGCGGGGAACAACTGTGGACCTCGGCGGCCCATGTGGTGATCGTGACTCGTGGCGGTCGCATCGTGCGGACCGTGGGTCTGGCGCATGACGTCTCGTTGGTGACACCGCAAAAAGGTCAGCAACTGGTGATGCCCACGCAGGCAACAGAACGGACCCTGACTACCATTCGGCTGGAAGATTTTCCTGGCATTCAGGTCTATGGCGCTGCCGTGAAATGCGTAACACTGCCAAGGGGCCCCGAAACCATCGTCGTCCTCGGACGGGGTATAACTACGAGGAAAGTCGACGAGTCATGCCGTAGCGATTTGCTGAGTTGGTCCTTCACCGACACTTACTGGGTCGATTCTCAGAGCACACTGGTCTGGCGCAGTATCCAGCACGTGAGCCCGAAAGGGGAAAAAGTAGAGGTCGAGACTCTGCGACCTCCAGGATAAACAAAAAAGGGAGAGCACGGCTCTCCCTTTTTTCGAATCTCTCGATAGCAAATTTTAAGGTGCGGTCGTCGTCGTGGTGACCGTGGTGGGGACTTTATTGCTGTTGCCGGTCGCGACCAACGCAACGCCACCGGCGACCACGCCAAGACCCAAAACCAGCAGCAGGGTGTTGTCCATCGATTGCGCCTGCTTGACGCCAGCGGGCTTACCGGGCGCTAGCGGGGCGCTGGCATCCGTGGCGGCAAAGGCACTCGAAACGATAAGGCTCGACGCCAAAACGACTGCACCGATGGTCCGCATCTCCAACTCCTGTAATGGTCTGACTAGCTTGGCTTTTCTACGCAACCAGCATTGCCGATGTCAATGAAGCGATCAACAGTTTGAGTTGTATGTTTGCAACAGAAATCACCCATTATCCCTTCGAACTAACCGGTTCCAAGCCTTCTGATCCTACGAATGCGCGACCGTGCTATCGGTTGCACGGTTAAGCTTGGAAAATAATGACTTACATTCACCCAATTATCTTGTCAGGCGGGGTCGGTTCGCGCCTTTGGCCCCTATCCCGCAGCCTTTTCCCCAAGCAGTTGCTGGCACTGGCTGGGGAACGCAGCCTTATTCAGGAAACGGCATTGCGAACAACCGGCTCCGGATTCGCAAAACCTTCAATCGTTTGCCATGCGGAGCACCGTTTTTTTGTGGCAGAGCAGATGCGGGCCATAGGAATTGAGCCAGAAAACATTTTTCTGGAGCCTTGCGGCCGGAACACGGCTCCAGCTGCGGCCTTGGCAGCGTTGGCAATCGTTCGGAAGGACCCCGATGCGATCCTGCTTTTGATGCCCGCCGATCACGTGATCCGTAATAAACAAGCGCTGCTGCAGGCGATCGAAACCACTCACGACGTCGCGCAGCGGGGGCATCTCGTCACGTTCGGCATTCATCCGCGCGGGCCTGAGACCGGGTACGGCTATATCCAGCGGGGAGCGCCTTTGTACGAAGGTGGACCGGCTTTCGCGGTGTCTCGTTTTGTCGAAAAGCCAGACTCCGAAACCGCTGGCCATTACGTCCAGGCAGGTGATTATTACTGGAACAGCGGCATGTTTATGTTTCGCGCCGAGACTTACATTTCCGAGCTGGAAAGGCTGGAGCCGGAGTTGGTGGCTTGCTGCCGCAGGGCCATCAGAGGCGGCAAGCGGGATCTCGATTTCTTCCGACTTGATCCGGAAGCTTTCGCAGCCTGCAAATCGATCTCAATCGATTATGCCGTCATGGAACACACCGACAAGGCCGCCATCGTCCCCGTCGAGATGGGATGGAGCGATATAGGCTCGTGGGTAGCTCTATGGGAAACCTCCCACAAAGACACCCATGGCAATGCCGTCATAGGGGACGTTCTGCATTTTGATACGCACAACTCTTATCTACGAAGCGAAGGCCCGCTGGTTGCTGTCTTGGGTGTTAAGGATTTGGTCGTGGTGGCGAGTCCCGACGCCGTTCTGGTTTGTCCAAAATCTGCCGCTCAAAACGTCAAGAAGATCGTCGAAGAGCTGGAACGCCGGAGACGGGATTTGCACATAAAGACTTGGGAAGTGTAACTCCGCCCCCCTCCGGCCCCTCAGTCAATGGACGGTCGACAAAACAGCCAGAGATGCAGCGGATACTGCGAGCTGGCTGAAGATGGATGAAATGTCCAAGATAACTTGCCGGGTATCCAGCGGAGTGACATCACGTGGCACCACAATCGTGCTGCCAGGCGGCAAACTCTCGCTGTCAAAACTGAGCCAAGAGCTCTGGACTTTGCGGGCCGAACCATCCGGCAAGACGATGAACGTCATCGAGTCATCTGAGGTCGCCGAATAGCCACCTGCCTGCTGGATGTAATCCGCCATGGTCAAACCGGGCCGATACGGGAAGTTGCCGGGTTGCGATACCTGGCCAAGAACGGCGATCGTGCTGGGACGTTGCGGGATATACACGACATCGCCGGATTCCAGCAGTGGATCCAATTCGGGCTTGGCGGCCAGAACGCTGGGATCCGCGGCCACGGAAATGCGCCCAATGGCGGGCTGTGACCTCAGCTGACTCACAAAGGACTGCATGGATGCGAACGTGGTCGCGTCTATCTTGTCGTTGCCGATGCGCGTCATCGCCACTACCAGCTGATCCTCCACTTCATTCGCCGCGCGTAGATAACCTTCATGCTCTGTATCGGCGGCCGACTTGCGGAGGAAAACCGTTCCGTAGGGATAGGCGGTGCTGGTCAGGCCACCCGCCTGAGCCAGAACTTCGGACAGACGTTCGCCACGCGTGATGCGGTAATTGCCGGTGAACCGTACTTCGCCTTGGATGGTGACATTGCCGATATTGCCGTCGTTATAGACTTGGTTGAAGCGGAAGCCGTCATGAGGCTTAATAGTATAGCTGGCCAACAGCCCTTGCTGCAGAGGTAGTTGGGTGCGTTGTGTGACCGCACGGCCGCTACTGGAATCCACCGCCGTGGAGATCAGTTCGACGCCGCTGTTATCGGCCCAATTAATGGTGCCACCCGCTGCTTCGACCAAATCCTTCAGCGACGCACCGGGACCTACAAAATAGGAACCGGGGCCCCGCACCGCACCGTCAAGCGTCACCTCATGGTCCGTTATGAAATTAACCAGCACCAGAGGATCCACGCCGAGTTGCTGTGCAAGGATAATGAAGGTGGGTGCCTCGCGATTATTTGGAAAAACACCGGGAGTGGCAGGTTCTTCCTGGAAGTTCGGGGCCAGCGGGCGATTGCTTTGACCACCTTGCTGATCAAGAGGTTGGCCATTTTGATCAAAGGCCTGAGTCCCTTGCATCGGGACCGGCAGCCCCTGGCCATATTGATTCGAAAGCGTATTGAGCGGTAACTGGGGGCCAGCCGATAGGGCCGGATATTGGTTGGGCGGCAGCGGCAAATAAACGCCCTGTGTGCCCAGATTCTGATCGCGCTCGGGCAAGTAACGGAAATCTTCCAGCTTCGCCTGGTTGCTAGCCACCGTATCCAGCTGGCGCTGCGTAAGGCTCCCGATCAACTGAATATCGGCCTCTTCATCCTGCGCTTGCTCCGCCGAGGAACGACCGCTTTGTTCCAGCACCGAAGGCATCGTACCGGTCTGGGTATTCGGCGCCACGGACGTGGCGCCGGTCCCAGAGGTTTGGATCGGCGCAGGCTGAAGATTGCTGATGGCTGACAGAGGATTAAGCAGAGCCTGTTCGGCCTGACTGCGTTGTCGCCTGTAGATACGAATTGTCGCGGTAATCAACCGCGTCTCTTTTACCGTGAGAGGGTGAATGATGTCGTCAGGCTGCAGCACTTGATCCTCGCTGCCGTCCAGGACGGTTATCGGTGTGAAGGCCACGAGTGTGCGCAGCAAAGTGCGTGGATCTCTGCGCGAAATAATTCCAAACAACGTGTAAGGGCTGGGTCCAAGCGCGCCTGGCGCTTTCAAGACGTCCGATAACTTCGTACCAGATACTACCGGATAGGCCCCGGCAAGCCCGACCCCGCCAGAGAGGATCGCCTGACTGGTCGTTTGATCGGCGCCCAACTGCACAAACAGAATTTCGCTATCCCGGATCAGACCAACCTCGTTGACCAGCGCGTTCAAGGCACTTCGGCCGTCCTGATCCAAGTGCATCACGGAAAGGCGATAATGTCCTCGTACCTCCTGTCCGCCCGCGAGCGCCAAAAGGTTGCGTGCTGATATGGAAGACTGAAGAGCCGCAAGTTCATAAATGCCCGGTTGGCGAACCAGTCCTGTCACAGCGACTGTTTTTCCGAGCGGCGCCACAAGAATACGGTCTCCGTCGGCAAGCTGGAACGACGAAGCGGCTCCCTGCGAGGTCAGTACGCCGTAAAGATCCACATTGAATTCGTGCCCGCCGCGCTGAACGCGGACATTGCGCAGCGAGCCGGTTTTTTTGACGCCTCCCGACAAGAGGAGCGCGTCGACGACCGACGACAGACCCGTAACCAGCCGCTGCCCGGGATTGTTGACTTCTCCGGAGACCAGCACGGCGATCTGCCGCACGCGACCAACCGAAATCGATGCGTCGGTTGCGACATAAGCGCGATGCACGGCCGCTTCGAGATCCTCTCTGAAACTGCCAAAAGTCCGTCCCGTTGCGGGGGTCGGCCTGAGCCGCGGCAAAACAACTTGCCCGTTGCGGTCAACGGTCGTGCGAAACTCACTATTTTCCTGGCCGCGCAGCGAGATAATGATCTCATCGCCCGGCCCCAGAATATAATTATCCTGCACCGCGCCTGTTTGGGGAATGGTGACGGGGATCCCGCGGCCAAGCTGGTCATACCCGAATTGTTGAAGGCGAGCCCCGGCGCGCGCCGACATGATCTGTTCCAGCCGCGAGGGCGGCAATGGTTGCTGCGAATTGGGCTGAACCGGCTGCAGAGTAATCGAGGGCGGCAAATTCTGGTCGCCTGTCGTGTTCAATTGACCTGGCAATCCGGCTTGGCCTTGTCCTCCAATCCGTTGTTGAAGCTGGTTCAATATGTCCGACGCACTGCTGGGGAGCGATTGCGCGTCCGTGGAACTAGGAAATATCGAGCCTGAAGCCACTATCACAAAAGCCAGCAAGAAACCGGCCATGAAACTCAGCTTGCGCCGATCACGCAGATTCTGGCTGCGGTCACCTTCTGGCATCTACCCCTCGGAACGCTTCAAAACCGATGCGATTTAGCATAGGAAAGCGGGCTCGTAACTAAAAAAAGAATTTTCTTGCAATTACTTAGGTGAAAGGCAAGGAAAGCGGCGGCAGTCGGTCGAAGGCAGGGGACGTGCAGGCAAGGGCAGCGGGAAGTCCGCGAAAGGGACGCCTGATCCTGTGGTCGGTTTTTTGCCTTTTGGGGCCCGCCACGGGCGGCGCTTCTGCCGACGACTTTCCCCTCATCCGTAACGACTACGGCCGCGTCGGCATGATCGACATGCCGAGCGCCCGCATGGCCCCGGATGGCGACCTTTCCGTAGGCGCCGCCTATTTTCAAAATAATCAACGTTACGATTTAGGATTCCAGGCGCTGCCATGGCTCGAGACCGATATTCTCTATTCAGGTCTCGATCATTTCCTCTTTGAGCCTCAATACCCCGTCTATTGGGATCGCAGTTTTGCGATGAAAGCACGGCTTTGGCAGGAGGGGGATTTTCTCCCTGCGGTCGCTGTCGGTATCAATGATCTTATCGGTACTGGTGTCTATAGCGGCGAATATCTCGTCGGTTCGAAGCGATTTGGCGATTTTGACGTTAGCCTTGGCATTGGTTGGGGCCGTCTCGGCTCAACCGATCAGTTTAAAAATCCTCTTGCCTCCATCTTCTCATCCTTCGGCCGGCCCAGATCATCGAACATCGTGACAGCGGCGGGAGGAACGGATTTTGGCGTCTTCTTTCATGGTCCGGATTCGTCGCTGTTCGGTGGCGTCGTTTGGCAAACGCCCATAAAGAATTTGTCGCTCATCGCCGAGTATAGCAGTGACGCTTACACGGTTGAGACTCAGACGGGAAATTTCGCGCCCCGCAACCAGATGAATTACGGCGTTTCCTACAGGGTCACCGACAGCGTGGCGCTGGAACTGAACTGGCTCTATGGCCGCAGCATCGGCGGCAACATATCATTCGACATGGATCCCACCACCGATCCCTATCCGCAGCGCATCGGCTCCCCGCCGCCCCCGACACCACCGATCCGATCGGCCAAGCAGCAGCAAGAAGCCCTCAACCTGATGCTCGGGCGCAGCCAAACCACGATCGTTGCGCCCGAAAAATTCGGGTCGAATGGGGAATTGGTCGATGCGCTTTGGCGCGAAGACAACGAACTTGTCGATGTCGCCGTCCAGGGGCGCCGCCTGTCATTGACGGTTGCCGGCCATGATCTGGATGGCATCTGCCGGGCGGCGGCGCGCACGGTCGGTCTCCACAACCTTACGATAACAACGGTCAGCATTACGAACGGTGACCGCGGCGTCAGTTGCTCCGTGACTGCTTCTCCGGCATTGGCATTGCTTGCGCCGAATGGACGGGGCGAATTCATCACGACGACGTCCCTGTCTCAGGTTACGCCGGCGCTTATCACGATCGATGCGGCACTGGAGCCCACACCCGACGCAAAGGCTGCAATCGCGCGCATCCGCGCCGACGCAGATCAACAGCACATTACTGTTGACGCCATCGATATCTCGAACGCGGAACTGGTCGTCTATTACACCAATCTGCATTACTTCTCCGAAGCGAATGCACTCGACCGGCTCATCCGCTTGCTGATGACCGACGCACCGCCGCAAATCGAGAAATTCCGCCTGGTTGCCGTGCAAGAAGGAATTCCGCAACGTGAATTCGACGTCCTGCGCGCACCTGCGGAACGCAGCCTGGTGCAGGAGGCCAATCTATCCTTCGCCGACAATGTCACATCAGGTCCGGCGTCAATGCAGAATCCTGTCCTCAGCGCGGCCGAGGCCGGGACCTATCCCCAGTTCACATGGGATGTTTTCCCGCAATTCCGGCAGCAATTGTTCGATCCCACCAATCCTCTTGGCGTGCAATTCCTTGGGGCGGCGTCGGGGTCCTTGGAATTGCTGCGCGGCCTTTCCTTCAACGGCGAAGTGGAAGCAAATATCTGGGACAATTTTAACACCAATCGTCCTTCGGACAGCGTGTTGCCCCATGTGCGCACCGATTTCGCAAAATACTTCACAGAGGGCAAAAATGGCATCGGTGCGCTGGACGCCGAATATCGCTTCCGCTTCTCGCCGGATGTTTTCGCCATTGTGAAAGCAGGCTATCTTGAAAGCATGTTTGCCGGCGTCGGCGGCGAAATATTGTGGCGCCCCGAGGGGCAGCGCTGGGCGCTCGGAGGAGATCTATACGAGGTTCAGAAGCGGGACTTCGATCGCTTATTCGGCTTACAGGCTTACCGCGCGCTCACGGGCCATGTCGCGCTCTACTATGCATCACCCTGGTACGGGCTCAACTTTGTTGTACGCGCTGGACAGTATTTGGCGCAGGATCGCGGCGTGACCTTCGAAATGTCGCGTCGTTTTTCTACTGGCGTGGAGGTCGCGGCGTTCTTCACCAAAACGAACGTCTCATCGGCCCAGTTTGGCGAAGGTAGCTTCGACAAGGGCATTGTCTTGCGGATTCCGATCGGCTGGGTTGCGCCGATCGATACGCAAACCGAGCTGGACACGGTGCTTCGTCCCGTACAAAGGGACGGCGGGCAGGAGCTTGCCGGAGACGCAACCCTTTATGACGAAACCCGGCGTACCAGCGAGGCCGAGATCGTCAATGTCCTAGGCTCGGCCGCAATACAGCAGTAAGTCTTGGTGAGCCCGGCTGGGATTGAACCAGCGACCCTCTGATTAAAAGTCAGATGCTCTACCACTGAGCTACGGGCCCTCACCGAGCGGGACCATATGGGCTTTTCCCTTTTGAAGGTCAACCCGTTGGTCTGCGGACGCATGGGCACATGGATCCCGGATTCTAACTTGCCCGAGCCTCGCCAACATCCCGCCCGATGGGGTTCACTGGGTATCATCAGCGCCGAGCAAGGCTGGCAACTGATTGGGGGCGTAGCCGTCGGATTATAGCGGTGGCGGTGCAGATCACGCCTCACAAACCAGTCCGCGACATCCTGAAATTCCGACAGCGGGTCATTGCAAACCTTGCATGTTAATTCTTTTCCCAGGGTCGGGATGATGCGCGGACGACACTTACTGCAACCGCCCCTGCGGGCCTTCCCCGCGGTGCACACCGTGCTGATGACCGCGCAATATTTCGCCTGCCTGGTGAATTCCATACCATTGTCGCTGACAATGCCTCCGAGGGTTTCTGCAGCGTGCAATGACCGCGCCGTATTCGCGTTGCAATCGGTCTGTGCCCAGGTTGAAATTACAATCCCCCATTCGCCGACATGGCGGATTTCAACAATCCCACCGTTTCCCCCACACCGCGCCGCAGATCGCCCGCAAAGCCGAAGCCGGTGGCGCGGAAACGATCGCACGCGACCTCGTAGGAAAGCTGGTTCATGATCTTGTTGTCGACGAAATTCACATCCAGCCCAGGCACAAAGACACGGATCGCTTCCACGATATTGCGCACCGTGGCGTTCAAAGTCAGCACATTATAGATACGGCTGTCGAATAAATCCTTTTCCAGAATGTGGGCGATCGCGCGCACCGCGTCGGTGAGATCGAGATAAGGGCGCTTCTGCTCATAGGCCGTGCGCCATACCGAAAGCGGCTCGCCCATGACGGCTTGCCAGCAGAATTTGTTCACGGCTGTGTGGAAGCGCATTCCAGGCGAGACACCGAAAATCGTCCCGAAGCGGCAGGTAACGGCCTGCAGACCTTTCGCCGCCAGCGACGCGACCAGCGCCTCTTCCTTCAGCTTGGTTTCGGCATAAGGGCTTTGCGGCTTCAGTTCCTCCAGGGAGCAATCCTCGGATACCACCGCAGCCTGGGTTCCGTAGACGCTCGTGGATGAAAGCGCAATCAGGCGCACGCCCTTTTCGGCGCATAGGTTTGCCAGCTTTTCGGTCGCCTGGAAATTGTTGGCTTCGACCTCAGCGGCGCGGTCAACGCTGCCGGCGGCGTCGGTGATGGCGGCAAGATGCACCACCGCATGCGCACCTCCTACGACGGATGCAAGATCACCCTTGACCATATCCATCTGGACAAAACGATAGCGGCCCAGCGGCGGAAGATCGAACAACGCGGGGTAACGCTGCGTCATCATATTATCGATCATGACGATCTGGGCGTCGGGGAAATAGAGCGGCAAGTCCCTGACCAGACGTGAACCGATGTGCCCCAGAGCTCCCGTTACAACAATTTTCACTGCCCGCTCCTGCGCCACGTTAGAAACTGATCATAGTCGCGAATGTAATCGTCTTCCTCGTATAGACGGTCGCACAAAACGGCCAGCACGGCGCCGTCGGTGCAGTACGTTTCCGTACTCCATATGGATGGCGGTATCAAAAGCCCCTTATTGCCGCGATCAAGAACGGTCAGGCGCTTGCCGCTGCCGTCGTCGCACTCCACGTCAATCTCTCCGTGAACGCAGATCAAAAACTGGGTGCAGCGCTTGTGCGCATGGCGGCCGCGCACCGCTCCCTTGTTGCCGCGCACGGTGAACAACCGGACCGACGCGAAGGAGAGTTCCTTGCCCTGCTGAGCGACCACGAGATCGCCATCCGCGCGCACGTTGTGCGGCAATGTGATCTCCCGGATATTGTCCACCGTCAGCATGTTACTGATATCCCAGCAGGCGGCGCAGCGCGCGGCAATAGACGTCAAGGTCATCGTCGGTGAGATTGAGCGCGCATGGCAGGGTAATGCCTTGTTCCGACGTATCATAAGCCACCGGATTGTTGCGCCGCCCCTCCTCCTCGCGATTGAAAGCAGGCAGAAAGCTCAACGGATAGAAGAATGGGCGCACCGGCACATTATACTTCGGCATTTCCACCAACGCCTTGTCGCGGGTCATGCCGTGCGATTTTCCGAAGATCAACGCCGGCGACCAGACGCCGTTATAGACATCGCCGCCATCGGGATTGAGTTTGAGATCGGGAATATCTGCCAACCGCTGGCGAAAGCCTTCCAAGATCCAGCGCTTCTTGCCGACAAGTTCATCAATGCGCTGGAACTGGGCGTAACCCAGCGACGCCTGCAGGTTGAAGGGCATGTATTTGAAGGTAATTTCGGTATTAAAATAAGTACCGGGCGCCCGGCCATGGTCACGCAGAAACTTGCAGCGCTGGAACAGGGCATCGTCATCCAGCAAGAGCATGCCGCCCTCGCCAGTCGTAATGGTCTTGGTGCGGTGGAAGCTGAAGGCTGAGCCGACACCAAACTTGCCGGCGCGCACGCCTCTGTATTTAGATCCCAGCGCCTCGGCCGCATCCTCGATCATCAAGATACCGCGGCGATCGCATAATTCTTTGATCGCACTCCAGTCCGGCATGTTACCAAATAGGTCAACCACGATAACCGCCTTGGTGTTCGGCGTTATGGCGCGCTCGATGGATTCCGGCGTCAGACACCAATGGTTCGGGTCTATGTCCGCGAAAACGGTTTTCGCGCGCTGATAAGTGATGCAGGCGACCGACCCGACCCATGTGCAGTCCGGCACAATCACTTCATCGCCCTCGCCAATGCCCAGCCCTGCCAGCAGCAGGTGCAGCGCGGTGGTGCAGTTGGGCGTCATAAGGGCGTATTTGCGGTCGTGGTACCTAGCGAACTCCGTCTCGAAGGTCTCGACATAATGATAGGCCTGCTTGCCATACCAGCCATTGCGCAACGCATCGAGCACGATTTTTTCCTCATGCTCGGTGATCCACGGACCTGCCATCTGGATGTCAGTCATACCGCGCCCTTTGAATTCCTATGCTTGAGAAGAGGGAGTAGTTTTTCCGAAAACAGGATGCGCGGGCACGCCGACGGCAACGCAATTATCGGGAATATCCGCCACAACGACAGCCCCCGCGCCAACAATCACGTTTCGCCCAACTATCACGCGCGGCCGGATGATCGCACCGGCACCGATCCAGCTATTCTCACCAACATGGACCCGGCCACAAAGAATGGCGCCAGGTCCGATTTCCACCCCCGCTTCCAAAACACAGTCATGTTCCACCAGGGCGCGAGTATTGAGAATGCATTGAGAGCCAATTCGTGCATCATTGTTCACCACGACGGCCGGCATGACCTGCAGTCCATCACCATACATTGAAGACGCACAAAGCAACGCCGAAGGGTCAGCAAACGACGCCACCGCCAACCCCTTATCGGAAAGTTTCTTGCTCAATGACTGCCTGACATGGCCATAAGGGTTTCCGATCGCCAGAACAAAACCAAGTTGCGAAATGTTCTGACCGGAGATCCAGGTTTCCAAACCGGCCCAGCCCCTGAGAATTGGAATATCAGGCCGCGGCGAGGAGAGTTCTGGGGTGTCATCGACAAAAGCAACGATACTGCTTTCCAACGATTCCAAGATAGGAATGTTTACCCGGCCTTGGTCCGCCGCACCCCACATCACGATTCTCCGTTTTACCGGAGTTATGGTCGTCCAACGAGACAAACTTAGTCCTTCACACAACGGCAGTAGCCATCAGGCGAGTATGTCAACAGCAACTTCGAATTCACATACTCGTCGAGTTCGAACCGATCGGTCTCTTTCATATATTGCAGGAGTGCCGTCTTGGGATTATTGCCAGGACCCCACGGGCGCGGCCGGTGTTCCTGCTGCGGTATGTCCTCCACCACCGTATCGGAAACCACCAAATACTGACCCTTGGTAACCAGGGGCGCATAAAGGCGCAACTCACCCAACACATGCTGATGCGTATGGTTGGAGTCCAACATCACCATCACCTTCTGCCCTGCTTTTATATGTGACTTTATCTTGGCCACGATAGATGCGTCGGTTGATGACCCCTTATACAGATGAATGCGATTGGAGAACGGGTAAGACATGATCTGCTGAGAGACATGGTCGTAGAGATTGAGATCAACAGCAACAACTTCGCCCTTGCCAAGCAGTTGCAGCAACGAGGCAGAAAACACAACCGACCCGCCCCATGCGATACCGGTCTCAATGATCACATCTGGTTTTGTTTCCCAGATGATCTCCTGAGTCGCCAACATATCGGTAGGCAGTTGGATGAAAGGCAGCCCCAGCCAAGTCCATTGATAGCCATAGCCGTGCTTGTCGGAATCAACAACAAAATCGCGGGCGGTCTTTAGCAGTTTGGAATCTTTTTGCTGCTCCTTCGCAGTCCGCTTCTTGTCCGACTCGAATTCGTCCCGATTAAACATAGACACTTCCTCGCTGGGATTTCTGGATGGAAAACATATGGCGGCGAAAGCTGCCGAGCACCACGCGAGTTCGGGTATACTCTCCCTGAGCCTATCATGAACAGCGGGTACGGCATCGAGCTTGCGTTTCATATCATCGCTCCACCGGCGGATCGTGCGGCAACACGGCCGGAGTCATCGCCCGAAGACGGGGATAGGCGGCGTCGCGCGGCGAAATCGCCTCCGGTGCGATGGGCCAGGCGATACCCACATCAGGATCGTTCCACAACAACCCGCCTTCGTCCGCCGCTTCGTAATAGCGGCTGACTTTATAATGCAAGTCAGCATTCTCGCTCAGTACGCAATAACCATGGGCAAGTCCCGGCGCCATATACAGTTGGCGCGGGCCCGTATCCGACAATTCCACGCCGAACCAGCCGCCGAACGTCGCCGAAGCCGGGCGCAGATCCACCGCAACGTCGAAGATCGCGCCATTCAGCACAGTGACGATTTGCGCCTGTGGCCGGCGGACCTGGAAATGCATCCCGCGTAACACGCCCCTTGCGGAGCGTGACTGGTTGTCCTGCACGAAGTCTTCAACGATGCCGGCTTGCGCGTAGCGGTCGCGCTGAAAGCTCTCCAAAAAAAAACCGCGCTCGTCGCCAAAGCATTTCGGCTCGATCACCAGCAGGCCATTTATTGGGGTTTTTTCGACTTTCATCGCGGCGCCCGTCCCCGCGCTCTATGGAGCGGCGGCGGTGATGCCGCGCGGGGCAGCGGTACTTTTGCAGCACGACCGGATCACATCCACCACACGCTTCACATTCTCGCCGCCCAGTTCCGGGAACATCGGCAGGCTCAGAATGCGCGACGGCAGCTGCGCTGTGACAGGCAGGCCGGTTTTCGGCACGCGAACCCGGCTTTCGTAACCCTTCTGAAGATGTGCGGGCACTGGATAATGAATTCCCGTGCCGACGCCGGCAGCGGTCAACTGCTTTTGCAAGCCGTCACGATCGCTGCAGGCCAGCACATACAGATGGTAGACATGCCGGCTGCCCGGGCGGACGGCCGGCAGGGTCAGGCCCAGACCAGACAGGCCGGCGTCATATTCAGCGGCAATCGCCGCGCGGCGTTGGTTGTTGGCATTAAGATGCGGCAGCTTCACGTCCAGAATGGCGGCCTGCAGGGCGTCGAGGCGCGAGTTAACGCCGACCTCCTGCGCTTCCCTCTTCTCGTTCCAGCCATATTCACGCAGCCGCCGCACACGGTCGGCCACAGCCTGGTCGGATGTGACGACCATGCCGCCATCGCCGATGCCACCCAGATTCTTGGTCGGATAGAAGCTGAAACAGCCCACATCACCCAAGGAACCGAGAACCTTGTCGCCAAGGCGCGCGCCGGTGGCCTGGGCGCAATCCTCGATCAGCTTGAGGCCGTGGCGGCGGGCGATGTCCTGTATCGCGGGCAGATCGGCCGACTGGCCGTAGAGATGCACGGCGATAATCGCTTTGGTCTTGCCGGTGATCGCCGCTTCGATGGCAGCCGGAGCGATGGTGTAATGGACCGGGTCCACATCCACCAGAACCGGCGTCGCCCCCGATGCCAAGACTGCAGCCACCGTGGCCAGCGCGGTGTGCGAAACGGTGATGACTTCGTCGCCCTCTCCCACGCCCAGCGCCCGCAGCGCCAGAATCAGCGCATCCGTACCGTTGGCCACACCGATGGCATGGTCCGCGCCGCAATAGCCAGCGAAGGCGTGTTCAAACGCGGCAACTTCCTGACCGAGGATATAGCTGTTGGCGGTGAGCACGCGGTCCACGGCCGTCCGAATTCCCCGTTCATGAGCGCGAAACTGCGCCAGCGGCGAAGCAAGAGGAATCATCAGGAGCCTCCGCCGCGCCGAACAGGCCAAAATGAATAAAACGCCATGGGCATTTCCGCGAAAAACTCGATATGGGCATGGCCGCCATTTTCGGCCAACCGGTTCACCGCATCGCTCTGGCGGGCGGAGCAAAACCTAGACCGTTCATGTCGTGAACGTCAACCAGCCTCTCAGGGGTGGTATTTCCCGGGAATAGCATGATATTCTAGTGTCTTAGACGGCGTAACCCCATTTTTTGATGGACCAAATGGCCAGCACGGAGCTTACAATCGTCCTTCCCCTGAAGGGACGAGACGATTTCTCGATCCGCTGGTTCAGTTATGCCGCCAGCCATGCCCTGCCTTACAAAGTTTTGGTCGCCGATGGCGGCCATGATGAAGGTTTCGAGAACCGGCTGCGCCGTGCCGGCATCTTCGACAAGATTGATTGCGACTATGTCCGGTATCCCTTTGACAGCAGTCTGGAAATGTTCTTCCGCAAGATGGCCGATGCGCTTCGCCGTGTCGAAACGCCTTATGCGGTGATCGCCAACAATGACGATTTCATATTCTTCGACGCGCTGGAAACGTCGATCACCTTTCTGAACGGCAATCCGGACTTTGCCTGTTCACGGGGAGAAATCTGGGATTTCGCGGTGGCTTCGGAGGGGACCCCCTCCCCGATTTACGGAAGAATGACCGGAGTTTGCAAACTATATTTCCATCCCACGGTCGTTGGCGAAAATGCGCTGGAAAGGATCGCCGACCTGGCGATCAAATTCAACGGGGCCACACATGACATCGTCCGGACACCGGTTCTAGCGGACACTTTTGCCAAGATTGTGGATGCTGGATTGTACGACATGCGGTTTGCCGAGAGGCTCTCGACATTCCTAGTCGCCGCCGCCGGAAAAATGCACCGCGACGATCACCTTCACATGCTGCATCAGTCGCATCCCGACATGTCGGCGGTGACGCATTTCCAGCGGCCGTCCAAATGGGTCACGGACCCGGATTGGGACCGCAATTTCAACATTTTCGCGGGGAGCTTGGCTTCGGCGATCGCCGAAACCGACGGCATGGAATTCCACCAGGCAAAAAACGAGGTCTTCAGGATCGCGACCCGATATTTTCTGGACTGGATCGCCAACGACGTGATGAGCGGCGATCCCGAGCCGCGGCCGCCCGTGCGAGAAGCATTTCTGGAAAGCGCGAAATGGCTGGTCCGGCGCGCCGGGCTGGAAAAGCTGGCGCGCGGCATCCATTCCGGTGTCAAAGGCCGCGCGGATGCCAAACCCTTGCCGCCATCGCATGCCCGGAAATTCGCGGAAATCAAGCAGTTCCTGAAGACGCCCCCATGCGGATATAGAGAGAGCCTCCGCCATGGAAAATCTTCACACCGGGACTTATAATCCCCGAAAGATTTCAGACACAGGAAAGACGAGTCCATGACGTCATATGCGACCCTCACGCAATGGGACGCACAGACAATTGCCGATCATGTAAGAGCTGATGGGATTGTCGTGCTGGATGGATTCTTTTCGGGGGAAAAACTCGACCATCTGAATCGTGAGTTTCGCAAACTTTACCTGGGCACCGATAAACCGGGCGTACGCACCCACAGCAAAGCGTCCCATATGCACGCCTTGGATATCGATCCAGGCAAACTGGACCAAAGCGCATTTCCGTCGCTTGCAACACTTGCGGATGATCCGGTTCTGAAATCCGCCGCCGGGCTCTTCTTCGGCAAGCCGATAATCTATCCGCACAAGCTGTTTGCGACCTGGCTGCGCGGTACGGAACAGCCTGTCGCACAACTTCCGAACGTCGCGCACACCGACCGCCTTCAGATGTTCAAATACATGATTTACCTGCATGACGTCAGCGAGGACGTCGGAGCGATGTCGGTTGCGCCGGGCCGACACAAGGACCTCGCGGAGCGGCGCCAGGCATGGATCAAGTCGGGAAAATCTTACGAAGAGCGGCCAAACATCCTCGGCGACACGGCTGAAGAGTTGCGCCCGGTCGAAGCGTCAGCGGGGTCGGTGCTGGTCTTCGATACCGATATGCCGCACAAGGCGGGCCACGTTCATCTGGGCAAGGAGCGTCGCACTCTGCGGATTGATGTTGTCTGCCCCACCTATGCGGGCACGGCGAAAAAACGCGGCTGGTTTAGTTGATCGTTTTTCCAATCACCGGACCACAGCGTACTGAAAACCGCTGTCACAGGGAATTGCCCGCCACCTAGCGGGCGGCGTCCTGACCATCCAGTTCCACCGGCACGGCGACGCGGCGGTTCTGGACATATGCCGATTCCACGGTGTTCAATGCGATGAACCATCGGCCCGTGTCCGCGCTCCAATCCACCGCGCTGTGCGGATCGACCGGTTCCACACCGTGAATGAGGCCGGGAAACCACAAAGCTGTGTCGCCGGCTTTCAACAGAGGGTCGATCGGGACAAGGTCTCCCGGCCCGCGAGCGACAAAAAAACCGCCCTGTTTGAAATCCTCGCCGAATGTCGAAAGATATATTCCCACTGCGGCCTTCATCACGGCAAACGGGTCCCGATGCGGAGTGATCTTGCCCGCACCCAGGGGGTATTGGATGAACTGGATGCGATCCACAGACAGATCCTTGGGCGTGTTGGTTTCGAAAGCGTGGGGTGCGTGACCGCTCAACATCTTCTGCAAGGACCAGATGCGGTCCACCAGCGCAAAGATTTTCGCGCCGGTGTTGTTCCAGCGGAAGAAAAAAGAGGAGTGGTCTACCGCGACATATCCGCCGCGCGGCGCGTCGCTACCATCCACGATCTCATGAAAATCGGAGGCGCCTTCCACGATTCTTTCCCCTCCCATGGCTTTGCCGGCGCGGAACGACAACACCGCCTCCCGCAAGGTCGCCAATTCCGCCGGGGTGAAAGACCGCTCCAGGACCCAAACGTCGCCCGCATACAGAGAGTCGATCACCTGAGAGACAAAATCTTCATCGTCGAGCGTGACGATGAAATCCGCGGTCGAGCGCCGCACGATCTCGCGAAAATAGCGCGGCGGCGGCTTGTCCTGGAGCAAACGATCCCATTTGTCCTGAATGAGCTGCTGTGTGGCAGCGCTCCACGTGTCCTTAGTGCGCACCGGAAGACGTCCTCCTTGGGGTTGCTGCAAAAGACGATAGCACTGTGCCGGGCGGTATCACGGAGTCAACCTCGTCCCGATCGCTTTCCGTAAAGTCCACGCCTTGGCTCAGGAGACAGCCCTGCAATTGCTCCACTGTTGCCGGGCCTACCAGCGTGCACGCCACCTCCGGCCTCGCCAGAATCCAGGCAAGACAAAAATTGGACAAGGCAACGCCACGGCGTGCTGCCAGGCCTTCAAGTTTCTCGACCGCGTCATGGACAGCCGGGGTCAGCCGCTCCCGATGGAGCCCGGGCTTGTCAATCTTCGCGTAGCGACTGTCCTCAGGCAGGGGTTCATCCCGCCGATACTTGCCCGTCAATATCCCTTCCGCAAGCGAGCAAAAGACGATCACGCCATGCCCAAGCGCGGAGGCCATGGGCAGCAACTCGCATTCCGCGGCACGGTCCAGCAGATTGTAGGGTATCTGGTTGGAGACAAACCGCCGCGTCCTACAGTCATCGGCAACCAGAAAGGACTCGACGACCTGCCAGGCCGGGAAGTTACAGATTCCGGAATGAATGACTTTTCCCGAACGAATCAGATCTTCCATGGCGCGCAGGACGGCCTCGATCGGGATGTCCCGCTGTGGATAATGAAGCTGGTAAAGGTCTATGCGATCAGTCCGCAGCCGTTTCAGGCTTTCCTCGCAAGCGTGCACGATGTCGCCGTGGTCGCCGGACTGGTCCGCACAGAACCGGAACTTGGTCGCCAGCAGAACATTGTCGCGCCGGCCATTCCCGGCCATCGCCTCGCCGATGATTTCCTCGCTCTGGCCCCCGCCATAACTGTCCGATGTATCAATCAGGTTGATGCCGCTGTCGAGCGCGGCGCCGATGATCCGTGCGGCGTCCTGGCGTGGGGTGCGCCAGCCGAACACCATAGCTCCCAAACCGAGCCTGCTGACTTTCATACCGGAATCGCCGAGCGTGCTGTAGCGCATGCTGTCAGGGCTCCGCCTCAGCGGCTGTTACGCTTTCAAACGTACCTTCCTCCACGACCTTACCGCGCTCCAGCTTGTACAGCCGATCGCAGTGCGAGACAGTGGAGAGGCGGTGTGCGACAATCAGCACCGTCTTTTCGCCGTGCAGCGCATTGACGGAATCCATCACGCCCTGCTCGGTGGCGAGATCGAGCGAACTGGTGGCTTCGTCCAATACCAGCACCGGAGGATTGTGATAGAGCGCGCGCGCGATGCCGATGCGCTGGCGCTGGCCGCCAGACAGGCGCACGCCGCGTTCACCCACCTGAGTCTCGAGCCCCTGGGAAAGGCTTGCTACGAACTCTTCAAGTTGGGCGGCGCGGATGGCGCGCCGGACGGCTGCCTCATCAATCTCGCCATCCTGGAGTCCAAAGGCAACATTGCGCCGTAAGGTATCGTCGGTGAGATAGATCACCTGCGGCACATAGCCGATCTGATCCTGCCAGCCGCGGATGTTCGACTGGATGTCCACGCCATCCACCGTGATCTGGCCGCCGGACGGCGTCAGCAACCCCAGAACAAGGTCAACCAGGGTACTCTTTCCTGCGCCGCTGGTGCCGACAAAACCCACGGATGTACCAGGCGGAATCGCCAGACTGACGCCGGCCAGAGCAAGCCCGTCCGCCTTGGGATACTGGAAGCTGACATTGATCAGCGCTAGCTCTTTCCGGAATGGCATAAGGGCCTGTCTTTCCGGTACCGGCGTATCCTCAAGCTGATGCACCTCTCCGTATAGGATATTAATGACCGGCAGCGAGAACTGAACCGATTGTATGCAGTTTAGGATACGGTTGACCGAAGGCAAAAGACGGAAGGCCGCGGCGGCGAAAAGCCCAAGAACCGGTATCAAGGCATTCAGCTGCCGTCCCAGCCCCATCATCACCAGAACCAGCATGGCGAAGCCGATGACGGCCAGCAGTTCCAGAAGCAGCCGGGGCAGCATCATGAGAAAATTCTGGTAGCGCGCGACAGCCGCGCTGCTAGTGTTATGCCTCGAAAATTCCGCGAAGAAACCCCGCTCGCGTCCCAGCAGCTTTACGTCCTTGGCCCCCGACAGGCCCTGGATCAGGTGTTGCAGGCGCAAACCCTCATGGTATTGCCGCGTGGCGCCCCAGCGATAGACATAGCTGCGCGTGACGCGTTGGAACGTCCATCCTGCCAGCGCCAAGATGCCGATGACAAAAAAGGAGCCCACCGGCTCGACCGCGAACAGCATGACGACGATTCCCAGGATCACCAGGAATTCGGTGGCCAGCAACAGACCGGATCCGATGAGGGTCAGGGCGAAGCTGCCGGTTTCGCTAATGATGTTCCGGATCAGCTCGGCTGAGTTCCTCTGCAGGTGGAAAGTCCATGGTTGCCGCAGATACCCGACGAACAGGCGCTGCGACATGCTGGCGTGAATTCCGAATATGAATTTGTTCTGCTTCCAGGCCACGACGGACAGGCAGATCGTCTTGAGCAGGTAAATCCCCACGAGCGCCAACATGCCCATGGTCACGAGCCGGGTCTGAGACGGATTGCCCAACGCCGCCAATATCGGCTGCAGCCCCGGGTGGCTTTTAACTAGATTGGCATTGGTCATTACGATCAGCGCCGGAACGATGAAGCCGATACTCACCGAATCCAATAACGAGCCGACGAGCATCAATCCTAACAGGGGCGCGATCGCGCGCCGCTGCGAACGCTCGAGGATATCCCAAATCTTGCCGAAGAGATTCATGTCATCAATCTTGGGACATCATCCCACAATATCGACCTTGGGCACGAAATAGAGCCACTTGCCGCCGGCCGCCATAAAGGCGCCCTCTTTCTCGCGGATTTCCGCGGCGTGATTCCAGGCAAACAGCAATGCGTAATCCGGATAATTTTTCACAAATTCTTCATACGGCCGAACCGGAATATGGGCGCCCGGCGACAGCTTTCCCTGCTTGATGGGCGTGGTGTCGGAAATCCAGGCGACATGCTCCGTCGTGATGCCGCAATAGTTGGTCACGGTGCTGCTCTTGGAGGTGGCGCCATAGCCCACGACTTTCTTGCCCTTGGCGCGCAGGTCGTTCAGCACGCGCATCAGGTCCTCGCGCGACTTCTCGCAATTGGCCTTGAAGCGCAGATAGCCTTCCGGGCGGTCCAGGCCTTGCGCCTTCTCGTTTGCGATCTGGGCGGCGACATTCGGCGAGACCGGATGGCTGCCTCTCGGCGCCAGCACATAGCGCATCGAGCCGCCATGGGTGATCTGCGGCAGCACGTCGATCAACTCGAGGCCGTGGCGGCCAAAGGCGTTCTGCACCGACGAGGCAGAGAAAATGAAGACATGCTCGTCATAGATCTGATCGTAGCTAGTCTTGTCCACTACATCGCCCAGATAAGGGTCTTCAAACATCAGCACGCCATCGGGCTTGAGCAATAGGCGGATGCCTTCGGCCACCGAGTTGAGGTCCGGGATGTGGCACATCACATTGGCCGACAGCACGGCGTCAGCATGGCCATGCTCGGCGACGATGCGCTCCGCCAAGGCCTTGTTGAAGAATTCGCTGATGGTGTTGATGCCGCTGGCACACGCCACGTCGGCCACGTTGCTCGAGGGCTCGATACCCAGGTGGCGCTGGCCGCGCTCCTTGAAATGGCGCAGCATGATGCCGTCATTGCTGCCCAGCTCGACCACGAACGGGTCCTTGCGGCCCTTGAGGACGCGCTCCTGCACCAGCTCGGCGAATTTCCCGAAATGGGTCTGCATGTAGCGCGAGGTG
>Ga0182024_10007851_pt1 | contig 22846 bp, 21 predicted proteins | sample P32metaG_FD_120480 | JGI IMG/M metagenome (GOLD analysis project Ga0182024, IMG submission 120480) | Permafrost microbial communities from Stordalen Mire, Sweden - P3-2 metaG (Illumina Assembly) | ecosystem: Environmental > Terrestrial > Soil > Wetlands > Permafrost | place: Sweden: Stordalen... | reverse complement strand
CCAAGGCTGGCATTGCCCGACCGGTCCGGACGGGGAAGGCGGCCCGCTCATGATCCGCGATTACGCGGGCACCCCCACGGTGATGGGCCGCGTGATGCGCAGCTGGATCGAAGCCCATCCGTGAGAGGCAACCGTCACTCGTCGCTGCCTTAAATTCGTGAGCCCCTTACCGCCCGAGCAGTCACCTGTCGGCCATTCGCTGGATACCCGAATGCGCTCCAGGCCGAGGCGGCGGAGCAATTGCTCCAGATCGTCCGCACCTATCTGAGATGAGGCCGCCATGATCGAGAGCAACGGCGCCGCGCCTTCGGTTTTTCACAGCCATGTGTTTCTCGGCGAGGGGCACGAAAAAAGCGAGCGCAAGACCTGGGCGGTGATCGCGCTGTGCGGCGCCATGATGATCGCGGAAATCGTCGGCGGCCTGCTGTTCGGTTCCATCGCGCTGGTCGCCGACGGGCTCCATATGAGCACGCATGCCGGCGCGCTCCTGCTCGCGGCGCTCGCGTACATGTATGCCCGCAAGCACGCCACCGATCCGAGCTTCACCTTCGGCACCGGCAAGCTCGGCGATCTCGCCGGCTTCACCAGCGCCATCGTGCTCGCGATGATCGCGCTGCTGATCGGCTACGAAGCGGTCAGCCGCCTTTTTGCGCCGGTGGCGATCCATTTCGCCGAGGCGATCCCGATCGCGTGCGTCGGCCTCGCGGTGAACCTCGCGAGCGCGTGGCTCCTGAGCGGCAGCGGGCATGGTCACGATCACGGGCACAATCACGGTCACGTGCACCATGACGGGCATGACCATGACGACGAAGAGCACGCGCATGCGCACGGGTCGGCCGCCCGCGACAACAACATGCGGGCCGCATTGATCCACGTCATGGCCGACGCCGCCGTGTCGGTGCTGGTGATCGCGGGCCTGGTGCTCGCCCGCGCCTTCGGCTGGCTGTGGATGGACCCGCTGGCCGGCATCGTCGGCGCGTGCGTCATCGCGAGCTGGGCCTATGGCCTGATCCGGGACACCGGGGCGATTCTGCTCGACCGCAATCCCGATCCCGACTTGGCGGAAAATCTGCGCCGCGCCATCGAGAGCGACGGCGACCGCCTCGCCGACCTGCATCTGTGGCGGCTCGGGCCGGGGCATCTCGGCGCCATCGTGTCCGTCCTCACGGCGCGGCAGCGCGGGGCGAATTATTACCGCGCGCGTCTCGCGCGGTTCCGGTCGCTGTCGCACCTGACCATCGAGGTGACGCAATCCCCCTAGTCGTGCAGCGCGCGCGTCATCGCCAACAGGACCGAGCGCGGCGCGAGGCGCACCGACGCCACCATCGCCCGGTTCGCCCAGCCGGTCACGACCACCGGCTTGCCGGCGCGGAAGCCGCGATAGCCGATGGCGGCCACGGCCTCGGCGCTCATCACCGGCATCGTCCGCATGATGCGCGCGCCTTCGAGCCGGGCGCGCGACTGGAATCCGGTCGTGGTCGGGCCGGGACAGAGCGCGGTGACCGTGACGCCGCTCCCCCTCGCCTCGTAGGACAGCGCCTCGGACAAGGAGCGGACATAGGCTTTCGAGGCGTAATAGATCGCCATGTGCGGTCCGGGCACGAACGACGCCGTCGAGGCGAGATTGAGGATGCCGCCCTTGCGCCGCGCGATCATTCCGGGGAGGAAGCGGCGGCACAGCGCCGTCAGCGCGCGGACGTTGAGATCGACCATGCCGAGTTCGACCTCCTCGGCGATGTCGGCGAAGGCGCCCATCGCGCCGTAACCGGCATTGTTGACCAGCGTTTCGACCTGGAGATTGAGCGCGGCCAGGGCGGAGTCGAGATCGTCGACGGCTTCGGGCTTGGCGAGATCGAGCGTCACGGTCTCGATGCGGGAGGCGCCGCGCTCCTTCGCTTGCAGCGCGACGCGCGCCAGCCCCTCGCCGCCGCGCGCGACCAACACCAGCGGCCCATGCTCCTTCGCGAATTCATAAGCGAGCGCTTCGCCGATCCCGCCCGAGGCGCCGGTGATGAGGGTCGCGGACGAACTCGATGCTGCGGTCATGCCTGTCTCCCGGACGCAAGGCCGCGCGCGATGCGCCGGCGAGTGAAGGAGCGGCGCGCGATGGCGGCTTGGCAAGACATCCTAGCGGTTTCATGATGGCGTCGAAACCGGCAAGAGAGGCAGCCATGTTGGATCACATTACCTTCGCCGTCGGCGACTACGCCCGCTCAAAATCCTTCTACGAGAAGGCGCTCGCGCCGATGGGCTGGCGGGTCATGATGGAGTTCGGTCCGTCCTGCGGCTTTGGCGACACGCATCCGTTTTTCTGGATCACGCAGGGCGACACGACCAAGGGCCAGCTCCACATCGCCTTCGCCGCCAAGGACCGGAAGACGGTCGATGCCTTCTACCAGGCCGCGCTCGCGGCCGGCGCCAAGGACAATGGCCCGCCGGGCATCCGCGCGCAGTACACGCCGACCTACTACGGCGCGTTCGTGCTCGACCCCGACGGCCACAATATCGAGGCGGTGTGCCATTCGGGGTGACGCCCCCCTCCCCGCACTATTTCTCCGTCATCCCCCACTCGTCACACGCGGGCTTGACCCGCGTGTCCATCGTCTCGATCCATGGATGCCCGGGTCTGGGCTGCGCCGGCCCGGGCATGACGGGACGAGATGAGCGCGAACCGTTCACTAAGGAATGCCAGTTGGCGTCGCCGGGATCGCCTTCGAACTGGCGTCGCTTCACGTCACCAATCGTTCGAGATTGGCGACGAGGTCGGCCTCGGCGGCGGGCTTGTCCCAGCGAATCCGATGGACGCGGGGGAAGCGCATGGCGAGGCCGGATTTGTGCCGGGTCGAGCGATGGATCGAATCGAACGCGATCTCCAGGACCAACTCGGGTGCGACCGACCGCACCGGACCGAAGCGCTCCACGGTATGGTCGCGAATCCAGCGGTCGAGCCGGCGCAGCTCCTCGTCGGTGAAGCCGAAATAGGCCTTACCGACCGGCACCAACTCGCCCTCCTGCCAGGCGCCGAAAGTGTAATCCGAATAAAACGACGAGCGCTTGCCGTGGCCGCGCTGGGCATACATCAGCACGGTATCGACGGTGAGCGCGTCGCGCTTCCATTTGAACCACGGCCCCTTCGGCCGGCCCGAGACGTAAGGCGAATCGCCGCGCTTCAGCATGATGCCTTCGATGCCTTGCGCGCGCGCGTTCTCGCGCAGCGCACGCAATTCGTCCCAGCTCGCGAACGGGATCAGCGGCGACAAATCCATCGCCTGGGGCTTATGCGCCGCGTACCAGCGCCCCAAGCGGCGGCGGCGCTCGTCGAACGGGAGCGGCCGCCAATCCTCGCCCGATTCTTCCAGGATGTCGTAGAGCCGCACCCAGGCCGGATACTCCGCGAGTATTTTTGGCGTCGCGATCTTGCGGTTGAGCCGCTGCTGCAGATCGTTGAAGGACGCGACCTCGCCGTCGCGCAGCACCAGCAATTCACCGTCGAGCACGACATCCGGCGTCATCGCGGCCAGGAGCTCGGGAAAGGCCGCGCCGATATCGTCGCCCGAGCGCGAATAGAAGCGCTTCGCGCCGCCGCGCGCGACAAGCTGCACCCGGATGCCGTCCCATTTCCACTCCGCGCGATAGGCGGCGGCGTCGAGCCTGGCGATGTCCTCTTCTTCCAGCGGATGCGACAGCATCAGCGGCGTGAAATTCGGCTGGCCCTCGGTGCTGGGCTTCGGCGCCTGGCCGGCGAGCCAGGCGAAGAGATCGGCGTAAGGCGGCGCGATGCCGTGCCACACCGCTTCGATCTCGTCGAGCGCCACCGCCGACCATTCCGCGAGCGCGGGTTTCGCCAGCCGCGCCGAGACGCCAACGCGCAATTCCCCGGTGACGAGCTTCAGGAGCGCCCAGCGGCCGGTCGGGTCGAGCGTGTCGAGCCAGCGCGCGAGCTTTCCCGGCGCGTCGGCGCGGGTCGCCGCGCTCAGCGCGGCGACGATGCCCGAGAGGCTCGGCGCCGCTTCGCCGCCGGCTTGCGCCGGCCACATCAGCGCGACGGTCTCGGCGAAATCGCCGACGAAATCGTAGGACAGCGCCAGCAGCGTTTCGTCGATCCGCTCCGTGGCGAGCGCGCGGATTTGCGACGGCTTCACTTCGCGAAAGCTCAATTCGCCGGTGAGGGCGGCAAGCGCCCAGCCGCGTTCCGGGTCTGGCGTCGCGGCGAAATATTCCTTCATCAGGCGGAGCTTGCCGAGCCGGGACGGCGTGAACACCAGCGCGTCGAGGAGGGCCGCGAAGCGCTCCATTACTCCTCGTCCTCGAAGCCGAGCAGCGACAGCGCCCGGGCGTGATAGCCCATCTTGCCGGCCTGGTGGATCAGCGCCTCCTCGGCGCCGTGCGTGACCCAGATTTCGCCCGGCTCGATCTCGGCGATGGTGGCGAGCAGCTCGTCCCAATCGGCATGATCGGAAATGATCAGCGGCAACTCGACGCCGCGCTGGCGGGCGCGCTGGCGCACCCGCATCCAGCCCGAGGCTTGCGCGACCAGCGGATCGGGCAGCCGCCGCGCCCATGGCTCGTTGGCGGCCGATGGCGGCGCCAGCACGATCTTGCCGCGCAGCGCTTCCTTCGGCAGATCGAGCATCGGCTTCAATTCGCCGAGCGCGACACCGAATTCCTCATAGAGCCGGCACAAGCCGAACAGCGCGCCATGAAGATAGATCGGCCCCTCATAGCCTTGGCGGCGCAGCAGCGCGATCACGCGCTGACACTTGCCCAGCGCATAGACGCCGACCAGATGGGCGCGCTCGGGGAACAAGGTCAGCGAGTGCAGAAGCTTGTCGATCTCGCCGGTATCGGCGGGATGGCGGAACACCGGCAGGCCGAACGTCGCCTCGGTGATGAAGATTTCGCACTGCACCGGCTCGAACGGCGGGCAGGTCGGATCGGGCCGCCGCTTGTAATCGCCCGAGACGACGATGCGACAGCCGCGATGATCGAGCACCGCCTGCGCGCTGCCGAGGATGTGGCCGGCGGGCGCGAGCTTCACGCTCACATCGCCGAGCGCAATCGCCTCGCCATACGGCAGCGCTTGCCGCGTTCCGGCATCGTCGGGAAAGCGATGGCGCATGATCGCCAGCGTCTCCTTCGTCGCCAGCACATGCCGGTGGCCGGGGCGCGCGTGGTCGGCGTGGCCGTGGGTGATCACCGCACGCTCGACCGGCGTGTTCGGGTCGATGAAGAAATCGCCGGGCGCGCAATAGAGGCCCTTGGGCGTGACGCGAAGCCAGCTTTGCGGCGAGGACGGATCGAGCATGGTTGGAACCGCCGTCGCCGCCGCGCGCCGCCCGCGATTCAACGTCGCGTGACGCGCCACATGGTGCCGTTGCCGTCCTCGGTGACGAGGAGCGCGCCGGCGCGATCGACCGCGACGCCGACCGGCCGGCCCCACACCTCCTCGTTGGAGACGATGAAGCCGGTGAGGAAATCCTGGTATTCGCCGATCGGCTTGCCGTCCTTGAAGATCAGCCGCACGATTTTCGATCCGGTCCGGGTGGCGCGGTTCCAGGAGCCGTGGAGGGCGACGAAGGCGCTGCCGCGATATTCCGGGAACATGGCGCCCTCGTAGAAGATCATCTGCAGCGGCGCCGAATGCGGCTGAATCAGCACATCCGGCACCGTGATTTTCGTCGCGAGGTCGGGCCGCTCGCCCTGGTGGCGCGGATCCTCGTGAGCGCCGATATAATACCAGGGCCAGCCATAGAACGCGCCCTCGCGGACCGAGGTCACATAATCCGGCGGCAGATTGTCGCCGAGCCCGTCGCGCTCGTTGGTCGAGCACCACAGCGAACCGTCGTCCGGCTCGAACGCCAGGGTGACGCAATTGCGGATGCCGGTGGCGAAGACGCGCATATCCTTGCCGTCGGGATCGAAGCTCAGCACGTCGGCGCGATTCTCCTCATTGTCCCAGGCCGCGCCGAGCCCATGCTTCGCCTCGAAATCGCGGATTACCTCGGGACTGCGCGGCGCCAGCCCCTCGGCCACGTTCGAACCCGACCCGACCGAGAGGAACATGCGCTTGCCGTTGGGCGAAAAGGTCACGTCGCGGGTCCAATGGCCGCCATCGGACCACAATTTCGGGACGATGTTTTCGGGCGGTGCGCCCGCCTTGAGATCGCCGCTTTTATACGCGAAGCGCACTACGCCGTCGGTGTTCGCGACATAGACAAAATGCGGGTCGTCTCCCGACGGATAGAAGGCGATGCCGAACGGCCGGTTCAGGCCCGAGGCGAAAATCGCATCTTGCGCCGGCTTCGATTCATCCTCGCCGGTGCGAAAGACATGGATGCGCCCGGCGCTGCTTTCGGCGACGAAAATGTCGCCGTTCGGCGCGACGCGGATCAGCCGCGGCCCCTGCAGGCCGCTCGCGAACAGCGAAACGGCGAAACCGTCCGGCGCCTTGGGGACGGCGCCGTGAGGTTGCGGGACGATCCGCGGCCGGTTGAACCCGGAACTGGTCGCGAAGGGCGCCGGCAATTCCCCGACGGTGACGCGATGCAAATTGCCCGGCGCATCGCCATGCCAATCGCCTTCGGCGGCGAAGGCGAAGGGCGCGACAAAGGTCAAGGAAACCGCCAGCGCGGCGGAACGGAGGGACAAGGACAATGGATATCTCCCGATGCGGCGGATCGCACGCGGAAGATATTGGGCTGGTTTCGTCCCCGCCAAGGTGTCATCGCCGACCGGCTTCCGTTCGCGCCCGCAACGCACTACCGTATCCCAAAAGGGAGACAGGCCATGGAAGCATTGACGGATCGCGTCGCCATCGTCACCGGCGGCAATTCGGGCATCGGCCGCGCCATCGCCAAGGCGTACGCCAAGGAAGGCGCCAAGCTCATTCTGGCGGCGCGGCGCGCCGACAAGCTCGCCGAGGTGGTGGACGAGATCCGCGCGGCCGGCGGCACCGCGCTGTCCGTCCAGACCGACATCACCCAGGAGAAGGACGTGCTGGCGCTGTTCGAGGCGGCGATGGCGGCGCATGGCCGCGTCCATATCCTGATCAACAATGCCGGCACCGCGACGCGCGAGGCGGCCGACGAATTGCCGCTCGCGCAATGGCAGAAGGTGATCGACGTGAATTTGACCGGCGCGTTTTTGTGCGCGCGCGAGGCCTTCAAGATCATGAAGCGCCAGGGTTCGGGCCGCATCATCAATATCGGCAGCGTCTCGGCCAAGGTGCCGCGACCCAACACCATCGCCTATGCGGCGTCGAAATTCGGCCTCGAAGGGATGACGCGGGCCCTCGCCCTCGAAGGACGGGAGCATGGCATCCTGGTCTCGATCCTCCATCCCGGCAATACGGTGAGCAGCCTCGGCCCGGCGCCTCGGATCGGCGCCAATCCCGAAGGCCGCATGGAAGCCGAGGATCTGGCGCAGGTCGCCGTGCTGATGGCGAAGCTGCCGTCCGAGGTCAACATGCTGGAGACGCTGGTCCTGCCGCGCACCATGCCGTTCCTGGGGCGCGGGTAAAGGCGCGCATGGCGAGCAACCGCTACGCCATGCTGGATTTCGATCTCGGCGCCGAGATCGACCAGCTGCGCGATACGGTGCGCGGCTTCGCCGACGACGCGATCGCGCCGCGCGCGGCGGAAATCGACCGCAGCGATGTTTTCCCGCGCGATCTCTGGCCCAAGATGGGCGCGCTCGGGCTGCACGGCATCACGGTCGAGGAGGAATTTGGCGGCAGCGGCATGGGCTATCTTGCCCATGTCGTCGCGATGGAGGAGGTGAGCCGCGGCTCGGCCTCGGTCGGTCTTTCCTACGGCGCGCACTCCAATCTCTGCGTCAACCAGTTGCGCCGCAACGGCAACGACGCACAGAAGCGCAAATATCTCCCGAAGCTCATTTCCGGCGAGCATGTTGGCAGCCTGGCGATGAGCGAGGCCGGCGCTGGCTCCGATGTCGTCGGCATGCGCACCCGCGCCGACAGGAAGGGCGACCGCTATGTCCTCAACGGCACGAAAATGTGGATCACCAACGGCACCGAGGCCGAGACATTGGTGGTCTATGCCAAGACCGATCCGGGCGCCGGCCCGCGCGGCATTTCCGCTTTCGTCGTCGAGAAGGGCATGAAGGGGTTCAAGGCGGCGCAGAAACTCGACAAGCTCGGCATGCGCGGCTCGCCGACGGCGGAGCTGGTGTTCGAGGATTGCGAGGTGCCGGCGGAAAATCTTCTCGGCCGCTTGAACGAGGGCGTGAAGGTGCTGATGAGCGGCCTCGATTACGAGCGCGCGGTGCTGGCCGCCGGGCCGCTCGGCATCATGCAATCCTGCCTCGAAGCGGTGATCCCCTATCTCCACGAACGCAAGCAGTTCGGCCACGCGATCGGCGAATTCCAGCTCATGCAAGGAAAGCTCGCCGACATGTACACGACCATGAACGCCGCCAAGGCCTATGTCTATGCGGTGGCGCGCGCCTGCGATCGCGGCCACACGGCGCGCAAGGACGCGGCCGGCGCGATCCTCTATGCCGCCGAGCGCGCGACCTCCATGGCGCTCGAAGCGATCCAGGCGCTGGGCGGCAACGGCTATATCAACGATTATCCGACCGGGCGGCTCCTGCGCGACGCCAAGCTATACGAGATCGGCGCCGGCACGTCGGAAATCCGCCGCATGCTGATCGGCCGCGAGCTGTTCGAGGAAACGGCGTAGCCATTCGTCGCGCTGTCGTCACTCCTGTTCGCCCCGAGTCCATTTCGCACTGAAAAGCAAAGCCGCCAGAAAAATTGTGGCATTGTGCGAATGTTTTACAGTGTCCCATGCCTCGAAGGCTCGGGCGACCAGAAATACCTTCTGTGCAGCCTCTGGCCGCGCGATCGGCTCGGCGATATCATAGTCGGCGCCATGACGTGCTTCCTGCAATTCGACAAAGGCTCGCGCGACAGTTTCCAACTCTGGTTCGAGCGGTTTTGAGAACAGTTGGTCCAAGGCGGGAGAAAGACCGCGGCTTTGGATTTGTTTGCAAACTCTTTTCATATCGGCGTGGGAGAACGCCCGTTGTACACGCTCGCGCAGCAGCTCGGGCTGAGGAGGCGCGAAGCGCTGGGCTCCAGCGCGCGTCAGTAAATGGAAAAGAGCGTAGTATGCTGTTGATATTGAGCGTCTCAGACTCGCCTGTTTAGGCTTCTTCGGCTCTCTGAATGCGAGTTGCCGCGCTAGAGCCAAAAGATCATCGTGAAGCACTATCTTGCCCGTGCGACATTGCCTTCCCGAAATCTCACGTACGGGACGAGCGGCGTGTGAATTCTAAAGATCGCCTCCTTTACTGCAGTCGCCAAGCTGTCGAGCCGACTAATCTCTTGACGGCCCGATGCATAGGATGGATCCAGATCGAAATAAATCCAAACTGCCTCGTCACCCGTCGAATCGCGGCCAAAGTACAGTTTGAACAACGGAAAGCCTTGCGCCTGTCCAACCTTGCGGACGGCTTCGCGAATCCTCCCGGCCTCCTCTGCAGAAGCGCTGCCTTCGTCAGTATGTTCGCTCATCATGACCCATGATAAGTCACGAGACGCTGTGATTGCTACTAGTCCCATACGCGAGTTGAAATCCGGATTCCCTTCTCGGCACAAAATTGCAATTGACATTTGATTTGCCTATCAATTCCGCGCCTCGACCAGGTGCCAGCCGCCATCGATTTGGAATTCCGAGCCGGTGACGTAGCGCGATTCGTCCGAGACCAGATAGAGGATGAGCCAGGCGACATCCTCGGGCTCGCCGAGCGTGCCGAACGGCACCATGCGCAGCGACAGTTTCTCGACCTCCTCGACGCTGCGATTCGTGAGCCGCGCGCTCTCCGCCCAGATGTTGGCGATCATGCGCGTGCGGATCACGCCGGGGTGGACCGAATTGCAGCGGATGCGGTTGCCGTCGCGGGCGCCGAACCGGGCGACCGACTTGGTGAAGGTCTGCACGCCGCCCTTGCTGGTGCTGTAGGCGACCGCGTTGGGCGCGCCGAAATAGGACACGATCGAGGAGATGTTGACGATCGAGCCTTGCTTCGCCCGCTTCATCGTCGGCAGCACCGCGCGGCAGCCGAGAAAGGTGCCGTCGAGGTTGACGGCATGGACGCGCCGCCATTCCGCCAGCGTCGTGGTCTCGGGATTGCCGGCCATCAGATCGCCCTCGATGCCGGCCGCGTTCACCAGCGCGTCGATCCGGCCCATCTTCTTGTCGACGGCACCGATGGCATCGGCCCATTGAGCTTCGTCGGTAACGTCGAGCCGGTGGAATTTGCCGCCAATCTCCTCAGCCAGCGCACGGCCGGATGTCTCCGGAAGATCGAGGATCGCGACCTTGGCGCCTTCGCGCGCGAGGAGCCGCGCGGTCGCGGCGCCGATCCCGCCGGCGCCGCCGCTGATCGCAATCACCTTGTCCTGAACCCGGCCCATGCACGCCTCGGTTATGTGAACCAATAGGCCATCGCGCGCATCTCGACGCTGGCGCGCGGCTTTTCCGTCTCCGACGTGTCTCTTGCGCCAAATATAATGGCTGTTGCCTGCGAGCGACAGTTGCGCCGACGTTCCTCCTGGTCACGTTCCCGTGGAGATTAGGCTTTAGTCCTCCGGGCGGAACTTATCGTATGCTCGGCCGTTGCCGCGAGAGAGGGGACCATCAGGAGGACTTTCCATGACGAACCTGTCCAAGATCGCCGCCGCGACCCTTTTCGGCCTGGCTACGTTGACGCTGGTGGCCACCACCGCCTCGGCGGCGATCGTTTGCAATGCGGAAGGCTATTGCTGGCACGTCCGGCGTCATTTCCACTATTTGCCCGCGTGGGGTCTCGTCGTTCATCCGAATAGTTGGCGATGGGGACCGAACGAACGCTACGTTTGGCGAGAACATCGTGGCCGGGGCTATTGGCGCGGTCGCGTGTGGGTTAGGTTCTGATCTTCCCCGTTTAGCGGGGTCGACGGGACGGGTCAGCGGCCGTCCTTTTTCTCGTCTGTTTGCGGGCTTTTCGCTCCCACAGGGGGAGTTTCCTTGGCCGGAGAGAAAAACTAGACTGGCCGTCATGGCCTGGCACATCGCCCAGCTCAATGTCGGACGCGCGGTCGCCCCGACCAATTCTCCGGCGTTGGCCGAATTCATGGCCGCGCTTCCCCGCATCAACGCGCTGGCCGACGCCGCGCCCGGCTTCGTCTGGCGACTTCAGACCGCGGCCGGCAACGCGACCGAGATCAAGGTCAGCGCCGACCCGCAATTCATCATCAACATGTCGGTCTGGCAATCGGTCGAGGCTCTGTTCGATTACGTCTACCGCTCGATGCACGCCAGCTTCATGGTGCGGCGCCGCGAATGGTTCGAAAAGCCGGTCGAGGCCTATCATGTGCTGTGGTGGGTGCCCGCCGGACACATTCCCTCGACGGCCGAGGCGATGGCACGGCTCGATCATGTGCGCCGGCACGGGCCGAGCGCTCACGCCTTCACCTTCAAGGAGCGCTATCCGGCGCCGAATGTCGCTGGCGGCCCGATCGACATGAAGCCCGAGCCTTATTGCGTCGGCTGGGCGTGAGGAGGAAGCGCACCATGACCCTCCTCACGCAGAGCTATGTCCATGGCGCGTCACCGGTGCCGCTCTTGGGCGACACGATCGGCGTGCATTTCGACAAGGCCGCCGCGCGCTGGCCCGACCGCGACGCGCTGATCGTTCGCCATCAGGATGTCCGCTGGAGCTATGCCGAGCTGAAGCGCCGCGTCGATGCGCTGGCGGCCGGATTGCTTGCACTCGGTTTGGAGCCCGGCGACCGCGTCGGCATCTGGTCGCCCAACAACGCCGAATGGTGCGTGACGCAATTCGCCACCGCCAAGGCCGGGCTGATCCTGGTCAACATCAATCCGGCCTATCGCCTCTCCGAACTCGACTACGCGCTCAACAAGGTCGGCTGCAAGGCGCTGATCACCGCGGCTTCGTTCAAGTCGAGCGATTATGTCGGCATGCTGCGCGAGCTGGCGCCCGAGATCGCGCGCGCCATGCCGGGCCGGCTCGACGCGCGGCGGCTCCCGGCGCTCAAGATCCTGATCCGCATCGGCGCCGACGAGACGCACGGCTTCTTCCGCTTCGAGGATGTGCTCGGCATGGGCGGCGAGCGCCATGTGGCGCGGCTCGATCATTTGGCCGCGACCCTGCAATTCGACGATGCCATCAACATCCAATTCACCAGCGGCACCACCGGCGCGCCCAAGGGCGCCACCCTCACGCACCACAACATCCTCAATAACGGCTATTTCGTCGCCGAGGCGATGAAGCTCACCGAACGCGACCGCTTGTGCATTCCGGTGCCGCTCTATCATTGCTTCGGCATGGTCATGGGCAATCTCGGCTGCATCACCCATGGCGCGGCGATGGTCTATCCGGGCGAGGGCTTCGAGCCGCTCGGCGTGCTGGAGACGGTGGCGGCGGAACGCTGCACCGCGCTCTATGGCGTGCCGACCATGTTCATCGCCGAACTCAACCATCCCGAGTTCGAGCGCTTCGATCTCTCGTCGCTCCGCACCGGCTGCATGGCTGGCGCGCCCTGCCCCATCGAGGTGATGCGGCGCTGCATCGGCGACATGCACATGCGGGACGTCACCATCGCCTACGGCATGACCGAGACAAGTCCGGTCAGCTTCCAGACCTCGACCGACGATCCGCTGGAGCGCAAGGTCGGCACCATCGGCCGCGTCCATCCCCATGTCGAGGTGAAGATCGTCGATGGCGACGGCCGCATCGTCCCGCCCGGCACGCCGGGCGAGCTGTGCACGCGCGGCTATTCCGTCATGCTCGGCTATTGGGACGATGCGGAGAAGACCGCGGATTCGCTCGACCGCGCCGGCTGGATGCATACCGGCGATCTTGCCACCCTCGACGAGGACGGCTACGCCAATATCGTCGGCCGCTTGAAGGACATGGTGATCCGGGGCGGCGAGAACGTCTATCCGCGCGAAGTCGAGGAGTTCCTATTCCGCCATCCCCGCGTCGAGAGCGCGCAGGTGATCGGCGTGCCCGATCCGAAATATGGCGAGGAGCTGTGCGCCTGGATCAAGCTCAAACCGGGCGCGGTAGCGAGCGCGGAGGAGATTCAAGCTTTCTGCAAGGGCCAGATCGCGCATTACAAGATCCCGCGCTACATCCGCTTCGTCGACGGCTTCCCGATGACCGTCACCGGCAAGGTCCAGAAATTCCTGATGCGCGAGGAGACCATCCGCAGCCTCGGCCTCACCGAAGAGAAAACGGCGTGACCATGGACAGGGAGATCGCCCTTCGAATCGACGGAATGCTAATGGGGGTTCAGGGCAATCTGGACGGAATTGCCCATTACATGAAGAACAATTTGTCCGATGAGGAATATTCGAACCTTGTTACGTTAATTGGATCGTCGATGGCTGCGTTGTTCGACGTGTCGCAGTCCTTGTATGCGATGTTTCCTGATATCGTTCCGGCAGAATTACGCCCGCCGTTCCCGCCGGGGAAATAAGAGGTGACCATTCTGAAGTCCGCGCTCGATCCTCGCAGCGACGCCTTCCAGTCCAATACTGCTTTCATGCGGCTCCTGGTCGACGATCTGAACGAGCGACTGACGGAAATCGCCAAGGGCGGCGGCGAAGCGGCGCGCGCGCGGCATTTGTCGCGCGGCAAGCTTCCGGTGCGAGAGCGGGTTCGCCATCTGCTCGATCCCGGCGCGCCGTTCCTCGAATTCTCCGCGCTTGCGGGCCACAAACTCTACGAGGACGAGGTGCCGGCGGGCGGCATTGTCACCGGCATCGGCCCCGTCAGCGGACGGGAATGCGTGATCGTCGCCAACGACGCGACGGTCAAGGGCGGTACCTATTATCCGATCACGGTGAAGAAGCATCTGCGCGCCCAGGAGATCGCGAGAGAGAACCATCTGCCGTGCCTTTATCTGGTCGATTCGGGCGGCGCCAATCTGCCGAACCAGGACGAGGTATTTCCCGACCGCGACGATTTCGGCCGCATCTTCTTCAACCAGGCGACCATGTCGGCGGCCGGCATTCCCCAGATCGCGCTGGTGATGGGTTCCTGCACGGCGGGCGGCGCGTATGTTCCGGCGATGGCGGATGAAAGCGTGATCGTGCGCGGAGAGGGAACGATATTCCTCGGCGGACCGCCGCTGGTGAAGGCGGCGACCGGCGAAGTGGTGACCGCGGAGGAGCTCGGCGGCGCCGAATTGCATGCGCGGACATCGGGCGTCGTCGATCATCTGGCGCTCGACGATACCCATGCCCTGGCGATCGCGCGGCGCATCGTCGCCAATCTCAATCGCGTCAAGCGACCGATGCTCGACCTCGCCGAGCCGCGCGAGCCGCTTTACCCGGCCGAGGAATTGTACGGCATCGTGCCGAGCGATTCGCGCAAGCCCTATGACGTGCGCGAAATCATCGCGCGGCTGATCGATTCCGGCGAGTTCGACGAGTTCAAGCGCCTCTATGGCGAGACACTGGTCACCGGCTTCGCCCGGCTTTGGGGGTATCCCGTCGGCATCGTCGCCAATAACGGCATCCTGTTTTCGGAAAGCGCCCTGAAGGGCGCGCATTTCATCGAACTCTGCGCCCAGCGCGGCATCCCGCTCATTTTCCTGCAGAACATCGCGGGCTTCATGGTCGGCCGCAAATACGAAGCCGGCGGCATCGCCAAGGACGGCGCCAAGATGGTGACGGCGGTCGCCTGCGCGAAGGTGCCGAAATTCACCGTGATCGTCGGCGGCTCCTTCGGCGCCGGCAATTACGGCATGTGCGGCCGCGCCTACGATCCGCGCTTCCTGTTCCTGTGGCCCAATGCGCGCATTTCGGCGATGGGCGGCGAGCAAGCCGCTTCGGTGCTGGCGACGGTGCGCCGCGACAATCTCGAAGCGGCGGGTAAATCCTGGAGCGCCGAGGACGAGGAGGCGTTCAAGAAGCCGATCCGCGCGCGGTACGAACAACAGGGCCATCCCTATTATGCCAGCGCGCGATTATGGGATGACGGCGTGATCGATCCGGCGGAGACGCGGCGCGTCTTGGCCCTATGCCTGTCGGCGAGCCTCAACGCGCCGATCGAGAAGACCGAATTCGGCGTGTTCCGAATGTGACATGAGCGCGCTTCTCGTCGACATCGATGCGCGCGGCGTGGCGCGGCTCACGCTGAACAGGCCGGAGATTCACAACGCATTCGATGACGCGTTGATCGCGGAATTGACGGCAGCGCTCGATACACTCGCCGCCGATCCGGCCACGCGGGTACTCGTGCTCACCGGCGCGGGGGCGAGCTTTTCCGCCGGCGCCGATCTCAATTGGATGCGGCGCATGGCGAGCTATAGCCCCGGCGAGAATGTCGCCGATGCGATGGCGCTGGCGACGATGTTGCATCGCCTCGACGAGTTTCCGAAACCGACCGTGGCTCGGGTGAACGGCTCGGCCTTTGCCGGCGGCGTCGGGCTGATTTCCTGTTGTGATATCGCGATCGCATCGGCGGAGGCCGTTTTCGCGGTAAGCGAAGTGCGGTTCGGTCTGGTGCCAGGAACGATCGGACCTTATCTCGTTGCCGCCATCGGCGCACGCCAGGCGCGGCGATTCTTTTTGACCGCCGAGCGAATCTCGGCCGGCGAGGCGCGCCGGATCGGCCTCGTTCACGAAACGGTGCCACGGACCGAACTCGACGCCGCCATCGAGAACATCGTCGCGTCTTTGCTCGAAGGCGGCGCGCAGGCGCAAGCGCGCTCGAAGCGATTGGTCGCGGAGGTCGCGGCCCAGCCCGTCACCGAATTCCTGATGCGGCTCACCGCCGAAGCGACCGCCGAAGCGCGGTCATCGGGCGAGGGACGCGAGGGCGTTGGCGCATTCCTCGAGAAGCGCAAGCCCGGCTGGCGGCGATAACGGCGCGATGTTCGCCAAGCTCCTGATCGCCAATCGCGGCGAGATCGCCTGCCGCGTGATCCGCACCGCGCGGCGCATGGGTATCCGGACCGTCGCGGTCTATTCCGACGCCGATGCGGACGCGCTCCATGTCCGCGAGGCCGACGGAGCGTTTCGGATCGGCCCCGCGCCGGCACGCGACTCCTATCTCAAGATCGCGTCCATCCTCGACGCGGCGCGACGATCCGGCGCCGATGCCATTCATCCATGCTATGGCTTTCTCGCCGAGAATGCGGACTTTGCCGAAGCCTGCAGCGATGCCGGCCTTGTGTTTGTCGGGCCGCCACCCGAGGCGATTCGCGCCATGGGCTCGAAGGCCGAAGCGAAGCGACTGATGGAGGTAGCGGGCGTACCGGTGGTGCCCGGCTATCACGGCGCGGACCAGGGTCTGGAGCAGCTTCACGCCGAGGCGGCGCGCATCGGTTATCCAATCCTCATCAAGGCTTCGGCGGGCGGCGGCGGCAAAGGGATGCGCATCGTGCAGGCAGGTGAGGATTTCGCCGCCGCTCTGGTCTCGGCGCGGCGCGAAGCCCAATCCGCTTTCCGGGACGATCGCGTGATCCTCGAGAAATATTTGGATCGGCCGCGCCATGTCGAGGTGCAGGTTTTCGCCGACCGCTTCGACACCGTCGTTCATCTGTTCGAGCGCGATTGCTCGATCCAGCGCCGCCATCAGAAAATCATCGAGGAAGCGCCCGCGCCCAACCTCTCTGCGGAACGGCGGCGCGCCATGCACGGTGCCGCGGTGGCGGCCACCCGCGCGGTCCGTTATCGCGGCGCCGGCACCGTCGAATTCATCGCCGAGGACGAGCGTTTCTATTTCATGGAAATGAACACGCGCCTTCAGGTCGAGCATCCGGTGACGGAAATGATCGCCGGGCTCGATCTGGTGGAATGGCAGCTGCGGGTCGCGGCGGGCGAGTGCCTGCCGCTGCGCCAGGACCAGATCGCATCGCGTGGCCACGCCATCGAAACGAGGCTTTACGCGGAAGACCCGAGCCGCGATTTTCTGCCCTCGACCGGCACGCTGCACGGCTTGCGCTTTCCGCTGGCCGCGTCCGATCTCCGCATCGAGACCGCCGTGCGCGACGGCGACGCCGTCACCATCCATTACGATCCGATGATCGCGAAACTCGTCGCCTGGGGCGAGGATCGCGATACGGCGCGCCGCCGGCTGATCGCCGCGCTGGTCGAAACGCGCGTCGCGGGGCTCGTCACCAATCGCGATTTTCTGTTGCGGGTGCTGCGTCATCCGGCTTTCGCGTCGGGAGCCTTCGATACCGGCTTCATCGCGCGTCACCGGGACGCGCTGCTGCCGACACCGGGCCCTGCGCCCTTCGTCGTGCTTGCCGCGGCAAGTGTCTCGCTCTTGCTCGATCAACAGCAAGCGGCGCGGTCGGCCGGCGGTCGCTCGCACGATCCGCATTCGCCGTGGCATGAACGCGACGGCTGGCGTCTCGATGGCGCGGCCTCACAGGCCCTTCGTTGGCGAGACGCTGAGAAGGAACGGCCGGTTCGGGCAACACCGAGGCGGGGCGGCTATGCGGTAGGGGTCGAAGGCGAGAGTCACGCGGTTCATGCGGAGGCGACACTCGGCGACCTCGTTCTCGACATCGATGGCGCGCGCATGCCCTTTACCGTGGTGCGTCGCGACAACGCGTTCACCGTCATCGACGACAACGCGACATGGCGGCTCACCTTTGTCGATCCGCTGGCGGTCGCGCCCGAAGCATCCGTCGCCGGCGGGAGGCTCACCGCGCCGATGCCCGGCAAGATCATCCAGGTGTTGGCGTCGGCCGGGGAAACCGTGAAGCGCGGCCAGCCGCTGCTGGTGCTCGAAGCGATGAAGATGGAACACAGCATCGCCGCGCCGGCGGACGGGGTCGTGGAGCATGTCAACTACGAAGCCGGCGATCTGGTCGAAGAAGGAGCTCAATTGGTCGTCTTCAAGGCGGGGGGAACGGCGACATGAAGCTTCCCACGCGAGTCCGCATGGTCGAGGTCGGTGCGCGCGACGGGCTGCAGAACGAGGCGCGGATCGTTCCAACCGCGACTAAGATCGCGCTCATCGAAATGCTTGCCGAGTCGGGTCTCACGACGATCGAGGCCGGCAGCTTCGTGTCGCCGAAATCGATTCCGCAAATGGCCGACACGGCCGAGGTACTGGCGGGACTGAAACGCGCGCCCGGCGTGCGTTATCCAGTGCTGGTTCCGAACATGAAGGGCTTCGAAGCGGCACTGGCGTCGGACTGCGACGAGATCGCGATCTTCGCAGCCGCGTCGGAGAGCTTCTCGCGCCGCAACATCAATTGCTCGGTCGCCGAAAGCCTGGAAAGATTCGCCCCCGTCGCCGAGGCCGCGCGACGCAGCGACATCCGCCTGCGCGGATACATTTCGACGGTGGTCGATTGCCCTTATGAAGGACCGATCGCGCCCGCGGCGGTAGCATCCGTCGCGACCGACCTGGCGGCGCTCGGCTGTTACGAAATCTCGCTCGGCGACACCATCGGCACCGGCACCCCTCGGCGCGTCCAGGCCATGATCGAGACGGTCGCGAAAGCGGTGGCGATCGAAAAGCTGGCCGTGCATTTTCACGACACTTACGGACAGGCGCTCGCGAATATTCTGGCTTCGCTGGAACTGGGAGTAGCTACTTTAGACAGTTCGATCGCCGGGCTCGGCGGCTGTCCGTACGCGCGGGGCGCCACCGGCAATGTCGCGAGCGAAGACGTGCTCTATCTTCTCGACGGGCTCGGGATCGAAACCGGCGTGAAGCTCGCGAAACTGGCCGAAACGGGGCGGTTCATCTCGAAGGTACTTGGTCGCGAGCCGCAATCGAAGGCGGCACAAGCTCTTGCGGTAAGGGAGAAGCTCTAAGGAAAGAGGGCGCTCTGGCCGGCACGGACGATGAACTTGTCCTGCCGCTTCAGGAAATCGTCGACCGCCGCGAACACCGCTTCCGGCCTCTCGACATCGACGGCGTGGGCGGCGTCATACACCATCAGGACATGACAGTTCGGCAAGAGCTGGCGATAGAACCGACCCATTTCCGGCGGGATCAGCCGATCCGCCGTGCCCAGCACGACCAGGATCGGCATCTTGGCCGTGCCGAACCGGGCCTCGAAGGCGGTATCGCGGTCCGGTCCGATCACACGCATAGCGAAGCCCATGCTCTTCTTCATCTGCTCGGGATCGGGCGCCGGCATCGGCGGCACCCGCTCGGGATGGGCATAGAGCATGGCGCGAAGCTGCGCCGGGTCCATGGGCGGACGCGTATTCTGTGGCCGGATCGCGGCCGGCGCCAGCAGCACGGCGGCAGCGACCCGTTCGGGATTGAGGATCGCGGTCCAGAGCGCGAGCTTGCCGCCGAAGGAAATGCCCATCACCGCGTAGCGCTCGATCCCGAGGGCGGCGATCGCGGCGCCCATGGTGCCGGCGAGTTCTTCCATCGACCGGGTGCGCTCGTTCACGGGCGAAACGCCAAAGCCCGGCGCCTCGAACGCGATCACCCGGCGCTTCTCGGCCAGCAACGCATGAAGGCGGTTCAGCTGCAATCCGCCGCCGCCATGGAACCAGATCAGCGGTTCACCCTGGCCCGCTTCGAGGTAGCGGATGCGGAAACCGTCCGCCTCGACAAAATGCTCTGCGAAGTTCATCGGACTATTCCATCTCGCGCAGGCGCGGCAGCACCTTGCCGGCGAACAGCTCGACCGCGCGGCGCGCCTTGTCGTCGTCCTGCGTGATCAGGACCAGGTCGAGAATGCCGGCGCCGATCAGATCGCGGATCTTGAGGATCTGCTGGAACACCGAATTGGGACCGCCGAACAGGACCTGCCCATTGTCGACGGCGTCCTTAATCGTCGGCAGGCGGGCGACGCGATTGCGCTGCGCCTCGAAATCGCGGCCATAATAGCTAGTGCCGGCGACCGCGGATTCGAGCGCGGGGTTGGAGATGCTGAAGCGGCCGCGCGGCGGACCCGAGGTGAGGTCGTTATTAGCCTTCTCGTCGCTATCGGCGATGTGGAGCCCGCAGCGATAGATGATGTCGTCGGGCGTCGGCTCCCAGCCGGCCCCGCGGGCGGCGGCGCGATAGACCCCGATCGCCTTGGTCGCGAGCGGCAGGGTGGTCACGGCAAAACCGATGCCGATATGGTTCTCGCCCGCATACTGGCCGGATTCGGGGCTCGAGCCGGACATATAGAGCGGCGGATGCGGCTTCTGCACCGGCCGCGGCCAGATCGAGAGCGAGCGGAACTCGTAATGCCGCCCCTGCCAGCCGAAGGGCTGCGGCTCGGTCCACGCCTTGCGGATGAGCTGCAGTGCCTCCTGGAACCGCTCGCGCGATTCCTGCGGATTGACGTTGTAGGTGACGTATTCGTTGGGCGTGCCGCGCATCAGCCCCGCGACGATGCGACCACCGCTCATGACATCGAGCATCGCGAATTCTTCGGCGACGCGGACCGGGTTCAGCATCGGCACCGTCGGTCCCAGCACCGCGATCCTGGCGCGGCGCACGACCTGCGTCAGCGCCCCTGCCAACAGCATCGGATTGGGGGTTAGCGAGAACGGTGAATAATGATGCTCGGCGACCGTGACCCAGTCCCAGCCGGTCTCGTCGGCGAGGCGGAAGCGCTCGATCGCCGCGCTATAGGACCGCTGCGCGGTCTCGTCCGCGTAAAGGTCGGCGGGGACCGGCCAGCCCTCCGACGCCTGGCCGCCATAAGGGACGGCAGAGAACAATGCTGCCTTCATGGGCGGTCCGCGAATGGTATTATCATTCGCGTAAGGCTAGAGGGCTTTCCCGCCTGCTTCAAGCGTGCTGACGCGCCGCGTCTCGAATCGCTTCCCAGATTCTGAGCGGCGTCGCCGGCATGTCGATATGCCGAATGCCGTAGGGCCGCAGCGCGTCCACCACGGCGTTCATGACCGCCGGCAGCGATCCGGAACAACCGGCTTCGCCGCAGCCCTTGGCGCCGAGGACATTGCTCTTCGCCGGCACCGGATGGCTGAGGAATGCGAAGCTCGGCACGTCGCCGGCGCGCGGCATGGCGTAATCCATGAAGGAGCCGGTGATGAGCTGGCCTTGCGCATCGTAGCGCGTCGCTTCCATCAGTGCCTGCCCGATGCCTTGCACCACGCCGCCATGGACTTGGCCTTCGACCATGAGCGGATTCACCAGAGTGCCGAAATCGTCGACCATAGTGTAGCGAACGATTTCGCTGACACCGGTATCGGGATCGATCTCGATCTCGCAGATATGACAGCCGTTGGGAAAGGCGGAGGGCGGCGAATCCACCACGAGTCCGACATCGAGGCTCTTCGGCAGCTCCTCCGGCAAGGACGGCGCCGCGCGCAGCCGTTCCGCCATGTCCAGCAGCCCGATCGACCGGTCGGTCCCGGCGATGACGAAGCGCCCGGCACCGAATTCGATGTCGGCAACGGCGGCTTCGAGGAAATGGCCGGCCAGTGCCTTGCCCTTTTCGATCACCTGGTCGCTGGCCCTGACGATCGCCGTGCCGCTCGCCATGATCGAGCGCGAACCGCCGGTGCCGCCGCCAGCGAGCAACTGGTCGCTGTCGCCCTGCACCAGCTTGATGCGCTCGAACGGCACGCCGAGCTTTTGGACCAGCACTTGGGCGAAGGGCGCCCAATGGCCCTGGCCGTAATCGAGCGTGCCGGTGACGATGGTGATGTCGCCGTTCGCCTCGAAACGGATGCCGCCCATTTCCTTGCCGGGCGGCGCGGTGACTTCGAGGTAGTGGCCGATGCCGCGGCCGCGCAGCTTGCCGCGCGCGCGGCTGTGGGCGAGCCGCTTCTCATAGCCGGCCCAATCGGCCGCCGCGAGCGCGCGATCGAGGATGCTCGGGAAATCGCCGCTGTCATAGGTGAGGGCGGATGGGGCCGCATAGGGAATGGCAGTGGCCGGAATCTGGTTGCGCCGGCGCAACTCGATCCGGTCGATCCCCATTTCCTCGGCCGCCGTGTCGACCAGCCTTTCCATATAATAGTTGCCTTCGGGACGGCCGGCGCCGCGATAGGCGCCGACGGGCGTCGAGTTGGTGACGACGCATTTGGTCGAGACTTCGACCAAGGGCGTGCGATAGACGCCGATGACGTTCTTCACCGCGTTGGTCGTGACCTGGAGCGGCAGGTTCATATGGGCACCGTAATTGCCGTAACCCGAGAGGCGCACCGCGAGAAAATGACCTTCGGCATCGAGAGCGAGTTCCGCGGTGATTTCATGATCGCGGCCGTGATTGTCGGACATGAAGCTTTCGGATCGCTCGTCGGCCCATTTGACCGGCCGGCCGAGAAGCTTGGCCGCGTGGAGCACGCAGACATATTCGGGATAGACGATGATCTTCATGCCGAACGACCCGCCAACATTGCCGGTCAGCACGCGGACTTGTTCGGGCGGCACGTTCAGGATGTCCTTGGCCAGAGTTTGCTTCAGGCCGAACACGCCTTGCGAGCAGACATGCAGCGTGAAATGGCCATCTGAAAATTCGCCTAGAGCGGCGCGCGGTTCCATCGGGTTGACCGTGATGCGCTGGCTCACCGGCTTGAGCTTTGTGACATGCGCGGCCTTGGCGAAGGCCGCATCCACCTTCGCGGTGTCGCCGTAATGAAAATCGAGCGCGATGTTGCCGGGCGCCTCCGCATGCAATTGCGGCGCGTCGGGCGCAATTGCGGCGGCGATGCTGGTCACGGCCGGCAGCGGCTCGATTTCGACGAGCACCGCCTCGGCGGCATCCTTGGCTTGCGCCACGATTTCGGCCACGACATAGGCCAGCGGCTCGCCGACGAACCGCACCTTGCCTTTCGCGAGCGCCGGGCGCGGCCGGGCGCGCATCGGCGTGCCGTCGCGGTTCGGCACCACCAGCGGCGGCTTCGACATGCCGATG
>Ga0182024_10007850_pt1 | contig 22849 bp, 22 predicted proteins | sample P32metaG_FD_120480 | JGI IMG/M metagenome (GOLD analysis project Ga0182024, IMG submission 120480) | Permafrost microbial communities from Stordalen Mire, Sweden - P3-2 metaG (Illumina Assembly) | ecosystem: Environmental > Terrestrial > Soil > Wetlands > Permafrost | place: Sweden: Stordalen... | reverse complement strand
TATCAGGTGAATGACATTCTGCGATACTCGCGCGGCTCTCAAGAAACGGGCATCGAGAAGGGTGAGTACACTCGCGTAGCAAGTATCGACTCAAAAAACAACATGCTGACCGTCATACGCGTGGATGGAACTGAGCAAACGTATGACCCGCGCCGGCAGATGGGAGTTTCGGTTTATAGGGAGCAGGAGCGCGCATTCTCCGTCGGCGACCGCATCCAGTTCACTGCGCCGAACCAGGAATTTAAGATTGCAAATCGGGAGCTTGGCAGCATCGAACGCATCTCACCGAGTGGAGCAATGACTCTCAAGTTGGACGATGGACGCGAAATGAGTTTCGACCCGCAGCGTCATCCGCATCTTGACCACGGTTATGCCGTGACCAGCTACTCAAGTCAGGGCCAAACCGCCGATCGTGTTCTTATTCACGTTGACACGGAACTCGGGGTCAAGGATCTGCTCAACAACCGTATGGCCTACGTTTCTGTCTCACGCGGCCAGTGGGATGCGCAGATATTCACGAATGATCGCACCTCACTGAAAGAAGCGCTCAGTCGAGACATCTCCCACGAGAGTGCGCATAGGCCGGAGAAGGCTATTTCTCCCAGTCAGGAAGATATAGAGCAATCGCCGCAACCTGCGCGTACCCAAGGGATGGAAGTCGGCATTGTTGTCTAGACCCGTTTCGTTTGACAATAATATCGACTCTCGGACACTGCAGAAAATGTGGCAGCGCAGCCCAAGGATTGAGGTTCTTGATCTCCCACACTTCCCTTGAAACAAGCGAAGTGTTGGGCATCCTCGTTGTTGGCCGGCCTAAAAGCGGGACGCCCGCCAAGTGAGACAATTGCTTGCAGAGGATATTATGGCCGATCTGCCACCAGAATCTTATCGATTCGTGGGCTTTCTTACCGGCGCGGGAAAGAATGGCATCCTGCCAGGTCTTGCCTTGTGCTGAGCGGAGACGCCGGTGAATCCTGAGTTCTTTGAGGAGCACACGCGAGCCGGTGATATTGAAATGGAGCTCACAATAACAAGAACGGTTCGGGAGAACCCCCTGCATCAGCATGTTCTTCACTACTCTTTCAAAGTGGGCCCTGCGATCGTGGTAACGGCAGTCGACGAACTGGTCAAAACTCGAAACGTAGAATGGGGGTAGTTCGTAGAGACTTGCTTCAAACTCGCTCAGGGCGGATTTCTTGACCGGTTCCCAGAGGAACTCCCGCCTGCATAGAGATCGCCTACGGGGCTGGGCGTGTCGAGGCTAGAGTCAGCGAGCGGTAGCTAGGGGGTTTGAGCTGTCGGAGGAGACGGAAGATGCTTATTAAGAGCGCGCCCAGTCTTCACGCCGGTCGAACATGGGCCGTCGGCCGTAATCAGATTGATAGACCGAGCAGCCTTTTAGCCTCGAACCAGTTCGTATCAGAATCGCAGTTTTGTGGAGTCCTCTCGGCCCAAAGGCGATAAGCGACTTCAGCAATCTCTTCGTGGGATGGGTTCCATATATTGCCACCTCTGAAAAGAGGGTGATGCGAAATCACAGCATCGGCATTTTGGTTGATCATCATCCATGATGCGACTAGAGTTGATCTCAGCCGGACCAATCTGTGCATGCGCTCAAGGTCCAGTATGAGATTCCTTGTGAAGATCGGCTCGTGATGGGCGATTCGGTTCCGTAGCCTCCTGATTGCCTCCAAATCTCCGTAGATTGACCTGCGTATTTCGATCATCGTCTTTGTCGGATCATGCTCCGGGAAAACACGTTTCAGATGCGCGTCCCACAGTCGGACGTCGTGCCTGTGTGTGAACAGCTCCTGCCAAAACACAAATTTCAGTTCTGGGATGACCTTGCCAGTGGAAACCTGTTTCGAGGCAACTCCTCTCAAATCCGCGCGCGGATTGTAAATGTTCCGAGCCGAAGGGCTCGGCAAGCTGAGTACAAATACTGAATTCCAAGGCCAGCGAGCACCGTAGACCGCTTCGAGCGCGTCGGCGGCGGCGTTGCGCACAACAACTTCACAAAAATGCAAAGGGGTAAGGAAAGCGGCAGAAACCTGCGCGTTCCACGCGTAGAGAGCTACGGCAGCCGGATCACCGTCCCCTTTTATGCTGGCTGCCATCTCGTATCTGCCTATTCGCGCATGCGATAGGCAATCCTTAATGGCTCTCAGAATGGTTTTGGTATTTGACATTTATAAAGGACAGTCTACAATAGTAAATGCGAGCCGCCGGGAAACGTGGGCGAAAGCCTCCACCTGGGGACGTGAGATAGTGCAAAAAGCCCATTCAATTCGAATGGGCTTTTTTGCGATTGACTATATGAGGATAGTGCCTTTTATCTCATACAGGATGTGATGGTTACATCCAAATCCCGAGCTTTCATGATTTTCGATTGACGCCAAATCACCAAGTATCAAACCCACAGGTCTTCCTGGGATTGAGTGTCCAGCAGCCTCAACGGAATTGTCTCGGGATACATCGTTCCCGCCAGAGCTCAGGAGGCGGCAAGGGCGCTCAGAATCGCGAAGACTAGCCCACATTTCAGTACTAATAAGTTCTCCTATGAACGATTTGGCACGATCTGAGACCGCTGCCGGTGCTCCTCCACAACTAGGTCGCAAGGAGGTCCGCAAAACGGTGCAGCTAAAAACGGTTGAAAAGCCTGTCGAAAACCCCGCAAAAACTCCTTGCTTGACGGGATCAGAAAGTCCTTCTCCGCTTGCGTGGTTCGGGCAAATACTTGCCAAATAACATCTTAACTCGGACGTGAAGCCGGCGAGATTCTCTTCTCATCTTCATCCCGGATACGTTCCTTTGAGGCGAACTCGGGCGTATATTAGGTTTACCGGGGGCACACGGATGCCATGATCCATCGCGACCAGATCCACGGGGACGTACGCTTCGATCCGCTTGCAGTAGCTCTCCTCAACACCGGCTCTCTCCAGCGGTTGGGAAGGGTGTACCAGCTTGGCTACGCACATCTCGTATATAGAGGTGGAACCCACACGCGACTGAGCCACGTAATGGGTGCAAGCCACGTGGCCGGCTGGTTGGTCGACCAACTTCGGCAGAATTACCTCCAAGCCGGCGAACTTCCCAGGGGTGCTGTAGACGTCGAGAGCTTCTTGCCGCGTGGGACTGGAAAGCAGAATCCAGCGAAAGACAGCCTAGACCCTCGTTGGGACGCGCTCAAGCATCTAGTTTCCTGGGCGGCGCTACTACATGATGTGGGACACGTGCCCCTCGGCCACACGCTTGAGGACGAATTTGAGGGCATTTATCAGAAGCACGATGATTTTGCCTCGCCACGAATCCCTTACCTCTGGCTTGAGACCGCACCTGGAATGGACTCGGAGATTCGCCGGGTGTTCAAGTGCGCCGAGCTTTTGCCCAAGTGTCTCAAAGATCTTGGAATCGACGGAGAGGCTGCGTGGCAATCTGTGATGCTCATTTGCTTACACAAGGAAAAGATCACTGCGGGCGGGGCACGGACGAGCTTCAAAGATCTGCTTAGCGGAAAGCCGCCTGAAGGCAAATCCGAACCATCGTTCGTGAGGGTCCTCAAAGAGGCACTAAAGGCAACTGAGGGGAAGACGTTTTTCCCCTATATGGCGGACATCGTCGGAAATACCATTTGCGCCGATTATTTTGATTACCTGAGAAGAGATCCAGCCAATGTTGGCCTAGATGTGCTTCGGGATAACCGCGTTGCAGCCCGCTTTTTCGTGGGCAAAGATGCAAATCATCTCCTGCGCATGGCTCTGGCGCTCGTCGATAAGCGAGGCAAGCCTCGTCTCGACACTTGTACTGGCGTTGTCGAGTTGGTGCGACAGCGATTCAGGTTCGCCGAAATCATTTACTACCACAAAACGAAGGTTGCGGCTTCCGCAATGCTCGCCAAGGCGTTCAATCTGATCGGGACGCCGGACGAAACCGGTCCCGTTGGCGAAGTTATCGACATTAGTCAGATACCGAGGCTTGCACAAGATGTCGCAAAGACGGAAGGAACCGCTGCGATACTCAGGGACCGGTGCTTCCCGAGCCACCTCCTTAGCCCAGAAATCGGCGATGAGACACTGCTCTTCTGGCTGCAGCAGCGCGGATGGGACGGTCTTTCCGAGGCGGGGACGGCCAAAGACGCGATTAAGGCCGCCAAGTGCCTGCGCGGACTCTCGCTGCTGCAAGGCATTGTGCGCCGAAATCTCTATAAGGTGTCTTTGACAATTGATCGAAACGCCTTTGAAAGGCTGTGCACTGGAAGCCATCAGAAAGTGGAAGTGGAGCGGGCGATTCAAGAGAAGAATGAATCGCTCCGAAAGGACGAGCCCTCACGCCTGGCGTTAGAAACAGCGATGGCTGATGCTGCGGGCTGGCCTGAGGACAGCCTGTTACTTTATGTACCTCCCCGCAAGAGCCAAGCAAAGGGAATCGAAACCGGGGCCCTCGATGGTGGAGACGTCGTTACGCTCGGAGTTCACTCTGCTGTTATCGATGACGTGACGCATCTTAACGATGCCTATAAGGGACTTTGGAGAATAATCCTCCTGGTGCATCCGAAGTACTTCGCTGAGGCCGTCGGTCTCTCAAAGGCGATCGACATTCTCGTGAAACACATATGGCCCGACATCGATCTGGACAAAGCCTCGGACGCAATCGCAGATGCCGCTTGGTTCACTTATATTCCCGCATTGCAGAGGCCCGCGGCTCTGAGGTATCAGGCCCTGATATCACCCGGGACGCCCAAGTGGCGGCAGTTCCTCTCTGCCGGACGGGAGACGTCAAACGGGACCGTGAATTCCGGTGAGCACGCTTTGAGAGCGGTGCTGTTGGTTAAGGTTTTGGAAGAAGGAGGCACGGTAGAGATGGTCAAGGATCGATTCGGCGATCCAGACTCGCTCTCAAATCGGACCTCCGAAGTTGCGAAGCAGCTCGTTGTCGAGGGGCGCGAAGGAAACGATACCGAAGATACGGTGACTATAGCGGTCCTCGATAGGATTTCGGGGGAGTTGTTAGCGACGCACCAACCGAGCCTTTTCGGAAAATAGGCGGGCGAATGCATTACAGTCGAGATATTTCATTTAACCCCGAAGTGGATCTCGCCCGCGAGCAAGCACGGGAGGTCCAGGGCCGTTTCCCATTCTTCTTTGACCGACTTCGAGTACCGGTCGTCGACCTTGCTAGGGCTCTTGGATTGAGGATTGAGGAGAGGAAAGAACTTCATCAGCGCGCGCAGCTTGAAGTTCTCACAACAAAGGACGGAGCGAAGGAGGGCTCGATCATCTTAAAGCCCGGCATGGATCAGAACGTGCGCAGATTCGCGATCGCGCACGAAATCGGACACTTTGCGCTCATAAAGGAGCGCCCTCATTTCTTTCGCGCTTGGGATACCGCGCGTCGAGAGACGTTCGCAAACGAGTTTGCTTCCGAACTCCTGATTTCGCCTGAAGGGCGAGCTAAGATCAATTCGTCTTTTCGTCGCTTGTCCGATCCTCTCGATCTACTGCGCTTGGCCTCTTCAGTTGGCCTCTCACCCAAGGCGCTTCTGACACAGGCGACAACCAAAAGGCTGTTCACAACCGAGATCACGAAGATCTGGTTACGGGTCAGACACGCCGAGAATGCGGTGACGCACTCAGAGCCCAGGCTTAGGATCGTCAGCGCGTATTATGACCGTGATCGATTCTTCATCCCTGAGAATCAAAGCCTCAGAAGTTTCGCGGGAGGAGATGCTTGGCTGTCGTCTTTGCCTGTCGGTGTTTCGTCGCGCCAGAAGTCGACGGTTGTGGTTAATCTCAAGCGCTCCCCCGAATCGACCCCGAAATACCTATCCACGAAGTTACAAGCCGACATCTCGGCAGTCCGGCTCGCCTCGTCCACTAGAGGCCAAGGCTCGGTTTTCATTCTCATGGCGGAGATCGAGCAAGCTGAAGAATTGCGCGCGGAATAGGGTGGCCTGAGCAGACATTTCTTCAGATTTGCACTTAGCCGAGCAGGAACTCATGCGAACACGAAGAGATGTGCAGCCCGCCAGGGAAGTGGCATGATTTACACATAAACTTACACAGTTTACAATTACGAGGCTGTAACCTATTACTTAGCAGGTGTTTAGACCAAGACGCAGCGGACTTAAAATCCGCAGGCCGCAAGGCCGTGGGGGTTCAAGTCCCCCTCCGGGCACCAGTATAAACATTGACGATTTGCGATTAGATGGCCTTTTAATTTTTGAAGCATTATTGACTAGGTAGCCAATTTGGTCACCACTTTGTACCTAGTTTGCACCGCGGTTTTTCGCAGCCGCACCCGGCGTGAGAAGTTCCAAACCCTGTAATTGATGGGCGGGCGAGAGGTGGTCCGTTCTCGCCTAGATGGAGGACTGAGCGCAGGAAGGGCGGTTGTGGCATGGCGCGATTCCGACCGCAGATGGGCCCTGCTGGGATGGGTCGAAGCGCGCAGCGTCGCACGGGGCTGGTTGCCAAGCTCGTTTCTCTCAACAAAATAAGCGTAGTCGAGAAATCCGTATCTTATATTCGAATTCTTCAAGGCTTCTAGCCTGGTGGGTGAGTGACAGCGGCTACTTAGACCCTGGCTCGGATCCGGGATCTAGGCTGATGGCTCGGATTTGCGCCTTGGGGATCATCTGTTCCCGCCCGTTGGAGTCCACGAAAAGGCACTCCGTTTCGTCAGTCTTCAGAAGACGCAGACCCTTGGTGACGCCGCCGCCCGTATCCAGAACCTCCACCAACGGGTAGTGTTGGTCGAAATTGGCCGATGCAAATCCCCGCCTTTCCCCGTACAAAAACGAAAGCAGCAGGGCTTGGCCTACAAGCAGCATGATTTGGATGGCAAGACGGCGCCGCCAGCGCCAGGAGCAGACTGCGAAAGCCAGCGACACCATCAAGGCAGTCGCGTCGGCAACACGTAAGCCTGCGGTGAAAAGTGCCACGACTACGAAAGCACTCATGATGCTCGGGAATGAAAGTGTAACCGCCACGAACTCGCCGCGTCTTTCAGCAGGCGGTTTGAAGAATAGAAACAACAACACCACGTAAGTCGAGAGGATCGCCACCGTCAGAAAGCCGTAGAGTCCGCCCTGGATGATCTTGTCGTCCTTCCAGAACAGAACCGCTTCTCCACTCGTCAGCGTCTTGAGGATGGGTTCGCCCTTCTCCAGGCGGATCTGTTGGCCCGCATCCTGGCCGCGATCCTGTCCCCATTTGTAGCAACACCCGAAGACGATCAGGAAGATCAGCGCCGCCGAGGCCGCCGACTTCGCCACCTTTTCAAAGCTCTCCGCAAGGTCGGTTATCCCTTGACTTGCGGGCTTGTAACTGAGCGTTTTATCCTCTGGCGTCTTATCCTCTGACATGAGCGCCAGTATAACCGCTGATGGTAGACTTGCTCACTGATTAAATGACCCCGGAGGACCCCATGTTGATTACACCTTCTTCGCTCGTTATCAATCCCCGAAAAATCGAAGAGGCGAAGTCGAAATTCGCCGGGGGGGAACCCCTGATTTTGGAAGTTGGAGGCGCGCACGACGAAAAAGCAATCAGTCAATTTCTCAGTTCGCCCAATTTCCAAAAGGACGTCGTCGTTGGCGCGGGTGTAGGGGGAGTCGCCGGAGTGCTGGTTGGGGTCGCGGTAGACCAGATCACTCAGGCACACCCCGTGGCCGGAATAGTGGGCAAATTACTTCTGGGCATCGTCGGCGGTGTCGTGGGCGGCGCAGTCGCGAAGGAGGCCGCCGCAGTGGCCCGTCCAACTTCGGCGGGGATGGCCGCCACTGGCCAAAAAGTGTTGCCACCCGCCGTTAAAGTTACCTATGATCCCCAGGCTGGCCATCTGTATGCGCAACTCATGCAGCAAACTACCAAGTGACGGCGGTTGCGTCTGACCTTTCAGGTGCCTCATGACTCCGGCAGCCTAAAGCAACGCTCCCTCCAATCACGTTCGCACTGCCGCGTCCAACCTGCGCCGGAGCCTTTGAGGTCCGGGCTGCCTGTGGTAGTAAACCGGTGTGTTCTTATTGGGGTGCGCTCATTTATATCACAAGCGATCGTTTGTGGGACGAGTTTCTTGGTCGATCTAAACTGACTCTTTTGAGCACTTCGGGGTGCTCTCCGACTGCACCGTTTTTGGAACGATCCAATGTGCAGCCGCAGGTGCACCAGAAGCATGCGGCCTTCTTCAGGCTTCGAGATACTGCCGCACCCCCGTAAGAATGCTGCAGCAGTGGTCAGGATGGCCTACTGCACGGTGAGAGTGACCGTGCCTGTATCAGTGGTGGATCCTGAAGTGCCGGTCACGGTGATCGTGTATGTTCCGGCAGTAGTACCGGGGTTGCTTGTACCACCGCCACCGCCCCCTCCTCCGCCACCACTTCCGCCGCCGCATGCGAATAGACCTCCGGCAAGGGCTATGAAGAGCAAAACCATTCCCAGCATGATCCGCCAATTTCGGCGTCGCATTGGGGTCCAAAGAAGCAAAATGCAGGCCAATGTTGAGCCTCCAACTAAGTACCACGGAATGGTTGGGCCCTTGGGATAGACCAAGGAACTGGTAGTGGCTGGCGTTGTGGTGATGGTGAGCGTGGCAGATCCGGCACTGGTCCCGGAGATGGAAACCGGAGTGGTTGCACCGAAGCTCAAGGTGGGCAGGTCCTGCGCACCGGTCGGGCTGGAGGTAACCTGGGCGGCCAGGTTCAATTCGCCGGTAAACCCGTTGCTGGGTGTAACGGCGATGGTGGAGGTGTTGCCGGTGATTGCGCCGGGGGCGACCGTCACGGCAGTTCCGCTAATCGAAAATGAGGGGTTAGGGGCGGCGTTCACAGTGACAGTGTCATTGACAATGCCGCCAGAGTAATCGGTGTCGCCGCTATAGGTGGCTGCGAGTGTATCGGTTCCAATTGCCAGCGAGTTCGCGGGTATGGTGATACTTGCGGAGCCGGCGGACAGCGAAACAGGTCCGGAGTTGTAACTCCCACTGGAAAGGGTGACGGTACCGGTTGCCGTTGCGAAGTTCGGCATTCCGCTGACCGCGACGGTTTCGGTCAGAGACTGATTCACGGCGATGATTGGCTGATTGGGCGTAAAGCTAATGGCTGCGGGCGCGATGAGGTTGAAATTTGCGCTGCCGTTCTTGCTGGTGTAATTCGAGTCGCCCAAATATTGGACAAGGAGCGAATTCGGTCCGGGCGCCAGGTTGCTGGTGATGGTAAAGGCCGCCGATCCGTTGACGAGCGCCATTGACAGAGCGACTGTACCCGAGAGCGTGACTATGCCGGTTGGCGTGGGATCGGCTGCGGGCCCGCCGACCGCGACCGTGACCGAAACTGGATAGTTTGAAGTGGTGGTGGGTGTGGTGACAGTGATGGTTGGCGCGATGGTGCCGGATGGATTCACAGTGATGCCGATGGCATTGCTGGCGCCTGCCGCATAATCGGCGTCCCCACTGTAATTCGCCTGGATCTGATCGTAGCCGCCGGGCAGAGAGTTCGCTAAGATGGTAAAGGTCGCCGTTCCGTTCACGAGATTCACAGCAGGCGTGGTGACACTGCCATCCGCATACGTCAGGGTCGCAGTGCCTGTGGGAACCGGCAGGCCTGTGAGTTGTGCGGCCGTAACGGTCAGTTGTGCCGGCTGGTTTGTGAAGATGGTGCCGGTGGAGGTAGACAGGGAGACGGTTGTAGATGCCTTTGGCAGGACAACGGCAACCGCGGGCGATGTTGAAGACGCATAATTGCCGTCGCCACTGTAGACACCGTTGATGTTATAGGTTCCGGGCGCAAAGCTGACGGATCGGAAAGCGACCGTACCCGCTGCGGGAGCGGCGCTAGTGGCGGCAGTGCCGATAAGTGGCGCGGACCCCAGGATTGTGGATCCGCTCTGAAAGGTCACAGTGCCCGTGGGCGCTACGCCAGCGCTATCGACCGAGAGTGAAAGACCCAAATTGATGAGGTTAGTGGGCGCAGTGTCGTAGTAGGGCATGGTCAAGGTCGTGATTGCGGGAACGACTGCAAGGGGGTAGGGGGTGCTGGTGCTGGCGTTGAAGCTTGCGTCTCCCGGATAGACGGCCGTTAAACTGTCACTCCCACCGGGAAGTGCGATTGTCTGTAGTTCGGCAATGCCATCACTGGCTAGAGGCGCTGTCCCTAAAGTGGTGGATCCGTTCTTGAAGGTGATTGTGCCCGTGGCCGCGCCATTCGGGTTCGCAGCCGACGCGCTGTTACCGTAAGGCTGCGCGTCGATCAGGTAGATGAAACCGTAATAGGGGGTGCTCGCGGCCTTGCCCGTTGCCGGGTCGTAATATCCAGCGACGCTGAGGTTGGTGGTGCTGCTTTCTGCAGCGACTGTCACGGGGATGGAATTGGAATCGCTCTCGGCAAACGTGCCGCTGCCGCCGTAGTGAGCGGAGACAGAGTATGTGCCGCCTTGAAGGGCGTTGGTTGTGCCGGAAGCTGACCCGCTTGCCAGTGTGAAGTCGGTGATTCCTTCGCTGTTGGGGTTATTCGCGGGGCTGAGGCTGTCGACGAGGGCAATGTTTCCGGTGGGTGGGCCGCCCGAGCCGGTGACGCTGTCGGCGACTGTAACGGGCTGGCCGTGGGTGATGTTGAGCGCAGAGGTTCCACCGTTGAGCTGAAGCGAGGAACTGGTGGCGGCGAGGCTCACGCTGGACCATTTTGTCAGCATTTGACCGGCGTCCACGCTTCCCAGGCCGCTGGCCAAATCGTATCCGGCAGCGGCGTTGTAGCCGGTCATGAAGCCGTAACCGCTGGAGACGCGACTGCATGAGGAGCTGCCACTGGTGCAGTTGACAGAATTGTCGCCGGTGGTTACGTCGTGGAAGACGGTGGAGTACTCGGTTTTGGCGAGGTTGTAAAGGACGTAATCCACCTGGCCGAGACGGGCACCCGTCGTCTGCTTGAGGAGCGCGAGCATGCCGGAGAAGGTTGGGGCCGCGGCGGAGGTGCCTCCGACACCGGTGAGATTGAAGTTGTTGCCGGTGGCGCCAGCCGCGCAGTCCGGGATTGGGCTTCCGGCTCCGTCTACGTCCATATCAGTGCAAAGGCCCCAAACGGCACCGTAAAGTCCGTTTCCGGCGAGGAAGGAAACATCCGGCAAATTGCGGCCTGTGCCGGTGGCCGATGCGGATTGCCAGGCGGGAACGGGGTAGACCGAGCTAATGCCGCCTCCGGCGGCGGAGATGGTGTCGTCTTGCGCGTTCCCCGTGAGGACAGAAATCGGCACATTTGCGGAGATATCGGTGTTGGGATAGGTGGAGTCGTTCCAGGGTTCCTCTGGGATGTACTTGAGTGCGCTGCGGTGATTTGGCAGCGTGTTGGTGAGGTCGACGTACTGACTGAAGCTGGTGGGGAAGTTGCTGTAGAGAATGTCGTAGTCGGTTCCTCCGACGGCGATGTTGTACGGCGTGGAACCGAGACCGTTGACCGCGAGACCCTGATCCGCTTTAGTCTCCGTGTCGGGGTTGTCGCAACCGGCGGACCCGCTGTCACCCGAGGAGACAATGACGGAGATGCCCTGTGCGGCGGCCTGCTCCCAAAGATTCTGAATGTACTGGTTGCCGGAGGTTCCCTGCGCGGCTTCGCAACCGCCGAAGCTGACATTGAGGATATCGGCCTGGTTGTCGTCGACGGCGCGGTTGATGGCAAGGAATAGGCCGGCTTCGAGATTGGTGTCGTTGGCTGTGTAGAGAATCACATTGGCGCTGGGGGCGATGCCTCCGGACACCTCCGTATCGAGATAAGCCTCGATCGCGTCGCCATTTTCGCCTGGATCGGTGCCGTCGACCACGACGGAGACAGGATTGGCCGCGAGCCCGAAGGTGGAGCGATAGTTGGCGTTCTGGGTGGTGTCGATGTTGGAATCGCCGGCGATGCCGATGGTGACGCCGGAGCCGGTATAGGTTGCAGCAGGGGGCGTGGCGTTCAGCGTGGTGGGCGTGTCGTAAATGGTGGCCGCGTCTGCCGGGCCGAGGTAGATGTCGTAGCCGCTGGTGGTGTTTCCGATGGTGTAGCTGGGGGTGATGGTGCGAGTTTTCGCGTTGTAGAAGCCGCTCGGGCCTCGGATGTACTGCGCTTTGGGCTTGAAGCTATTGAGCGAGGCAAGGCCAGACACGACAGGCGCGAGGGCGCTGGGGATCTGCGGATCAGTGGCGTTGGCCCACTGCCGGACTCCGTCGATGAGGTAGCTGTGCACCGTGGTGTGAAAGGCGCTCTGAACCTGGCCGGCGGTGCCGGAAAACTCGATGGCCGTTCGTCCCCTGGAAACCTTATTGAGGGTGAATCCGTGCCCGGTGAGCCAGGTCTGGATTGTCTGCAGATCGGCGTCGCCTACGCCAAAGGCTTTGCCGAAATCATCCGGGTTCAAGAATTTGCGGTAATTCGGCGAGTTAGTGTCCTGGATGGACTGGAGATAGGTCTGCAGGGCGGCCTCCTGCTCCGTACTGCGTTGGAGGACGAGGAGCAAGCGCTTTGCCGGCATGGAGACGGGCGCCGGCCCACGATCAAACTTCGGTTGCGCGAGCGGATGCGTGTTGCCGCGCAGGGTCACAAGCGACGATTCGTCAATGACCCCCGTGATACGTGGGGCCGAGAACGAATGCGGCAAACCCTGGGCACTGCCATGGACCGCGATAGACAGTGAAAAAGCGAGAAGAAAAGCGAAAAGTGAAACGAATCGAGGACGCCGAACAGAGGTGAGCATGATCCCATCCTAAAGAGGTTTCAGACGCGGCCCAAGGGCATGCTTCAAGACGGCAAACATGCATTTGGAAATTTGCAGAGAGTCTATCAGAATGCTTGCTTGGAGCGGATTCCACCTTAGGTAACTTGTAGGTGTGCACCGTGGAGCGACAGGCCAATGCCTCCATCGGTACTGACTGATGATCGGACTTAAGGATATGCCGGCCCGAGTCGATATGGCTCAGAACCCACCCGGAGATCAATGATCCAACGGACTACGTTCGTCCCGGTGCTTCGGGCATCTACCCATGCGTCGCGTCTCCTGATTGATTCAGACATCTGGGGTATGCAGCCCAGTTGTCTCGCCTCGGAGTTTTCTTCCTAACAGATCCAAGACGAGTAACCCTGGGGATACAATCACCCCATGAAACATTCAGATTTCGTAGTGGCAGGGAGCTTCTGGTATGGTGGCCGGGAATGGCGATGCACCGACATCGGCACCCGCACGATCATCGCTATATGTCTCGATGAAACAGAAGCCGTAACTAGCTGGCGAGACCCAGCGATAGGGGAGACACGTCGGACCCTCAGCCAAAGCGAAGCGGACGCAGAGGGCTGGTTTAATGGCCCCCCGTATGCTCTTGCGGAAAGCGTATTCGACGAAGACAGCCAGCATCCATGCGCTTTTGATGCAGAGGGGAATGGCGAGACGTCGTTCTTTTCAGATTCGGAGCCCGGAACTGGGGTGCGGGGACCTTACACAGAGACGCGGAAGATTCTTCGTGCGCGACGCGAAGCAGCCCATGCGCTAAAGGCTGCCGGCGCGGCCAGTCCCCGACCAAATGAGCAGGACTAACCGGGCTCAGAGCTGCACCTGCCAATGCAAGGCACAGGAAAGGTCGCTAGCCGGAGAGAATATTGGCGTCCCCGGCTCTCCTCGAATCGCTTCGTGGAGCGACAGTCATCCACTGCCAGACGGCCTCGCTGCTATCGTAGCTGCTCGCGCTCCCCCCTCGATGATCGCCATGTCCGCACTGGCGATCAGGACCTCAGCGGCTCCGGAGAGTTACTACCGTTCCCTGCACCGCTTTCGGAGAAACTCTTTCACATTTCTTCCTGGGAAACCGCATCACGTTCTCCGGAAGAACGGGCGCGTTCGGTCCAGGGTACATCCGGATGAAGCCCTTGAGCCTGCCCTGGACCACGACCATCGAGAGCCAGCCCTCCGCCACCAGGACGCCGGCTGCCAGGCAGTATTCCTGCGCCTCCATTGTGTCTTTCTTGAAGACGTGCCTGAGCGCGATCCCGTCCCGGATACCGTCTCTGGACATGGCCAGTTGGCCGCCGATCGCGACCAGGCCCTCGAAGATGTTGTCGATGTGCTCCGCCTTGTCTGCGGGTACCACCACTGCCGTCGTCGTCGTTGTCATGGCAGCGCCTGGAAGGCAGTCAATGCCCCAATCAGATCATCCACATGCTCGGGTGCCAGTAGCGCGATGCAGAGCCCGCCCGCGCCCCCTCCTGGTTCGGTAGCTCGATCTGGCAAAGGCGGTTGGACCCATCCTCGTTGGCGATCACCTGGACTGTGAAGTTCACGCTGCGCTCAATGGTTGGGACCGTACGGAGGAAATTATCCGCGGTGATTCTCGGCGCGTTCATCTGTAAAACCTTGGAACTCATTCGTTGCTCCAGTGTGGTGCTACTTCAACTGCGTGAGAAGTTGGCGCCAGCGCCGTGGCAGTCTAAACAATGTTGAGGCAGAGCGTTCCATGGAAAGAAGCAACCGAGTGGTGTGCTATCCTCCCGGCTACTCAGAACCCGGATGCTTTGCTGCGGCGCGATCCTGCCACGGTGGTCCCGCGTAATGTCTCGATGCCCTCGTGTAGATCGTCGGAGGATACGTCGCGCTGGTCCATAAAAGCGTGTTGGCCAGCAATGATGTACGTCTCCCGCAGTTGCGCGTACGAAAAGCCATCTGACGCCTGAGCGAGTGTTTCCAATGACGCCGAGGACATATCGGGAACCCGATGCGCGTAGTAGGAACAGCGCATCTGCTGATTTGGAGCTGGAAAGTGGACCACCCGATCGAATCTGCCGGGGCGACGCAAGATCGCGGGGTCGAGCAAGGCTGGTTCGTTCGCCGTTGCTATAGTGACAACGCCCTCCGGTTGCGGCCCCATCCAACGTATTGAGCAGGGACGGGAGGCTGATTCCACACTTGGACTCCCCGGTTCCGGGAAACGCCCGGTCAATGTCTTCCAGCAGCACGATGGCCGGGCTGTTTTTCATCGCACGTGCGAACAGTTCTTGCAAAGTCGAGTCGTCGGTCTCACGGTCGAACAGCCGGATTGTGTACGCGGTCAGGCCATAAGCACTCATCATGCACCTAACCGCCGTGGTCTTGCCGTTGCCCGGAGGCCCATGCAAAAGGTATCCGCGCCGGTATGGCAAATGGGCTTTGCGGAACCACTTTTTGTTCGAAATATAGAACTGAAAATCCGATTTAAGAAGCGTGGCGACCTGTGGGTCCAGGGTCATTTCTTCCCAGGCGCAGGGCAATACACGCTGCGTATCTCCATACACGGTAATGAGCTTGGGCGTGCGATCCGGGCGGTCCAGTAAGTCCACAATCCGCACCACCCGCTCGATGCAGTGGCGCGGGACGATCAGGACATTGAAGGGTTCCTCTTCGATTGCTCCGGGGCCGCGAAGGCAGGAGATGGTCCAAGCGATGATTGGAGCCGCGACAAAACTCAGTTGAAGCATAACCGGGCAGTCCACCCACTCGACGTCGGGCCGCAGCAGACGGGGCTTTTGTTCAGTCTGCTTCCGATGATGTTGGCGCATCCACGAGAGTGGCTGCGGTAGTGCCTTGGACATGGTCAACATGGGCAGTTCGTCCGGAGGAACCTCCACCGCGATCACGAGCTTTCGCAGGAGCTTGCTTGCACGGGTGGATGCCTGAGGGGCTATGAGGTTCAGTTCACACTCCAGCGCGATCTGAGCCAGGTCGATGGTCACCTCCAGCAGGACGCACTCCGCCAGCGACACACCGAGCTTTGACTCGATCCAAGGCTTGCGCCTTTCGATAGTGCGGCGCAAGAGATCAGGCCGCGGCGAGAACTCGATAAGACTTGGGATCATCTTGATTGACCTTTAACAAAGTTCGTGGTGCTTGAGGCCCTTAGCCAATCAAGCCGGTTTAAGGTAGAGGGCTTCTGATTAGCCCTCGGCAACCCACATCGCCAAAATGGCCTCCGCGGCGGCTTCCCGCTCCTTGGAGTCCACAGCGTGCTTATTCCGCTCCGAGAAGAGATCGGCCATCCTCGCGTTGTAGGCTGCCCACTTCTGTTCTGCGGCCGTCTTGGCCGGTTCTGCCTCGATTGGCTCCGGCATGGTGCATCTCCTCACTCTCATCTACCGCGACCGACGCAGATCGGGGACAATTTCGGCGGAGGTGCTTACGTGATATCGTTCACGTCGGTCAACAGGTTGACCGCTCGACGCCAGAACCGTGGGCGGCGCGGGCCTCAGCGGGCTCCTCTGCGAGCGCTTCTGGGAGCAAGTCGTCCGCTGCCGAATGCGAGGCTCCTATAAAAACCTTCGTCGATTGGATTGCACCGCCCAAGAACCTGAGCAGGGGGAGTGCATGTCGGTAAGGTGCTGCACGGCTGAGTGGGCTGGCATCGATGATCAACCGGCCCTCGAACAGCCAGAAGATGCCAACCATCTGTTCCGCGCCAAGATTCACTTTTCCTCCTTACCGTCAGGCTGTCCGCGGTGCTCTCCTTCTGGTTCACCATCATCAAAGGGCCCAGTGCTTTCCATCAACGCTTGCAGGACTGGCGGCCCGCAGTTATCGTCCTTCAACTCCTGAAACATCGGACAATTAGCCATCTCTTCGGCGTTGTGAGTTCCTACCTCGTCCATGGTGTAAAAGTTCTTGTCGCACCAAAGACAGAAGCCGACGATGGGGTTGCCTTCCTGATCTTTGAACATGGACGACTCTTCAGGTTTCGAAGTGGGCCGCTGTTCTGGCACTTGTCCAGGTTCGTACTCCATGGCTCGAAGTTGTTCCTCGTGGTGTTCTGGGCAGGCAAGGAGTTCCATCTCGCACTGGGAGTGATCTCCCTCCTCAAAGGGTACCCGGTGAATCGCACACATGCAGACAGACGGCTCTGCGTCACCAGCGAATACGCGCAGAGCTGTACCTTGGCATTCCCATTCGTGTCCCGTGACAAAACACCAGTGCCGATGTTTCATAGTTCTCCTCAACAAGGTCGGCGGCGGGTTGTTAGCCCTTCGCTGCCCATGGGGCCACCATGGCCGGCGCAGCGGCTTCCCGCTCCGGCGAATCCACATCGTGCTTGTTCCGCTCCGTGAACAGAGAGGCCATCTTCAGCTTGTAGGCGGCGGTTTTGATTATGTGCGCCTCGATTCGCTTCGGCATTGTGCATCTCTCCCTTACATTTACCGCGTCCGCCGCAAATCGGGGACATTCTCGGAGGAAATGTTTACGTGATGAAGTGTTCGCGGGTGAAGATGCTCACCAGTTCAGCGCCTGGGGCATGGGCGCCTGCACCCTCGCAGAATTGCTGTCGGATCAGTCGCATTGAGCGGCCTTATAGCGAGAGATCTCGGAAGAGCCGCAGAGGCATAAATAGTGAACGGTTGTCTACTCGTCTGAGAGGGTAGCACTGGGACCTATGAGCAGCTTCGCAAATTCGAGCACAAGCTCGTAACTCATACTGCCGGTAGCGTCCGCGATCCTTTCACTGGTTCGGCGTACATCACGGCGGGCATGGGCCAACCGGGCTGCGGTCATCTTTCAGGCGGTCTCCACGCCCTTCGCGGATTTCTTCGGAGCGTGAGTGGGCGTGGGAGATGATTCTTGGTTCGTCAATCGTCTTACTTCCGGCCCCATGAGGAGGCTGCCCCAGCCATTTCAACGAAAGCCCACGTCTAGTTTCCCGGCACACCGAGGCGGTCCATGACGCAGGCCAGTGCTGCCTCGCGCAAGCGTGGCATGGCTTGGTGCGGGCGCCAATCTGACGTGGGCTTGGCCTCAATCGATGATCAAAGAGGACACGCGAAACTGGTTGCGGAGAGGAGAATCGAACTCCTGTTCTCTCGATTATCGATCGAGTGCTTTGAACCAACTAAGCTACTCCGCAATGGAGCCGAAAAGCGAAATCGAACCGCTGACCTCCTGCGTACCGAGCAGGCGCTCTACCAACTGAGCTATTTTCGGCTTTGACAATGGTGCGGACGGCAGGACTCGAACCTGCGATGAACTGGGTGTAGGCCAGCCGATTTAGCCGCTAATCTACGTCCGCAAAACTGGGTCCGCATACCTGGTGCGCATGGGCAGACTTGAACTGCCATTTCAAGCTTCGGAGGCTTGTGCTCTATCCGTTGAACCACATGCGCAAAAACTTGTGGTCAACCCGCCCGGATACGAGCCGGGAACTATGCTTTAGGAGAGCATCGTGATTTCCAGTTTCACCACGGGTTGATGGAGAGCCTACCCGGAATCCAACCGGGATTCGCGTTTTAGAAGAACGCCGTCTTGTGCGTTAGACGATAGGCTCATGGTCAGGGTTCCCACCGACAGGTCTTCGTCGGTGGGATGACATGGTGGGTCCGGTGAGATTTGAACTCACGTCTCTTCGCTTAAAAGGCGAGTGCAGATATCCGCTATGCGACGAACCCAAAATAGTGAGCGCGGCTGGATTTGAACCAGCGTCAGCCTGCTTAAGAGGCAGGTATAATCAGCCGCAATACGACGCGCTCATGGTGTACGTGGCGGGTGTCGAACCCGCAGTCTGTCTCTTATAAGGGGACGGCTACATACCAACTAGCAGCTACACGTACGTGGTGCCAGCGGCTGAACTCGAATCAGCTACAACAGGGCTATGAGTCCTGCGCAATATCCACTTCTGCTTCGCTGGCAAACTTGGCGCGGGCGGAGGGATTTGAACCCCCAAGTTCGGCTTTGGAGACCGACAGTTTGACGTTGAGCTTACGCCCGCGATTTTCCTCGATGAATTGTCAAAGAGCAATAAAAAACCCGGCGCTAGGCCGGGTCCGGTGCAAATACAAATACACTCAGACCCTCAACACACGACTCCCCAAATGACCCGCTTGGTCATTCTGGTTATCCCGTGTTTGAAGGTCTGCTGCATAAATGTCACTCGCAGGAACATGTTACCCCAGTTAGCCACGATTTGCAATTCAATCCTTGTATGGATCAAATTCTTTCGCCGCGGCCATTGCCACACCGACAGGTTTCAGCCGATGCAGGATTCGCACGGAGTCCGAGACCGAGGCCAGAACCTCGTCAAGCCTCTTGTAGCAATCGGGAGACTCATCGAGTCCACCGCCGCGCAGCTCGATTCCAGAGCGGTCTATCCATGAACGCATCATCGCCTGGGTTACCTTTCCGGCTCGCTTGCACTCACCGGTCTTATGATCGAAGACACCCCTGGCTTCGTTGCGGCCCATGGCCCGGCCAGCACCGTGAACAGTGGAATAGAGACTGTACTTGGCATTCTCGTTCTCCACACCTTCAAGGATGACGGACTGCTCTCCCATGGAGCCGCCAACAAATCCCATTTCTCCAGGAAATGCCGGCGTGGCGCCTTTACGAACAACCCAGAACATTTCGTCGCCATGCTTCTCGTGCCAAGCAAAGTTGTGGTGGTTATGGACCGCCTCCACAACTTCCGCTCCAAGTATCTTCGCTACGCGATCGCACACCCAGTCACGGCCTGCGTACGCATATGCGCCGGCCAGGCTCATGGCAAGCAGATACTGCGCCCCCAGATCGGTGTTCACATCCAGAACGCAAGGCTCAACGTCCATACCGTCTTTTGCGCCGGCTGCCTTAAGGAACCACGTGGCAACTCCGTGTCCGAAGCCACGGGATCCAAAGTGAACCCCAACCCAAACGCGATCATCCTCATCAGTGAAGATGTCTACGTAGTGGTTGCCTGACCCAACAGTCCCAAGCTGGGCCCCAGCCTTCTGGTAGAGAGGACGAGTTGCTTCCAGATTCCAACCGTCCTGCGCTTTGTCCAGCACAGCGCTGTCAACGCGCTCCGCATTCTTGCGGCCGATTCCGAAGCTGATCGTGTTCGATACCTCGTCCATGATTCGGCCAATGATCGGACGCAGATCCGCGCCTGTCATATCGAGGCGGACAGCCTTGTTGCCACAGCCAATGTCGTATCCGACACCGGTGGGGCTGATGGCATTCCTGTAGGCGACTATGCCACCGATCGGCACACCGTAGCCGAGATGGTTGTCAGGCATCAAGGCAACCTTGTCCGCGGTCTTCGCGCAGGTACGTATCTGCTTCAGCGTCTTCTCGTCCGCCTCGCCAAACACCGGTATCGTTCCGTCGATCAACTGCATTCCCGTTCCTCTTTCTTGATGGAGCACCTGGCAGGACTCGAACCTGCATAGTGGCCGTTGACCCCAGCCCGCGTTCGTAGCGCGGCGGCTAATCCAGTTCACACCACAGGTGCTCAACTTATGGTCTGCGCGGAGAGATTTGAACTCCCGTCATCTCGCTCCCAGGGCGAGTGCCTCAAGCCAGGCTAGGCTACGCGCAGGCAACTTGGTGGCTTCGGCGGATTTCGAGACCGCGGCACTCACGTCTTCAGCGTGATGCTCTACCATCTGAGCTACGAAGCCGAAATTTGGTGGACCGTATCGGCATTGAACCGATCTGCCATCCTCTTTGCAAGAGAGGCAAGCACCCCAAGCACTTCCACGGCCCACAAACTTGGAGGGAAAGGAGGGAGTCGAACCCTCTAAAACGTGATCCACAATCACGCGCCGCACCGTTTGGCTTCAATCCCCATTTTGGAGCCGGTAGAGGTACTCGAAACCCCAAATCTGCGGTTCACAAAACCGCCGCTCTGCCGCTTGAGCTATACCGGCCCACATTCATCCGCGAATGGCAAAGCGCCGATCGCCATCGGAATCGGCGTATAAGTACCGAACCCACTCGTTCACTTCGAGACCCATCGACCGCAGAATGAATCTGCCAGTGTGAACGCTTGCCGGCATCGGCCTGCGCAACAGCGGCATGGCTGCCTCCTCCGGTGTGCGATCCGCCTTGCGGTGGTTGTCCTTTCGGCAACATGCCACAAGATTCTCCCAGGAATTCTTTCCGCCCTGCGCTCTCGGAATGACATGGTCGAGCGTTAGCTCACTGCCATGAAACTTCGATCCGCAGTACTGACAGCGGTATCCATCCCTCATAAGAATGTTGCGACGCGTAGTTACCTGCAGCCTGACAGGTACGTGCTTGTACAAGAGCAACCGAATAACGCTGGGTAAGTAGATGCCAGGATAGATCAACTTATTCGTTGACAATTCCACGGCAGCTTTCCCCTTGGTGACAAGCTTCAGCGCCCGCATTGCTGGAATGATGCGAAGGGCTTCATACGATGCATTCAGTTGTAGGACCGGTCTTCGCATCAAGCTCATTGCGGCTCTCCTTACGTCTTTGCGCCTTCTTGTGGAGCCCCATTGACGCCTCGAACGCCAATCTTGTGATTACGAAACACACGCTCTTCCAGTTGAGCTAATAGGGCGTGACAACAAACTCTTTTTCTTCCAAAACTGGAGCGGTGAGCGAGACTCGAACTCGCGTGTGCGGTTTGGAAGACCGCCGTACTTGCCGCTGTACGATCACCGCTTGTTGGCTCTCGGAGGGGGATTCGAACCCAATCCATTCGAGGCTTCAAAGGCCCCTGGCCTGCCATTTAGCCGATCCGAGAACAAACGCAATGCTGGCTCCCGGCGAGGGATTCTAACCCCCATCAGCACGATCAGAGCGTGCGGTCCTCACAGTTGAACGAACCGGGAATAACGCAAAGATTGGCTCCGAGAGTCTGATTCGAACAGACGTCTCGCTGCTTAACAGGCAGCCGCTCTACCACTGAGCTATCTCGGATCAGAGTCACAAAACTAAAAACCCTCTGGCCAATTGGCTCAGAGGGTAGATGGAATCCAGATTCAGAATCCCCTGAGCTATCACATAGGAACACCCTGCCGCGGTTGCGCCGTCGCTGGTGTAAATCCGTGATTGACTCGGTTCATCATTGCACTTACAACTTACCGCGGATTGAGATCATAAGTCAACTGCTATCTCGCAATTATTTCTAACTTCTGTTTCTGGATTGCGAGATCGTCCAGAAGCCCGCAGGAGAAGCGAGCCGCAATGTTGGCGCCGGTGACGGGAATCGAACCCGCGAATCAATGCTTTGAAAGAGCATCCGCCAAACCAGCCTAGCGTACACCGGCGAAACTGGCGGCTACGACGAGATTCAAACTCGCACCGTACTCCTCGACAAGGAGGCGTCCTATCATTAGACGACGTAGCCGTTCTGGGGGCACGATTCGAGCGTGCGAACTCTCGCCTTATGAAGGCGAGCGAGATGGACCACTTCTCCACCCCAGATGCAACAAACACAAAAGTCTGGTGCATGTGAGAGGATTTGAACCTCCAAAACCCAGAAGGGTCGCGGTTTTACGGACCGCTGCAGCTAACCGTATCTGCCTCACATGCACATCATGGCGGAGAGAGCGTGGATTCGAACCCGCGGCACCCGAAGGTGCTCTCGCTTTCAGGGCGAGTGCCTTAAACCTAACTCGGCCATCTCTCCAAACTGGCGGAAGCGGAGCGAGTCGAACGCTCACATCCCGGAGGATGGCCCGCTTCGGACGGGGTGGGCTCGCCAAATGCCCAGCGCTTCCAAACAAAGTGGCGGTGACGGGAGGATTCGAACCTCCGGACCCGATTATTCGCCGGGCCTCTGACTTTCCGGGCCAGTTGTTTAAGCCGCTCACACACATCACCGCAAACCTGGCGGAGAGTATTCGATTCGAACGAATGACACCTCAAGAGGTGTTCCGCGTTAGCAGTGCGGCGCCTTAGACCACTCGGCCAACTCTCCCTATTCAGCCATCTTGGTGCCGGCCGGGGGCATCGAACCCCCACGTCCGAGGACACTGCGTTTTGAATGCAGCGCGTCTTCCCATTCCGCCAGGCCGGCAAATCTTTGGTAGGAGCGAGGGGAGTCGAACCCCCAAGCCCGAAGGCGCTTGATTCTAAGTCAAGTGCGGCTTCCATTTTCG
>Ga0182024_10007849_pt1 | contig 22850 bp, 16 predicted proteins | sample P32metaG_FD_120480 | JGI IMG/M metagenome (GOLD analysis project Ga0182024, IMG submission 120480) | Permafrost microbial communities from Stordalen Mire, Sweden - P3-2 metaG (Illumina Assembly) | ecosystem: Environmental > Terrestrial > Soil > Wetlands > Permafrost | place: Sweden: Stordalen... | reverse complement strand
TCTTCGGGCGGTGAGCGGGACGGGTCAGGATAAGAGAATTGTGATGGATAGCATGCGGTTTCCCCTTGTCCGTACCCCTGCCCATTTGAAAAAATATTTTTCAGCGGAGGAAGTGGATTCAATCATGGCACTCAGGAACCGGGAACCGGAAATGATCGTGGTTGCGGGAAGAGGAAAAGAATTGAAACCTGTCATCGTAAGAGGCACACAACCCTCAACATATGAGCAGAGTAAACGAATGAGTCAGTTTACAACAATTATTACAAGTGATGAAATTGAAAGGGACCGAAAGGGAGCAAACAATATCGGCAACATATTATTAAGAACCCCGGGGCTTACCTTGAGAAACGGGTTCCTTGTCGCGCAGGGCGGGGGACGTGATATGGGGGCCAATAGTGAACCCTTGATCGTGGTAGATGGTGTTCCGGTGAAGATTGATGCTGATATAACCATAGAAACAAACCGCAGCCCGGATATCAACTATCTTAATGGAATGGAATCAAGCATTGATTTTATAGAGGTACTTAGCGGGCCCCAGGCTGCCATGTATGGAATGCAGGGTGATAATGGAGCTATTCTCGTTTATTCGGAGAATGGGAGAAATAGAGGTTCAACCGGAAACAATGGATTCCTGAATTATGTTCATAAGGGATATTTCAATTCACCTGAATTCCCCCAGCCGGCTTATGATAAAAAGGAAATAAAAAAGGCTGCCGTTCCGGATCTTCGATCAACCATATATTGGTCCGGGAATGTTTTAACGGACTTTAAAGGCAACGCCACGCTTAGCTTTTATACTGCCGATGAAGCGGCCCGCTATACTATCATCGTGACTGGTGTAACATCAAGCGGGGGACTGCTCTATAAAGAAATGCATATTCATGTTTCTGGCCAGCCACATTGAGGTGCCTTCCCTTTTTATTTGATATCCGCTTCCCAATTATCCAGTCCGAGTATTTTCCTTCCCAAAGGAGACAGGTTTGCAGTCCCGTATTTTGTCTGCTCCCATTTACGAGGATCGCCGGGAAAAGCATATCCTTCGGGTGCTATCCTGTTTTTCCAGGAATTGATTCTCCACTCCCTCAACGCATCATTATTTTCCTCAGCAGGCATCATGGAAATGTATTGGGCAATACGCACTTTATCCTTACTTAAATTCGGCCGGATACCATGTGGCTCAAGGCTGTTAAAGATTAACAGATCACCCGCCTCCAATTTCCCCTTCACCAGTTCAAAACCGGTCGTGTCGGGCTGGAAATGATTGCGCTCTGCGGGCTGTGTTAATTTCCAGGTTTCATAGGTTCTGTATAATTCAGGGATGCATTGAAAACCGCCCATGTTTTCGTCTGTCTGATCTGCCAGGGCCAGAACTCCCTGCACGTTCTGAGGTTTTGTATCCGGATCATAATCCCAATGAATAAATCCTTTGTATTCGTGTCCGGGACGCATTGGAAAATTCAGGTTTGCCCGGTCGATCGTGCACCACAATCTTTCTGTTCCCCAGATGTCTGCGAAAGCTGCATGTATGCGAGGCATTCGACGGTTCTCCCATAGGTATTGATGATTATAAACCTCCACCATTCCGGTGTTTGTCAATTCTTTCATCTGCATTTCTGCGCGGGGAGCCGTATACCAGGTTTCGGGACCAGAAGGAATCTTTTCTTCAAATTCCCAAAGAAATGCGGCTGTTTTTTCAGCTTGCTCTTTTGAAATGGCTTGCTTGACAATTACATATCCGTTATGGATCCAGAACTTCCAGTCTTCTTCACTCAAAACCCGGAGCGGTTTGCCATTGCTCCGGTCATTTAATTTGATTTTACTGCTGGTTGCAGTAGAAGGATTCCCCGGAATATCCTTGTGTGCATTGTTGGGTATCATCGTGGGAGTCATAGTTTCCTTTTGCATATGAAAAGTTTTAATTGATTCCTGAGTCAAAATTCGTTTGTTCCCGCGCTCCTTCCAAAAGCCCGATCGACCAATATATGATACGGCAGTTATCTGGAATTCAAGTCGAACGTGCTCTTAATCAGGAGATAAGGAATATTATTTCCTATCCGCAATTTTTGGCACGAAATTTCTACCTGTCTGTATATGCACAAGATCATCAAATTCTCCACGGGCCTGACGGCAAGAATCCTTGATTTCTCCTTCGCTGGTTACGGACTGGTGTGTGATACTGCATTTCTGAAAATTATTTTTCGTTACGTGGGCTTCCCCTTCATTTTTGGCAGGAATTTGATCAGAAAGTTTTGGGAAGGATCCGGGTTCAGGGATATATATGCCCATATTGCTGAAAAAATTGCCGGTCTGAAGAATTTTCAGGAGAATGAAGAATGGTATTTCCGCGGCAGATAATGTTAAATCAGGCCTTCACGGGAACAACCAAACGAAATCCATTACCATGGATATTTACAATTTCGATATTGGTATCGTCGCGCAGGTATTTTCTGAGCTTGGCGATATATACATCCATGCTTCTGCCATTAAAATACGTGTCGCTTCCCCAGATTTTTTTCAGCGCGGCTTCGCGGGGTAATAAATCATTCAGGTGCTCTGCGAGCATTTTGAGCAATTCGTTTTCTTTTGGAGAAAGCGTTTGAGTCTGACCGTTATGGTTAAGCTCGCGCAGTTTTGGATTGAAATGAAAGAAGCCGAGATCAAATTCCTTATTGTCGGCTTCTTTATTGAAATCGTCATTCCTTTTTAAGATTGCCTTTATCTTTAGCAGAAGCACCTCGCTGTCGAAAGGCTTGGTGATATAGTCATCCGCACCGAGTTTATATCCCTGGATGATGTCTTCCTTCATGGTCTTGGCGCTCAGAAAAAACAGCGGGACATCCGGGTTTACATCGCGGATCTCTTCAGCAAGTGTGAATCCATCCATGTGTGGCATCATCACATCCAGCAAACAAAGATCCACATGTTCTCTTTGAAAAGCGGCGAGCCCGAGCCGCCCATCCCTTTCCAGCGTTACATCAAAATCATTCAACTCCAGATAATTCTTTAATACCATCCCAAGATTGGGATCGTCTTCGCACAACAGGATTCGAGGCTTTTTTCCGTCCATATTTCAGTTTGTCTACAAATAAAATTAATTCATTTCCGGTTAAGGCTGATCCGGGTGTAATTTTTTGTTAATACTCCCCTTGCCGAGGACAGTCCGGAATGCCATCCAAACTGTATCTTTGTGCGTTATAATCAATCTGATGGATGCAACTTTCAATCCGGATAAACAACATACATTAAATCAGGCAATCAGTATTTCAGGAACCGGGCTACATACCGGCATTAATGTGGATATGACCCTGAGTCCGGCAAATGCCGGATTCGGTTTTCAATTTCAGCGGATTGACCTGGCCGGCCGGCCAATGATTAAGGCTGATTGCGACCTGGTTACGGACACTTCGCGTGGAACGACACTGGAGGATAATGGCGCCAAAATCAGCACGGTAGAGCATATTCTGGCTGCATTGGTAGGCATGGGCGTCGACAATTGCCTTATAGAGCTGAATGGTCCTGAGATACCCATTATTGATGGCAGTTCCGAGCCATTTGTCGAAATCATAGAAGAAACCGGTTTGATAGAGCAGGATGCGGCAAAAGCCTGGTATAGCATCGACAATAATATTACCTATTACGACGAAAAGAAAAGGGTGGAAATGACAGCTATGCCGGCTCTTGAATATAAAGTGACCACGTTGATAGATTTCAACAGCCCCGTGTTGGGAACGCAACATGCCGGTTTAAAAACCATTCAGGATTTCAAGACCGAGATCGCTCCCTGCCGTACGTTTTGTTTTTTGCACGAATTGGAAATGTTGCTGGATAACAACCTGATCAAGGGAGGGGATATCAATAACGCTATTGTGATCGTTGACAAAAAGGTGACTAAGGAAGAAATGAGCAGGCTTGCAAAGGCATTTGGCCGCGATAATATGGAAATAAAAAGCGGCGGTTATCTCAATAACCTCGAGCTACGTTTTCCGAATGAACCGGCGCGTCACAAGTTGCTGGATGTGATCGGTGACCTGGCGCTTGTCGGATACCCTATAAAAGGGCATGTAATAGCCAGCCGGCCCGGTCATTCCACCAATGTGGAATTCGCCAAAAAGATCAAACAGTACATCCGGAAAAATAAGCATGTAAGAAACACGCCGGTGTATGATCCCAATCAGCAACCGATCTTTTCCAGTCAGCAGATCGAAAAAACCCTTCCGCACCGCTATCCCTTTTTGCTGGTGGATAAGATCATCGAACTAACGGACAAGTATATCGTCGGAATAAAAAATGTCACCTTTAACGAACCGTTTTTTGTGGGTCATTTTCCCGGTAATCCGATCATGCCCGGTGTTCTTCAGGTTGAAGCGCTGGCGCAGACGGGCGGAATACTGGCCATCAACGCCATGGCTGGCGGCGGTCAGTACGATACGTATTTCCTGAAGATCGATAATTGTAAGTTCAAGCAGAAAGTAGTTCCGGGAGATACCATGGTGATGAAAATGGAACTTTTGAATCCGATCCGGAGAGGAATTGTGGAAATGCGCGGAACAGTGTTTGTCGGCAATAAAGTGGTAACGGAAGCAGACCTGATGGCCCAGCTTGTAAAGCGAAGTTAATTTATCGGAATTGCGGCAAATAAGTTTATTTTTGTAGGGCTGGGTTACGCTCAGCATTTTTTATGAAGGAACCTGCAATGATCAAGAAAGAAGTTTCACCGAGGGTGCCTGCAGTGGCCCCAACAATAGAGGAAAGAATGATCCATCCCCATACGTATATTCACCCCAATGCCCGTGTTGCGACAAACGTCAAAATTGATCCCTTTTCCGTGATCCACCAGGATGTGGAGGTGGGCGAGGGAACCTGGATCGGTTCTAACGTGACCATCATGGAAGGTGCACGTATCGGTAAAAATTGCAGCATCTTTCCCGGAGCGGTTATCGCTGCCATTCCGCAGGATCTGAAATTTCAGGGCGAATATTCAAACGTATTCATAGGTGACAATACTACGATCCGGGAGTTTGTTACAGTCAATCGCGGCACTAAGGACCGGGAAAAAACGTCAATCGGGAACAACTGCCTGATCCAGGCCTATTGTCATCTTGCACACGATTGTATCGTCGGAGACAATTGTGTAATGAGCAATAATACGCAGGTTGCAGGCCATGTTATTATTGACAACTATGCCGTTCTGGGTGGCATGTGTGCTATCCACCAGTTTGTGAGGGTCGGCCGGCATTCGTTCGTTCAGGGTGGTTCATTGGTTGGGAAAGATATTCCTCCCTATATCAAGGCTGGAAGACTGCCACTCAGTTATTGCGGCGTAAACTCCGTGGGACTTAAAAGACGGGGGTTCACCATCGATAAGATCAACCATATCCTGGATATTTACCGCATCATTTATAATAAGGGTTTGAATACTTCCCAGGCTCTTGAATTCCTCGAAGAAGAATTTTCGGCTACTGATGAACGTGATGAGATCGTAACATTTATCCGGGAAAGCGGACGCGGTATCATAAAACGCTACAGTAAAAGCAACCTCGATGAGGATTACGCTGACTGATGCGGGCAAGCGGTTTAACCGGGAATGGATATTCCGTCACCTGGATTATGAATTTTCTCCACCCTGCAGGTACGCGATAACCGGTGCGAACGGTTCAGGAAAATCCACTTTACTTCAATTCGTTGCCGGTGCCCTCATGCCAAGTGAAGGCAAAATCTCTTACGCGGATTCCGCGGAGATAGCACCCGCAGCAATCTTTAAATATCTTTCTATCGCTGCCCCTTATCTGGAAACGGTTGAGGAGATGACTGCCAATGAATTTTTCAGATTTCATCAACGATTCAAGCCCTTTCTGCCCGGAATAACCATTCCTCATATGCTGGATATCATTGGCCTGACACAAGCTGCTGATAAACAGATCCGGTATTATTCTTCCGGTATGAAACAAAGAGTAAGGCTTGCCCAGGCTTTTTTTTGTGATACACCCGTATTGCTGCTGGATGAGCCAACAACCAACCTCGACGCACCCGGCATACTGTTATACCATCAGCTTATTCAAAATTATTGCGATAAAAGGCTCTTGCTTATTAGTTCGAACGATCCCCAGGAGTATGCATTTTGTGAGGAAGTGATTGAGATGAGTAAATTAAAAAGTAAAAAGTAAAAAGTAAAAAATGGAGCGCTCCATTTTTTACTTTTTACTTTTTACTTTTTACTTTTTATTTTATCTCTGACTCGCAATCAACAAATTCAAATCCGTATACTTCAGATCAAAACGCTGGCTGAGGTGAAAATTGGTAAGTGCGCCCTTGAACATGTATATGCCGCTGCGTAAATGGATCTTGTGCCATACGAGGTTTTCGAATCCTCCGTCTTCCGAAGCTTCGAGCAGCAAGGGTGTGATCACATTGCTGATCGCCTGAGACGCCGTTCTGGCGAAGCCGGATGGAATATTCGGGACGCAATAATGAATGACACCATATTTTATAAAAGTCGGATGCTCGTGGGAAGTGATCTCTGAAGTTTCAAAGCATCCGCCGCGGTCAATACTTACGTCAATGATCACGCTTCCTGGCCGCATATTGCTGACCATCTCTTCTGTAACCACAATGGGCGTGCGGCCAGACTGGGACGAAAGCGCGCCAACGGCAACCTCACAGCTTTTTAATTGTTTGGAAAGAATGCGTGGTTCAATTACCGAAGTATAGATCCTGAATCCGATATTATTCTGAAGTCTTTTCAACCGGGAGACGCTGTTATCAAAAACTTTCACCGATGCCCCCAGCGCCAGGGCGGCCCGGGCGGCGTATTCTCCTACTATACCGGCGCCAAGGATAATCACTTTTGTCGGCGGAATGCCTGAAATACCTCCAAGCAAAACACCCTTGCCATGGTTGGCCGAACTTAAATATTGAGCTGCCACCAGCATTACAGCACCTCCTGCGATCTCGCTCATGCTGCGCACGATCGGATAGCTGCCACTGTCGTCTTTTAGATTTTCAAAAGAAATGCCGGTGATGCGTTTTGACATCATCTTCTCCAGCAGCGCTGCCTTCAAAGCAGATAAATGAATGGGTGAAATGATTGTCTGATTCATCTGCAGGAGAGATAAATCTTCTTCCACCACGGGTGCAGATTTTACCAGGGTGGGGCATTTATACACTTCGGCCTTGTCATAAATAATCCGGGCTCCCGCTTCGCTGTAATCCTTATCGCGGTAATGTGCTGCTTCCCCGGCATCGTGTTCAATTAATATCTCGTGCCCGTTGCTGATCAGTACACTCACGGCTTCAGGGGTAAGGCCGATCCGGTTCTCCTGAAAAGCGGTTTCCTTGGGAACCCCGATACGAAGCACACTGGATTTTGGTTTTACATCCAACGTCTCTTCCAATGTTTCATAGCTGAAGGAAGTGCTGATAAAGGGTTTCTGTTGCGCCATGATTTCGGGACTTTTCCCCCAGTTTAAGGTCGGTCAATAGTGGGAGTGAAAATTACAATTTTATCCTGAATCTATGCGGATTATGATGCGGTTACCTTTATTTTTCTCTTCATTTCATCCAGCTCTTCGATAAGCAGATGTAAAGTGTCCGGTGGAAAAATACCCGGAGCTCTTTCGGGCCATTCCACCAGGCAAATTTCCCCCGAATAAAGACAGTCTTCTATTCCTGCCCGGATAGCTTCCTCCTCATCTTTCAAACGGTAAAGATCCAGATGATAAATGATCCCCTCCGGAAAGCGGTATTCATTAATCAGGGAAAAAGTCGGACTTCCCACCAGATCCTCCACTTTTTTTGCTTTACACAATGCCTGAATGAAGGTTGTTTTTCCGACCCCCATCTTTCCTCCGATGGCGAATACTTTTTTATTTGCGTAGACCGACCAGAATTCTGCTGCAAGCGCGCCGAGGGTTGAAAGTGTAAAGATCCTTTCCATCCCTCAAAGATAGAGTCCTTCTTTTTCCTTAAATCGACAACCATGCCGATTGGATTTCGTAAATTTGCCGCTGGTTTTTACGAACAGGATCTTCATGGAAACAGTAAACTGGAAAGTGGAAGGCATGAGTTGCAGCGCCTGTGCGCAGACGATTGACGGATTCCTGAAAAAGAAAGGAATGCAAGGGGTAAGCGTCAGTCTCACAGCGGGAGAAGTCAGTTTTCAAAATGCACCCGACGTATCTGAAGCAGAACTCAAAAAAGGCATTTCGAATCTGGGATATTTTGTAGCCGATGGAACTTCCCCGAAAAAGCCGGTAAATAAATTTCTCTTTTACCTTGCCATCTGTGTTCCATTCACTGTTTTGCTGGGGCTGCATATGCTGGGCAACCATGGCTTTCACTTCCTGCAAAATGCCTGGGTGCAGTTTGGCTTATGCATTCCGGTTTACCTTACCGGAATGGCTTATTTTGGCAGAAGCGCCATCTTTAGCCTCCGGCAACGAATGCCGAATATGAATGTGCTGATCGCTCTGGGTGCAACGGCAGCCTTTTTTTATAGTCTTGCGGGAACCGTACTCCGCCTCGGTGATGCCTATCTTTTCTATGAGACTTCAGCAGCCATCATAACCCTGGTTTTTCTCGGGAATTATATTGAAGAGCGCTCCCTCCATAGTACGCAAAGGGCACTCCAACATCTGTTGAAATCGCAGGAATCAAAAGCCAATATGATTGCGTTTGACGATCAGCACCAGGAAATTATTTTTCCGGTTGACAGCCGTCAGCTGCGCAGTGGGGATCTGATTCTGATCAAAACGGGTGAACAGGTTCCGGCTGATTCAAAAATACTGTGGGGAGATGCCGAGGTGGATGAATCCATTATCACAGGTGAAAGTCTGCCGCTCAGCAAGCATCCTAAAGATTTGCTTATTGGCGGGAGTCTGATATTTGAAGGGACTTTAAAAGCTCAGGTTACGAACGCTGCAAAGGATTCGGTCTTGTCCAACGTGGTCAACCTGGTAAAACGGGCCCAGCAGGATAAACCGAAGATCCAGTTATTGGCCGACCGCATCAGCGCCATTTTCGTTCCGGTTGTTATCGGTATCGCCGTAATCTGTTTTGTGATTAATTATTTCATGTTGCACGAGCTCAGTGCCTCCGTGATGCGAAGCATTGCTGTATTGGTTATCGCCTGCCCCTGTGCTATGGGACTCGCCACTCCGGCAGCTATTGCCGTAGGTCTCGGCAGGGCTACCCGCAACGGCATCCTGTTCCGCAATGCTGATAGCCTCGAGATATTTAAGGATATACGACAGGTGGTTTTCGACAAAACCGGCACGCTAACCACAGGATCTTTCATCATCCGTAGATTGGAAATTCAGGATAGCAGCTTATCCGATCAGGATTTTAAGCGTATTGTATTTTCGCTCGAAAAATATTCAAATCATCCGATAGCTCAATCGATTGTTCGCAGCTGGAGTGGTCAGCCGGAAATCAGGTGGGCCGCCATTGAAGAAATAAAGGGCCTGGGTATACGCGCCATGGATGCAGAGGGAAACGAATATAAAGCAGGCTCTGGAAAATTCACCGGCATGGAAAACGACAAGGATCATAGTATTTATCTGATGAAGAATAACGCTTTGTTAGGCTGGATGGATATGCAGGATGAAATCCGCCCTGAAGCTGCCGGTACACTGCTTTATTTCAGGGAAAGGAACATGCGGACAATTTTATTGAGCGGTGACCGCTTGCAAAGATGCCTCGATATCACTGCTGAGCTGGGAATAGATGAAGTAATTGCGGAACAGTCACCTGCTCAGAAACTGGAACAAATAGAACGGCTTTGCAAGCAAATGCCGACGGCCATGGTCGGGGATGGGATCAATGACGCACCGGCCCTGGCTAAAGCAACACTGGGTATTTCGATGAGTGCGGCTTCCCAGATTGCGTTGCAAACTGCCGATGTAGTACTGATGAATAGCGGAATTAAAAAACTGCCGCTGTCGATCCAGTTGGGAAAACAGACTTTTATCACTATCCGTCAAAATCTTTTCTGGGCTTTTTTTTATAATATCATAGCAATTCCTGTTGCGGCAGCCGGATTGCTTACTCCGGCTATCGGAGCTCTGGCTATGGCTTTAAGTGATGTGGTTTTGCTGATCAATTCCTCCCGGTTATTTGTTAAAAAGCTGATGTAATTTTAGCATACATTTTATTGCATGAACCGTTCCCCCCAGGAAATCTTAAAATCCTATTGGAATTATGAATCCTTCCGCCCCATGCAGGAGGAAATCGTGCTATCCGTGTTGTCGGGGAAGGACGTCCTGGCACTGATGCCCACAGGCGGCGGGAAATCCATTTGCTTCCAGGTGCCGGCTATGGTAAAAGAAGGTCTTTGCCTAGTGGTTAGTCCCCTGATCGCCCTGATGAAAGACCAGGTTCAGAAGTTGCGCAATAAAGGGATCACGTCATTCGCCATTTATTCCGGAATGACCAGGAAAGAAGTTATTTCCACTTTTAAGCTGGCCATGACCGGGAATTGTAAATTTCTTTATGTTTCTCCGGAGCGGCTGGAGACGGAACTTTTTAAAGAGTTTTTGCCGGCCCTGAATGTTAACCTGATTGCAGTGGATGAAGCGCATTGTATCTCTCAGTGGGGATATGATTTTCGGCCGCCTTATCTGCGGATCGCAGCGTTGCGGCAAGAGCTTCCTTCTGTTCCCTTGCTTGCATTGACGGCTTCTGCGACGCGGGAGATTCGTGAAGATATTTGTATCCGGTTAAAGATGGCCGAGCCGGTTATTTTCACCCAATCCTTTCTACGACCCAATCTTTCCTTCAGCGTATTGAAATCTGCATCCATTTTCAATTCAATAACCGGCATCCTGGGTAAACAAGACGGAAGCGCCATCATTTATTGCAGGAACCGCCGGCGGACAAAGGAAATCAGCGATCTGCTGAATATGCATGGCATTCCGGCAGACTATTATCACGCCGGGCTTGAACCGGAACAACGCAATAGTAAGCATGACCGGTGGATGAAAAATACAGTTCGCGTTATGGTATGCACAAACGCTTTTGGCATGGGCATTGACAAGCCCGATGTACGCCTGGTATTGCATGCCGACCTTCCCGATTGCCTGGAAAGTTATTACCAGGAGGCTGGCCGGGCGGGAAGGGATGGGAAAAAAGCTTTTGCAGTTTTATTTTACAACGATCAGATGCAGGAAGACTTAATGGTACAGCATAAATTGCAATACCCTCCGCTCGATTATATCCGTGAAGTGTACCAGGGGATTGTGAATTACCTGCAAGTGCCATTGGGAACCGAACAGGTCGGTTATTCCTTTGACCTCACCGATTTTCTGAAGCGCTTTTTATTTGATTCAAAACAGGCCCATGCGGCATTGCAGGTGCTTGGTCAGGAAGACCTGCTAAGCCTGAACGAACAGGTTTTTAAACCGGCAACAGCTTATTTTATTTGTGAGAGGGAATCGCTTCGGTCATTTGAAAAAGACCACCCGGAACTGGAGCCGTTGATCAAAATCTTATTGAGAACTTATTCAGGAATATATGATCAGCCGGTGTTCATACATGAAAGAGTATTGGGTTCTTTATTAAAATGGCCTTTGGAGCAGATAATGAAAGGCCTGAATCAGCTTCACCGGCACCAACTCATCGAATACGCTCCTCAAAAGCAGGAGCCTGAGATCTATTTCAATCAGCCGCGAAGGAAAGCAACGGATGTCCAGATTGACCAGAATGCATACAGGTTCAGGAAAGAACAATTTATTAAACGGGTAAAAGCCATGCTGGGCTATTTATCCGTCAACGGTTGCCGAAGCACATTCATTGCCCGGTATTTTGGAGAAGCATCACCTTCAGATTGTGGAATCTGTGATCAGTGCCTGAGAAACAAACAACCAAAGCTTAGCGCCGAAGATTTTCGAAATATCTACAAAACCGTGAAGGAAAGGACCCATCAGCAATCCATTCCTGCTGCCTCCTTATTTGACCATTTCCCCGAAATCCATTCCAGCCAGTTGCGCAAAGTGATTGACTTTATTCAGGCGGAAAACAAATTAAGGGTTGATTTGGACGGATTTGTAAGGATTGAAGGATAGCTTTCAGTGCTCCCGAAAACTCTTTTGGCTGCGGCACTTATTCAGACTGAATGTTGCCTTCGGAAGACATAGTTCATTCTGAGCGAAGGCTTCTTACCGGGTTCATTAAAGCGGATTTTATGCTTTGATAGCTCACAGTAAGCATGGCAATACCAATGGCCAGCAAGCTTGCCAATACAAAGATCCACCAGTCCAGGTTGATTTTATAGGTGTAATTAGATAGCCATCGGTTCATAACGAACCAGGCAAGCGGTATTGCTATAAAGATTGCAAGCAGCAACAATTTCAAAAAGTCTTTAGAGAGCAGCCCGACTACGCTGGATGCGGTTGCACCCAATACCTTACGCACACCAATTTCCTTTGTACGCTGGGAAGCGGTAAAAGTGGCGAGGCCAAACAAACCCAGACATGAAATAAAAATAGCTAAAACAGCAAAGTAGTTTGCCAATTTCGAAACGACCTGTTCACTTTTATATAGATTTGCGAATTCCTGGTCGGAGAACTGATAGGTAAATGGAAACTCAGGGTTTAATCCGGTGCAGATTTTTTCCAGGCCTGCAATGGTTTCTTTGGTATTTTGCCCATTCAAGCGGACGAGGATCGTTCCCCAGGGCCAATTCTCATCCAGGCGGATAATCAGCGGATCAATAGGCTGATGCATGGAACTGAAATGAAAATCTTTGAGCACTCCGATAATTTTACCTGTACGATTTCCCCAGGTCAGCAATTGACCCAGCGGGTATTTAAAACCTATTTTATTTATAGCGGTTTCATTCAGCAAAAAGCTTGACGAATCGCCGCCAAAATCCTTTGAAAAATCACGGCCTTCCAGTATTTTCAGCTTCATCGTTTTTACAAAATCGTAACCCGCTACTGCATCGGCAAATGACAGCATCAGATTAGGATCTTTACCCGGCCAACTGATGCTTCCGGTATGATGTTCAATGATTGTCGGGGAATTCCGCATTTTTGAAATGCTGAGGATGCCAGGCATCCTGCCTGCTTCTTCCCTAAACGAACTGAATTTATTTATCAGCTCTCCTTCAATCGGAATGTATACTAGATTGTCCCTGTCATAACCCAGATTTTTGGTTTGGATATAATTCACCTGGCGATAAATGACAATCATGCCTACAATAAGTAATATAGAAAGTACGAACTGAAAAACAACCAGTCCCTCACGGAAGAAGGCCGCTTTCCAGCTGAATTTCAAGCTGCCCTTTAATACCCGAACGGGATTCAGGGACGACATGAATAGCGCCGGATAGCTTCCTGCAACGAAACCGGTAATGATCAGAAGGACTGCCAAAGCCATCCAGAATATGGGTTGGGCAAACGGCATTGCAAGTTGTTTTCCCGTGAGGCTGTTAAAAGCTGGTAAAAGGACAGTTGCTAAGAAGACCGCCACTGTAACCGAAAAAAAAGTGAGCATCAAAGCCTCGCCTAAAAACTGCCGGATCAGGGATGAACGGAATGCGCCGATCACTTTTCGCAATCCTACTTCTTTGGCACGTTTTGCAGATTGGGCCGTTGCCAGGTTCATAAAATTAATACATGCAATCAGGAGGATAAAAATGGCTACGAGGGTAAACAGATGAACATATTCTATCCGTCCGCCATCCACCTTTCCGTTCTTGAAAACGGAATGCAGGTATTTTTCAGGATATGCCTGTAACGCCAGTTCTGTACGGAATCCCTCATTTTTTGGCGTATATCTGTAGATGAAATCTTTAATTTCAGCTTCCACCTTTGCAGGGTCAGCCTTTTTACGCAATTGAATAAAAGTAGCCGGACTCATATTCCCCCAATTATTCACCCAATCATTTTCTTTTACATAATCCACCCAGCTCCTCAAAAAATCAAAATGCAGGGAAGAATGAACAGGCAGGTTTTCAAAAACTACAGTTATCTTCAGATCTTCCTTATTTTCAAAGCGGATTGTTTTTCCGATGGCATTTTCAGTACTTCCAAAAAAAACTCCAGCCATCTTCCTGGAAATTGCAATGCATGCCGGAGCATCTAAAGCCGTTTCGGGTTTTCCCTGAAGCAGAGGATAGCTGAACATCCGGAAAAAATCGGCGCCCGCAAAGGATCCGCCCATCTTATTGACCTTGTCCCCCGCCTCAAAAGCACTAAGCGTGCCGGGCTGCGAAGCATAATCCATACCGCAGGCATATTGTACCTCAGGTATTTTTCTTTTTAGCTCCGCGGCAAGCAGGCCCTGGGTGGGATAACCTGCATCCACTTTTCCGTCATAGTACTGACGTTCATAAACCTGGTATAATTGTTTGCCCTTGGCATGAAAGTCATCCATGCTTTGTTCATCTTTCACCCAAAGAATGATCAGCAGGCTGCAGGTCATGCCCAGTGCAAGGCCCAGAATATTAATAAATGAAAATGCTTTGTTGCGAAACAGATTTCGCCAGGCAATTTTGAGGTAGTTTCTTAGCAATGGAGAGGGATTTGATAATTTGATAATTTGAAAATGTGCAAATGAAGAAACCCGTTTTTCATTTACACATTAGCACATTTACACATTGCCATATGTTCTTCCCGCTAAGACGATGCGGGTTTCATAAACAATTCTTAATCAAAAAATTAGAACTAACAACGATATGATAAATGTCCGCAAACGATACAGAGGCTGTTCGTTTATAATCCTCATTTATTCGGTGAAAAGCTGTTTAATAGAAGTTGCGATTTTACAACTAAAGTCCATCAACCATCAACTATCAACCATCAACTTCTAAACAATGCCCGCTAATTCTAAGCTCTTCTTCCTCAATTTCCGGATATCAACATCTTCGATCACGGCATCCGGAGCCAGGATGAGGGAGCAGTTGTTTTCGTGCCACCAGGTATGTTTTTGCAGTTCCCTGAAGGGCAGCACGGCGACCAGGTATTTGCGGTCGTTTTCCGCGTGCCATTCCTCGATCCATTCAAAACGTTCCTTGGGAATGTACTGCCAGTTGTCAAAACTGATATAGGCCTTAATATAAAAATCATCAGCCAGTTCCAGCGGCGCGTGGTGATATAATTTCTTGTATTCGTATTGATATTGGTAACGAAGCGCGGAAAGATCGCTCAGCACCGCGGATGCAGTCGGGAAGCTACCGGCCCCTTTTCCATAGAAAAATTGTTTGTCAGCAAATCCGCTCTCAATGACAACACCATTATATTCGTTTTTTACAAAGCTGAGATGATCATCTGCTTTTACAAATTGCGGAAGGACGAGTGCGGCCACTTTGCCATTCAGTAATTTTTTTGCCTGTGCAACCAGTTTGATTTCGAGATGCTTTTCCGCAGCTACGGTAGCATCACCAGCCTGGATATTCTGGATGCCATTAAATACGATAGCCGATGGTTCAGTAACAATTCCGTAGGCATGGACAAGCAGCAGTGTCCATTTATTCACAGCATCAAACCCCTCAATGTCGAGGGAAGGATCGCTTTCTGCAAATCCGAGTTGTTGTGCAAGGAGAAGGGACTGCCTGAAGTTGAGTTTTTCTTCAAACATCTTGGTCAGAATAAAATTCGTGGATCCGTTTACGATAGCACGGATGGAATGAAGCAGATCATTGTCATAATATTCCTCCAGGTTGCGGATCACGGGAATGGAAGCGCAGGCGGCAGCTTCATACAAAAGGGAATGACCGGTTTGCTTTTGCAGGCCAATCAGTTCGGGGAGGTTTTCAGCAAGCATTTTTTTGCTGGCACTCACCACATCCTTTCCGTTTTTTAATGCGGTGGAAACAATATCGAATGCCGGGCCGGTTTCATTGATCACTTCGACGATCACATTTATTTCCGGGTCATATAATAATTCGTTTTTGTTCGTCGTGAACAATTCTTCCGGAGCATTTCTTTTTTTGCCGGGATGCTTGATACATACTTTTTTTATCGTCGCTTTAAGGGAAGGTGTTTGTTGCAATATGCGATAGAGGCCTTCGCCGACAACGCCGAATCCGAATAGTCCGATGGTCAGCTGCTTATGCGTTTCCATGATTCCAATGGTTTCAACAGGTTTCTAATTTTTGGGAATGTTTGTTTTTCTTAACAATGATCCGGTCCAATGTGTTGCAAAGATCCTCTATTAAATCTTCCGCATCTTCGAGACCGGCCGACAAACGGATCAGGCTGTCATTTACGCCTGCGGCTTTTCTTCTTTCTGCGGGGATGGTTTTGTGGGTCATCTCCGCTGAATGGCTGATCAGGCTTTTGATACCACCCAGACTTTCCGCAAGTTTAAACAAGCGGGTTGAAATCACAAAGGATTTCGCAGCTGCGAGTGTATCTTCTTTCAGGGTAAAAGATACGATGCCGCCGAATCCGCGGGATTGCTTCCTGGCGACCGCATGGTTTGGATGGGAGCTCAGACCCGGATAAAAGACCCGGTCCACTGCAGGATGTCCCTGCAGAAATTCAGCAATCTGCTGTGCCGTTTGGCAGTGCTGCTTCATACGCAAATGAAGGGTTTCCATCCCGCGGATCACGAGCCAGCTGTCAAATGGCCCCAGAATAGCGCCCGCCGCATTCTGATAGAATTTAATCCTTTCACCCAGTTGCCGGTTTGCCGTTACCACAAGGCCCGCTATGAGGTCGCTATGCCCTCCCAGGTATTTGGTAGCGGAATGAACAACAATATCGGCACCTTGCTCAAAAGGTTTCTGAAGCGCCGGGGAAGCAAACGTATTGTCTACGCAAAGAAGGCATCCATGCGCCTTTGCGATGGAGGCAATGCTACGTATGTCGGCAATCTTTAAGGTTGGATTGCTGGGGGTTTCAATCCAGATCAGCCGGGTTCTTGAACTCAGTGCAAGAAATACCTGTTCCGGATCGGAGGCATCCACATAGTGAACCTTCACTCCGAATTTTTTATAAACCTGTTCAAACAGGCGGAAAGCGCCACCATAAATATCATCCACGGCAATGACCTCATCACCACTTTCAAGCAATTTCAGAACAGCATCGATCGCCGCCAGACCACTGGCAAATGCAAGGCCTACAGAACCTTTTTCCAGGCCTGCAATAAGGTCTTCCAAAACCGCCCGGGTTGGATTATTGCTTCGCGCATAATCATAACCTTTATTAACGCCGGGTGCTTCCTGCACGAAAGTGGAAGTCTGGTAGATCGGAACGGAAACCGCTCCGGTTAACGGATCCACCGGAATACGGTGGATGAATTCTGTAATCTCCTGCATAGAAAAATCCTCCTGGCTCCCTACCGGTTTTACCGGAAGGAATTTTTTAAGGTGAATAGATACCCCCGGCAAGAAAGTTGAAAACCTCCCTGAAGATCCTTTATGAGTGCAGGCTGAAACAGCTTGGCTGCAAAATAAAAAAGCTCTTCCGGACAGTCAGAAGAGCTTTTAATATATTAAATGATTAATAAGCTTTGGATCTGACTTATCTGTCCCGTCGTTCGACGAGATGGAGTTGGCACCTTGCCCGGATTGCATTTTTGCAAACCAGAGCAGGTTGTCAAGGCTTCAGCGGGCCATTTCCCTCAGCCTTTCTTGATAAGAGTTTTGATAAGAACTGCCTCAAAGATAAAAACACGGAGGGAATTCCGGAAATTTTTTTTATATGTTCGGTTTAATCCTGATCGGGCCGGCTGAAGAACCTTCCGGCCGGTGATTTGTTATTAACTTTAGCGATTCCTTTTTTTATTTATGATTGAACAAAATGATCCGTCTGCAATGGCTGGCGAAGAGGTGATTGAAGTATTTGGCGCCCGCGTGCATAATCTCAAGAACATAGATATTTCCATTCCCAAGAACCAACTGGTCGTGATCACCGGAATCAGCGGCAGTGGTAAATCTTCTCTTGCATTTGATACTATTTATGCTGAAGGTCAGCGTCGTTATATGGAAAGTTTCGGCGCCTATGCGCGCCAGTTCATTGGTGATATGGAAAGGCCTGACGTCGACAAGATCACTGGGCTAAGTCCGGTGATTTCCATTGAACAGAAAACCACCAACCGCAATCCCCGAAGTACCGTGGGCACGGTAACTGAAGTCTATGATTTCCTGCGTCTGCTTTATGCGCGCATCGGAGAAGCCTTTTCTTACAATACCGGAAAAAAGATGGTAAAGTTCAGCGAAGAAGAGATCGTGGAAAATATCTTTCAGAAATTCAGGGACAAGAAAATATCCGTGCTGGCGCCAGTGGTTCGTGGGAGGAAAGGTCATTACCGGGAATTATTTGAAGACATCCGAAAAAAGGGATTTGTAAAAGTGCGGGTGGATGGTGAAGTAAAAGACCTGGTTCCCAGGATGCAGGTTGACCGATATAAGATTCATGATATTGAAATTGTGGTTGACAGGCTTTCGGTTACCACGGATATGAAAACGAGGGTGAGTCAGAGTATTCAGCGCGCACTTCAAATGGGCAAGGACCTGATGTTCCTTCTGATCAATGAAAGTAATCAGGTAGTGCAATACAGCAAACAGCTGATGTGTGAAGACACAGGTATTAGTTATGAAGAACCTTCGCCTAATAATTTTTCCTTCAATTCTCCCTATGGTGCTTGTCCGGTTTGCAAAGGATTGGGTGCAGTGTACCGGGTAAGTATGAATACTATCATTCCGGATCCTGAAAAATCGGTTAATGATGGTGGAATTGTTCCCCTCGGTGGCGAAAGGGAGGCATACGTATTTAACCAGGTGCAGAAACTGGCCAGGAGAAATAAATTCAGTCTGGATATCCCGATAAATGAAATGCCCGCGATAGGATTAAATCTGATCTTGTTCGGAACTGCGGAAGGGGCTTCCGAAACCAGCCTGGACTTCGATGAGAACGATTTGCCCGGAGGAACTGCTGAGTATGAAGGCCTGATCCCGATGTTGAAAAGATGGTTTGGGGCATCCGGAACGGACTCGCTCAGAGAGTGGGTGGAAAAATTCATGGAACTGAAAACCTGTGATGCCTGTGGCGGATCAAGATTAAGGAAAGAAAGTTTATGGTTCCGGGTTGATAATAAGAATATTGCCGAATTGAATGAGATGAATCTGGATAAGCTGGTTGTATGGTTTGAAGGAATAGAAAAGAGACTGACGGCAAAGCAACAAACGATCGCTAAGGATATTCTGAAGGAAATCCGGGAGCGCCTCCAATTCCTTCTCGATGTGGGGCTTACTTATCTGACATTGAACAGGCCCACGAGAACCCTGAGCGGCGGTGAATCCCAGCGTATCAGGCTGGCCACTCAAATTGGATCCCAACTTCAGGGAATTACCTATATTTTGGATGAGCCGAGTATTGGTTTGCATCAGCGCGACAACCAGCGGCTGATTCTCGCATTGCAAAATTTGCGTGATATTGGTAACAGTATCCTGGTGGTCGAGCACGACAAGGAAATCATGATGGCGGCAGATTATCTTGTTGATATAGGCCCCAAGGCAGGGTTTCACGGAGGTCGCGTTGTTGCGCAGGGAAAACCGGAAACCATGCTGAAGCTGAATACGCTTACAGCTGATTATCTGAACGGCCACCTTCAAATTTCTATTCCTTCGGAGCGCCGGAAGGGAAATGGAAAACTGCTTGAATTAAGGGGAGCCAATGGTAACAATCTGAAAAATGTGGATGTCCGCCTTCCTCTGGGAAAATTTATTGTGGTAACGGGCGTAAGCGGAAGCGGTAAATCCACACTGATCAACGAAACATTATATCCGGTACTGAGCCACCACGTGTACGGTTCGCGCAGGGAGGCCATGGATTATAAAAGTATAAAGGGGCTGGAAAATATCGACAAAGTAATTGAGATTGATCAGTCGCCCATAGGACGCACCCCGCGGAGCAATCCAGCAACCTACTGCGGATTTTTTACAGATATCCGTACACTTTTTGCATCGGTTCCGGAAGCCAAGATCCGGGGCTATAATGCCGGAAGGTTTTCCTTCAATGTAAAAAGCGGCCGGTGTGATGTTTGTGAAGGAGGAGGCATGCGCGTGATCGAGATGAATTTTCTACCGGATGTTTACGTACACTGTGAAAAATGCAATGGTAAAAGGTATAACCGGGAAACGCTGGAGATCCGTTACAAAGGTAAATCCATCAGCGATGTACTCGATATGACCGTTGATGAGGCAGTGGCCTTTTTTCAGAACGTGCATTATCTCTACCGTAAAATCAAAGTATTGCAGGAAGTGGGACTGGGTTATATCACGCTCGGACAATCTGCCGTAACACTTAGCGGCGGCGAGGCTCAGCGGGTAAAGTTGGGAACTGAGTTATCAAAGCGCGAAACCGGTAAAACATTCTACATACTCGATGAGCCCACAACCGGATTGCACTTTGACGATATCCGTCATTTGCTGGATGTTTTGAATAAGCTGGTTGATCGCGGTAATACAGTGCTCGTTATTGAGCATAATATGGACGTGATCAAAATGGCTGACTATGTAATTGATCTTGGACCTGAAGGGGGAGACGGTGGAGGCTGGGTGCTTTTTGAAGGAACGCCGGAAGAGCTAATCAGGGTTCCGGGAAGTTTTACCGGCAAATATTTAAAAACGGAGATGAAGCATCCATGATAGCATTCCCTTTATAAAAAAGAAGAATACGGTTGAATTAAAAAACAAACGGACGGCAATTACTCATCGCCGGCCGTTGAAGATACTGGAGAACCAAAATATTTATTGAACCAATAAGTAAAGCGGGATTTAATTAATAAAATCTTTGGGTACGAAAATAGGGAACGGATCAGGTTTTACTAAACCTTCGGATAACGGATTTTACCAATTTTCCCGCCGCTTATTGGCTTTGCGTTCAAGTTATTTGACAATCATCTGTCCGCTCTCCACTTTTTGATCTTCCACAAACACTTCATACAGGTAAGCGCCTGCGCTGATAGCCGGCAGGATGCTCGTTTCATGGCTAAGTATGGCGGATTGGGTAACCAGTTTTCCATCCAGATCGAAAACGAAGAGCGTATAATGTTTTGCGCTTACACCGTCTACGGTAAATAAAAGTGTTCTTGAGTCTGATGCAGTAAAAAGCCTGATCTTATGCTTTTTGCTATTCAGATTTTTTGTAATAACCACAACCGAAGGATCGGATGATGGCAGGCCTCCTGCATACGCCAGGGCAGCTGTGATTACAAAAGCAACAGACATCATCGCGGGACGAAATCTGTAAGATAATTTTCGGATTAAAGTTTTCATAGTTAGGGTTAAAAAAACAAAAGGGTACGGATCAACGAAAATTATTTAGAATCTCAACAATGGACATCTTGTTGAATTGTCATATGTGTGGTCACTTCCAAGACGGATGCCCAACTTGAAGCCAAATGTGAAATAGGCATCATCCTGCGTTGGATCACCTCGTTTGTCACCGGGATTGTAATTACTGCCCGGAATGCCCTGTAAAGGACTTTTATTCGCCATGGCGGCAGCAATCTGCGCGGTACCAGCTGGCAGGTGCAGATAAAATAAACTTGGATCAATATAGGTGGTGCTCACATCATCAATATAATCCGTGAATGTTTTTCTGTATAGCACCTCAAATGAAAGGTTCACTTTATCACTGAAATAATATTTAAGGCCTGCTCCCATCGGGATGTTTATTTGGGTCAGCGCGTAATTTTTCCTGTTTGGATATTCCGGGAATCCCTCTCCTTCCGTATGCAAAGGCTGGAGATAAACCCAGGTAGCCTGGGAAGTATTGGGATCAATATATTCCCCCATCGGATTAAAATGAAATACACCGATGCCAATCACTCCATAGGGTCTCAGACGGCCGGTTACTTCAGTGGGCTGATCTTCAAATAATACGGTTGGATATACTTCAACCATAAAATTGCCTTCAGTAATATTAGACTTGAAATCCAGGTTTCTGGCCAAACGGGCTTCTTCCTCTCCTCCCTTTGCCTTAATATAATTATCGTCCCCGCTTAATTTGCCGTAATTGAGTGAAAGACGGAATCCAAAAAGTTCACTTGGATGCGCAGCGAGATAAACACCATAAGCGATTTTGGTGGAATTAAAATTATAGTCCTTCAGAAAAGGAGTTCCTACTCCCTGATGTCCTCCGAGGTCTCCGAGGAATACCATCGGACCAACAGTTACGCCGGCTTCGTAATAATTACCAGCGGACAATTGACTGAAAGAGGGTGTATAAAAAGCCAGCAGAATCGCCAGCGAGTACAAACACTTCCGTATATAGGAGTGTAGACCTGTTTTCATGGAATATCGATTTAGTTTTCGACGGTTTGGATTTCTTTATTATTTAATAAGAAACGGTTACCTAACAAGAACGGGAATTATTCTTAATATGGTGTAAACTGGATAAACTATATTATTTGGACAATTTCCAAATACTGGAATATAGTTTCATTTTGGTTTTATCAACATTTCAATATGTGGAATATTATCCTCGAGATATACATCACTATCTTTTATGAATCCGAAAGATGTATAAAAATGCTCGAGATATAGTTGAGCGCCAATACGTATGGAGTTGGTGTGAAATTTTTTTTCGATTTGCTGAATACTTTCCCGCATGAGTTGTTTTCCCAGGCCTTTTCCCCTGGCATCGGGGGAACTTACTACCCGGCCGATCGAAGATTCACGATAAGAGATTCCGGGAGGGGTAAGCCGCGCATATGCCAACAATTTTCCGTTTTCTTTTCCCATGAGATGAAGGGCACGGAAATCTTTATGGTCACAGTCCTGGTATGGACAATTTTGTTCAACTATAAAAACAGCATTGCGCAAATGTAAAATATCATACAATTCGTGCAGGTCCAGTTTTTCAAATTCTTTGCAGGTCCAGGAGAGCAAGGGAGTTAATTTG
>Ga0182024_10007848_pt1 | contig 22852 bp, 21 predicted proteins | sample P32metaG_FD_120480 | JGI IMG/M metagenome (GOLD analysis project Ga0182024, IMG submission 120480) | Permafrost microbial communities from Stordalen Mire, Sweden - P3-2 metaG (Illumina Assembly) | ecosystem: Environmental > Terrestrial > Soil > Wetlands > Permafrost | place: Sweden: Stordalen... | reverse complement strand
ACGGGCAAGACTGTTGACAACGTTGACGAACTGGTGGTGATTACCTACGAGGGCGAACGAATGGTCGTGGGGCAGAGCGACGACGAAAGTTACCTGGACCGAGCGAGCGCCGCGACGGACGAAGCACGGATCATTCGCGAGCTTCGTCAGTTGCGCGGCGAATTCGACGAGCAGATTCGTACAGGATTTCCTCAGATTCCGCGTCGGGTGTCAGGTTTCAACCTGGATCAGCTTTTGCCCGAGAACGGCTTCCATCTGGCGCGTGCCTTGGTCGGAACCGAGTCGACATGCGCCTTGGTAACAGAGATCACGGTGGCGCTGTCGCCTTGGCCCAAGCATCGCATTTTGGTGGTGCTCGGTTACGACGACATCTACCTTGCGGCGGACAATGTGCCTGAATTGCTAAAGCACGACCTGATCGGCTTGGAGGGCTTCGACGGTCGACTGGTTGATCAGATGCGTCGTGCCAGTCTGAATGTTGAGAACCTGCGCCATCTGCCGGGCGGTCAAGGATGGCTGATGGCCGAGGTGGGCGCCGACACCGCGGCCGAGGTCGAATTGAAAACTCGGCATCTGGTGGAGAGCCTTTCATCGGGAATTCAGGCGGAGGTCCTGCGAGACGCTCGCGACCAGGAAGAAGTCTGGCGAATACGAGAGTCGGGTCTAGGGGCTACCGCTCGGCCGCCCGGTCAGCCCGTCAACTACGAAGGCTGGGAGGACGCTGCGGTAGCGCCCGAACAACTCGGCCGCTACCTGCGCGGCATTCGCGATTTGTGGAAAGAATTTGGCTACATCGGCGCGTGGTACGGACACTTCGGACAGGGCTGTGTTCACACGCGCAACAACTTCGACCTATCGAGCGTCGAGGGTCTGCGCTCCTACCGTTCGTACGTCGAGCGTGCCGCTGATCTCTGCATTTCACTCGGCGGCTCGATCTCGGGCGAGCATGGTGATGGCCAAGCTCGCGGTGAACTGCTCGAACGCATGTACGGCCCCGAGCTCATGGAAGCATTCCGGCGCTTCAAGGCGGCATGGGACCCTATTGGGAAGATGAATCCGGGCAAGGTCATCGACGCTTACCCGCTCGACACCAATATTCGATACGGACCGAAGTATCGAAAGTCACTATTGGTGGCAACCGCGTTCTCCTTCGAGCACGACGGAGGATCGCTGCAGAATGCGCTCGAGCGCTGCGTGGGAGTGGGTAAGTGCCGGAGCGAAATGGGCGGCGTGATGTGCCCCTCGTATCGGGCGACGCATGACGAAAAGCATTCGACGAGGGGACGCGCCAAGCTGTTCGGCGAGCTCTTTCAGGGCGAGACTACCGTCGAATCATGGAGAAACAGGGAAGTCTTTGAGGCGCTGGATCTCTGCCTTTCGTGCAAGGGATGCGCGACTGACTGCCCCACGCAGGTCGACATGGCCACATACAAGGCGGAGTTCCTGCATCACTACTACGCCAAGCGGCTTCGACCACGTTCCGCGTACGCGATTGGCTTACTGCCTTGGACGGGGCGCGTAGCGACGCGGGTGCCCAGGCTTGTTAATTTGCTCCTACAAAACGGGGTCTCTGCGGCGATATTCAAATGCATGGGCGGCATCAGTTCGGAACGTGACGTGCCGCGATTCGCGCTCACAAGCTTTCGTCGCAGCCCACTGGCGCACGAAATGCGAGATGAAGCGAATCCCACGGTGGTGCTATGGCCCGATACGTTCACGGATCTTTTCATGCCGGATCGAGGTATCGCGACAGTTAAAGTTCTTCGCCAGGCTGGCGAGCGAGTCGCGGTGCCCAGAGCCTGGGCCTGCTGCGGGCGACCGCTGTACGACTCGGGGATGCTGAAGCTGGCGGCATCGGCTGGACGCGATGTTCTCGACGTGCTGGACAAGTTTCTTACGTTGAACATTCCAATCGTCGTGCCCGAACCGAGTTGCTTGGCCACGTTTCGAGACGAGTTGCCCAAGCTCCTCCCGAACGATCCGCGAGCGGCGAAGCTTGCGTTGCTTTCCAGGAGTCTGGCTGAGCATTTGGAGGCGATCACGTGGACCGCAACCCTCGTTAGCACTCGTGGAACAGTAAGCGTGCATCCGCATTGCCATCAACGGGCTGTGCAGGGTGTGGCCTCTGAAGTTCGATTGCTCGCCAACTCGGGCTTTGACGTCCAGGTGCTCGATCTCGGTTGTTGCGGACTTGCAGGTTCATTCGGATTTGAAAAGGATCATGACGAACTCTCTCGCGAGATTGCCCGAGACCGTTTCGTCCCCGGCATCGTTCGAAGTTCGCTCGACGGGCCAGTAATCCTTGATGGTTTTAGTTGCCAGCTTCAGGCGAGTGAACTCACGAACGTGGTGACCACGTCAACGGCGGAATTGCTAGCACGACTTTTGGAAACATGACGCATCCGGTGAGCTACTAAGGAAGTGATGTCGATCGATCTGGTCAAGGCTCCATGCAGGACGTCGATTCTCATCTGACGAACGACCAGTGCCTGCAAGAAGAGATCCTCAGAAGGGGAAAAGTCGAACCCGACAATTGATCCGGATCGGCTTTGAAGTCCTGATCCTCGGAGCGTTGACTGTTCTTGTTTGGCTCGGGCGTGCGACCGTCATACAATCAGTCCGGATTGTGGACCGGGCAGATTGGATTTGGCTGCTTGCTGCATGTGCCTTTGAACTCCTGTCGATGATGGCTTTCGCCCGTACTCAACGAATAGTTCTGCGAGCTGCGGGCGTTCGCGCGTCGATTCCGTCGGTGGCTGCAACAGCCATGGTCGGCAATGCGATCTCGGTTTCGATACCCCTTGTCGGTCCGGGAGCTGGGAGTGTTTTTACCTACGGTCGATTTCGCCAACTGGCCGACGATCCGGCACCCGCCACCTGGACGCTTCTGATTTCTGGATTGATCTCCAATTTGGTTTGGATTCTTCTGATCGCGATGGGAGCGACAGTGTCTGGCAACGCATTGGCCGCCTTCGGCGGCGCGTTTGGCGGCGCTGCGGTAGTTCTCACGACAGTTGTTGGGGTATTGGCTCTGCATCGACCGCGTGCGAGAAAACTGATAATTCGAGGCGGGGCTCGAGTACTCCGTTCTGTTCAACGAGTGAGGGGCCGTCCCGCCGGCGACCCTGAGGACGTGACGCGGACGACCCTCGACGAACTGTCCGCTTTTCGAATGCGACTTCGTGACTGGGTGCAGACGGTCGGCCTCTCTGTCATTAATTGGCTCTCGAGCGCGGGTTGTTTCGTGGCTGCGATTCTGGCCGTCAGATCTAGTGTGCCGTGGACAAGTGTCATCCTTGTTTATTGCGCTGGCGCCACTGCGAACAGTTTCAATATTACGCCAGGAGGCTTGGGAGTAACCGAGGGGGTGCTCACAGCAGGACTCGTCGCCTCGGGAATGAAGCCGGGTGCGGCGCTCGGGTCCGCGTTGATCTTTCGGTTGGTCAGCTTTTGGCTCGTCACGCTGGTGGGTTGGATCATCTATTTCGGTCTTCGTCGAAGTGCGGCGCTGCGTGGGCGAAATACCGAATCTGACGACCACGAAAAACATGATGGATGATAGGTAGGCACCAGTGAAATTCCTTTGACAAAAGGACGCCACGCAAATATTCTGTTCATCTTTGACTTCGTTCAAACAGAACTTGACAAATCGAGTCATGCAAACCCGGTGAAAGCTTTGGATTCGGCAAGCCGAATTGGTCGAGTCTCCTGGCGTCACCAGTTTCCCAAGTTGAGAACGCGAGTTCGATTCTCGTCGCCCGCTCCAAGGATTTTCGTCTAAAGCGCAATAATTGCAAGGGCTGTGGATTGACCAGCAGTCACCACGAGTGACCACGGGTGACCGGTGCTTAGTGCCCAAGTAGTGCACTGTAGCGCCCAACTTCAATGAAGGTTTGGGACTGCAGTTGATTCGATTGACACTTTGCCAACCAAGACCTCAGCAGTCCCGATTCTCATTACTTTGAGCCTTGGCGGAACGTCACGCAGCCGATAAGTGGTGTCTCCAACCACTACTTTGATTTGGAGCTGACCGCCGAGCGCATGCACGTATTTTGTTAGGGAGGACAGTTACAAGTCATCACTGCGCTCAAGTTATGACACTTTGGGTTGTGACGTGCCGAGTAACTCAGCCAACTCACTCAATCTGGCTCTTTCTTGCCAAGCCGTTCTCGCAGAATTGTATGCCGCAGTCGCAGCCGCTCTCGCGTGACCATCCTTGCGTCAACACCGAGTCCACGCACTTCTTGGCACTTGTGTGTCTTCAGCATCAGATCAGCCGTTCCCCTCCAGTCGAGGTACTCGTCATACAGGTCGTCGGCCAACGCAACGTTCGGTTCATACCAACCGCTCCAGTCGTCCGTTTTGTCGCCGCCCAGTAAGACGGTGGTTGCGTGGCGTGGATTCACTCCACTGCCGCGACACTGACTCCGGCGCACTCTCGCGGCGAGTCTCGAAGACCTCGCTGCTATCGTCAAGCCGTGCCACGCCCTCAACGCCGCGCCGTCCGCACCGCCCGCGCACCGGTGCCGACGTTCTCCTACTCCCAGGGCGTCGTCTTTCGGGATCTGCTCTTCATATCGGGCCAGGTTCCCCGCGACCCTGAGACGGGTGAGGTCCCGGTGGCACTAGAGGATCAGGTGCGACTGACCCTCGACAACTTGGCGGCTGTTGCCGAGGCCGCCGGTACGTCGCTGGCCCACGCACTTCGCGTCAACGTATATCTCGACGACCTCTCGCGCATCAGGGAGTTCGACGAGATCTACCGGACGTACTTCACCGAGCCCTACCCCGTACGCACGACGGTGCGGGCGGGGCTGCGCGGCTACCTCGTGGAGATCGACGCCATCGTGGCACTTGAGGATGAACGCTCGTGACATTAAACATAGTGATCGCGTCATATTTAGAACCCGAGCTCGTAGATCGGATCGCCGCATCGGCCAAGGATGTCGTCGTCTACTACCGCCCCGACCTCCTTCCTCAGCCGCGCTACGCGTGCGACCACTCGGCGCCGGCGCGGGACCTCAGCCCCGGGCAGCTCGATGAGTGGCGTGCCATCGTCGCCAAGGCTGACGTCATGTGGGACTTCGACTGGCTGGAACCGGCGGCTATGCCCCAGCGTTGCGTGAACCTGAAGTGGATCCAGGGCACGAGCGCGGGTATCGGGGGTCTGGTCCAGCGCACGGGACTCGACCAAAGCACCTTCATCATGACCACGGCCGGCGGCATCCACGCCGTTCCTCTCGCGGAGTTCGCAGTGATGGGAGCGCTGTACTTCATCAAGGGAATGCCCCAGTTGAACGAGTGGAAGCGCGAGCACCACTGGCAGCGTTATACGACGCGCCAGTTGAGTGGTTGCCGCGCCCTGGTTGTGGGGCTGGGGGGAATGGGCCGCCATATTGTCGCTCAGTTCGCCGGCCACGGTGTCGAAGTCTGGGGACTCGGACGCCCGGGACGCAGCAACGACGTCGAGGGCGCCACCCGAGTCATCGACCGCTCCCGCCTCGACGAGACGCTGCCGAGCGTCGACGTACTCGTGCTCTCGAGCCCGCTGACGAGCGAGACTGAGGGGATCATCGGCGCGGCTCAGGTAGCTTTGCTCAAGTCCGACGCGATCGTCGTGAACGTTTCGCGAGGGCAACTCATCGACCAGGACGCGCTCGTCGATGCGCTCACCCACCGCCGAATCGCCGGGGCCTGCCTCGACGTCTTCGCCGAAGAGCCTCTTCCCGCCGAGAATCCTCTGTGGGACCTGGATAACGTCATCATTTCTCCGCACTCCGCGTCTACGGTGAGAACTGAGAACGAGGACCTCGTCACCTTATTCCTGGAGAATCTCGAACACTTACGACGCAGTGAACCGCTACGCAATGTCTACGACCGCGCGCTGGGCTATTGAACCAGTCGGTCCTCGCGTCGAACCCTGCTCGTTGACACAGGTCACGTTCCCTGCTAGACACTTGTCGAATGTCGGCAATCGACAACAAAAGGGGGCTGCATGAAATTTCTTCAAAGTCGGGGGCGCCGGCTGGCCGTGCTGGCCAGTGTGGCGTGTCTTCTAGGAGCATTGGGGGTCAGTGGGGCGCGCACCGTGTCGGGTGCTAGCACTGGCTCGCCACACGGTGGAACTTTTCAAATTGCGTTCCAATCTGATCCGACCACATTCGATCCGCAGGTGTGTTACGACGCGACCTGCTGGGACAACATGGAGATGATCTTCAATCGCCTCTACGACTACACGACGGGTGGCACCGCCCTCCAGCCCCAGGCGGCCGCGGCGTTCCCCGTGATTTCGGGCGGCGGTAAGGTGTACACCATCGCCATACGCAAGGGTATGGAATTCTCCAACGGCAAGCCGGTGACAGCGGCCGACTTCGCGTACACCTTCTCTCGGATTTGCAACCCCGCGACCAAGTCGCCGGTCGTCGGATTCTGGACCGTGGTGGCGGGGTGCACCGCCTACGCCAAGCACCCGACGGGCTACGTCTCGGGCATCAAAGTGCTCTCCACGTACTCGTTGCAGCTCACGTTAACCCAGCCCGACTCGGCCTTCGTCTACGTGACCGCGATGCCCCACGCGTCGGTAATCCCGACGGGCACGGGAGCCCGACAGGCAACGCGCCCGTTGGGTTCGGGTCCCTACGAGCTAGTGAGCTACACGCCGGGACAGGCGATCGTCCTCACGAAGAACCCGCACTACTGGAATAAGACGTGGCCATACACCAAGGGCGTCAATGAGAAGCTCGGCGTGAACCCACAGGTGCAGCTGCTTGAGCTCGAGAAGGGTCAGCTCGACTTGATGGGTGACGTGCTGCCTAACTCGAGCTACCTCAGCGTAGTGAACAACGCGACGTTGAAGGCTCGCCTCGTGGAAGCGGGTGGTCTGGACACGTATTTCTTGACGCTCAACACCAAGATGAAGCCGTTCAACAATCCCCTCGTGCGTGAGGCCGTCTCCTTCGCCATAAACCGCGCGTCGTTGCTCAAGTACGTCAACGGACTGGGCGAGCCCGCCACAGGCTTCATTCCGCCGGGGGTCACGGGCTACACCACGGCGAACCTGGTCAACCCACTCAACGTCGCCAAGGCCAAGGCCCTGCTGACCCAGGCTGGCTTCCCTAACGGGTTCACAACCAGCGTGTACAGCTGGAACACCCAGCCCTGGACCAATCTGGACGCGGCCCTCCAGCAGCAGCTCGCTGCGGTGGGCATCACCGTCAACGTGCACGCGATCCAGCAGAGCACGTTCTTCCAACTGGCCGCGACGCCGAACAAGACGCCCATGACGTTGACGTTCTGGATCGCGGACTTCCCCGACGCCAGCGACTTCTTCAACGCGCTGGTCTCGTGCGCCGCGGACATCCCGGGCGGGCAGAACTACCCGTTCTACTGCAACCACGCCGTGGACGCTCAGGTGACGGACGGACTGGCCAACCCTACGAGCGCCGCGTCGCACTACGTGGCCGCCCAGAAGTTGCTGCTTGCGGACAACCCAGTCGTGCCCCTCTACTTCGGCAAGCGGGTCGACCTTTACGGCGCCAACGTCGGGGGTTATCAGACAAACCCGATTTGGGCATACATGATCGACCGTTACTGGCTGCTGAACCCGACCAAGTAATTCGATCACGGTGACCATCGACCGTCGCGTCACTTCTGACTCGGACATCAATGTCGCTCGTTGATTCCGGACCAGAAAGTGACGCGGTGGTCGTGGTCGACTCGCTGTCAGTCACCTTCCCTAGCGACGCCGGCCCCGACGACGTCGTGCGCCGTGTCTCTTTCTCGGTGAAGGAGGGCCAGCGCGTCGGCCTCGTCGGCGAATCCGGATCAGGCAAGTCCCTCACCGCTCGAGCCATCATGCAACTCATCCCCTCGCCCGGACGCATTAGCGCCGGGGAGATCCACGTCACAGGCAACGTCGCAGCACACTCCAGCTCCGATGCGGCGCGATGGCGCGGCACCACCGTGGCGATGATCACGCAGGACCCGCTCTCGAGTCTCAACCCACTAGTGCGCATAGGTGTGCAGATCACCGAGATGCTGCGCCACCACCTCCACCAGTCGCGAACCGAGGCCCGGACTCGCGCGATCGAATTGCTCACCGCCGTGGGCATCCCCAATCCTCCCCGCTCACTTCGCCAATTCCCGAGCGTCCTCTCCGGAGGCATGCGTCAGCGCGTCGCGCTCGCAATAGCCATCAGTTGTAATCCGCGCTTACTGATCGCCGACGAGCCCACGACGTCGCTCGACGTCACTATCCAGGCCCAGGTCCTGGACCTCCTCGAGAAGATGTCGGCCGAGCACCACAGCGCCGTCCTGCTCATCAGCCACGACCTGGGAGTCGTGGCGAACTTTTGCGAGGAAGTCCTCGTCATGTACGCCGGCCGCATTGTCGAATCCGGCCCCACCGATGAGCTCCTCGAGAACCCCCAGCATCCCTACACAGCCGCACTGCTCTCCTCTGTGCCCTCGATGACCGAGGACCTGCCCGAACGCCTCACCTCCATCGCCGGGAGCCCGCCGGTTGGAGGCGTCAACATCCGCGGCTGCCCGTTCGCGCCGCGCTGCGCCCTCGCCCAGCCTCAGTGCCTCGATACCGAGCCTGAGTTGCGCGAGCTGGGCACCCCTGCGCGACGCGTCGCCTGTCACGCCGCGGGCGATCCCCGATGGCCCGGCCGTCCTCAGGGCACCTCGTGAGTAACGCCCACCCGCTGTTGTCGGTGCGCGACCTCACGGTGCACTTCCGCCTGCGCCGCGGGCCGAAGTCGTCGCGAACCATACGTGCCGTCGACGGCGTGACCTTCGACCTGGCCGCGGGCGAGACGCTCGGCATCGCCGGTGAATCGGGCTCGGGCAAGAGCACGCTCGCGCGAGCGCTGATGCGGATCATCCGTCCGACGCACGGCGTCGTCACCCTTGACAACGCCGACGTCACCGCGCTCAAGGGCCGCCAGCTCAAGGTCTTCCGGCGCCGCATGCAGATGGTCTTCCAGGATCCCTACGATTCACTCGACCCGCGCATGTCGGTGCGCGAAGCCATCGCGGAGGCGTTGTCCGTGAGCGGCACACCGCGCGAGAAGCACGAAGCCGCCGTCGAGGGGCTCCTGGCGCGGGTGAATCTGCCCTCATCGTTCGCCCGGCGCTACCCAGGACAACTATCGGGCGGCCAGCGTCAGCGAGTCTCCATCGCGCGAGCGCTCGCGGTAAGTCCGGAGATCATCATCTGCGACGAGGCCGTCGCCGCGCTGGACGTCTCAATCCGCGCCCAGGTCCTCAACCTTCTCAAGGACATCCAGCGTGACACCGGGGTCGCCTACCTCTTCATCTCCCACGACCTCTCCACCCTGCGATTCATGGCCGACAAGGTGGCCATCATGTACGTCGGACGCGTCGTGGAGTACGGCACCAGCGAGCAGGTCTTCACCCGGCCTCTACACCCCTACACCAAGGCACTCATTGCCGCAGTACCCAGCGTCACGTCGCGAGGACGCGCGCGGCTCAAGCTGAGCGGCGAACCCCCCGACCCGGGGAACCCGCCGTCCGGTTGCCCGTTCCACCCGCGATGCCCCGACGCCATCGACGTTTGCCGCGTGACACGACCGGAGCTCGCCCCCACGCCCGAGGGCCAGTCGGTCGCGTGCCACGTCGTGCTCTCACGCGGAGGCCTCGAGTCCCACGAGGTCGCCCCATGATGAACCTGCCCGAGGGCGCACTCGGCTTCGAGTTGGTGGCTGCCGAGCCGACAGTACTGAACTTGCCCAACTTTTGGCATCGCGCGGGAAAGAGCCTGCGCCACGACCCCGTGGCGCTTGTCTCCGTCGCCTTCATCGTCCTGCTGGTGGTGGTCGCGGTCTTCGCCCCGTGGATCTCCCCGTACAACCCGGTTCGCCAGTTCCCCAACGGCCTCACCCCGGTCGGCGCCCCGGTCGGGCCGAGCAGTCACTTCCTCCTGGGTACCGATTCGGCCGGCCGCGACGTTTTGTCGCGCCTGATCTACGGCGCCCGGGTCTCGCTGCTCGTGGGCGTCGTGGCGACAAGTCTGGCGTCGGCAATCGGCGTGCTCGTCGGCGCCGTGGCGGGCTACGCCGGCGGCATCATCGAATCGGTTCTCATGCGCCTAACAGACATGGTGCTCTCGTTCCCGATCCTGCTCTTCAGCATCGCGCTGATTGCCGTCACCGGTCCGAGCACACGCAACGTCGTCTTGGTGATCGCATTCGCCTACTGGACCTACTTGGCGCGCGTGGTGCGCGGGCAGGTTCTGTCGCTTAAGGAGCGCGAGTTTGTCACCGCGGCGCGCACGCTCGGGGTCGGACACTCGCGGGTAATCTCCAAGCACATCTTGCCCCACCTTATGCCCACCATCATTGTGTACGGTACCTTGGGCATAGCCACCTCAATCCTGCTCGAGGCGTCGCTGTCCTTCCTCGGCATCGGTGTGCCTCTCCCCCAGGCGTCTTGGGGCGAGATGATCTCCGAGGGCCAGCAGTACTTCCAGAGCGCTCCATGGTTGCTGATCGCGCCGGGTGTCGCGCTCATCGCCACGGTGCTGGCCTTCAATCTGGCCGGCGACTGGCTGACCGACGTCCTCGACCCAGCGACGAGGCAGGGGCGATGACCGGCTGGCTGGTGCGACGCTTCTTGCAGATGGTCCTCGTGGTCTTCGGCGTGGTGACCCTGGCGTTTGTCTTCGCGTTCCTGGTCCCGGCGAATCCGGCGCGCATGGTGGCCGGTCCTCAGGCAAGCCCCGCGGCCGTGGCGTCGATCGCCCACCAGTTGGGACTCGACCGCTCCACCTGGAGTCAGTATTGGAGCTTCCTCGTCCGCCTGGCCCACGGCAACCTCGGCGTCTCCTTCGTGCTCCAGGGACGCACGGTCGCCAGCGAGATCTTGCGCGCCCTTCCCTACACCGCCTTCCTCGCCGTCGGCGGCGTGTTCTGGGAGATCATCATCGGCATTCCCGCCGGCATCATCGCCGCCTACAAACCCCGCAGCGTCTTCGACCGCTTCGCCACCTTCGGTGCGCTCTTCGGCCTCTCGGCGCCGCCGTTCTGGCTTGGCCTGATGTTGATCTACTTTCTCGCCTACCGGTGGTCAATCTTTCCGCTCAACGGCGTGGGCTCCCCGCTCATCTGGTACATGATCCTGCCGAGCTTCACCCTCGGGGTCGGCGGCGCGGCCTTCTACTCGCGAATGGTGCGCGCGACCATCATCCAGGTCTTGCGTTCGCCCTTTGTCGAGTTCGCCCGCCTCAAGGGCATGCCCGAGCGCACGATTCTGCTACGCCACGTGCTGCGCCACGCGCTGATCCCTGTGATCACGATGCTCGGGATGGACCTGGGCTACTTCCTGGGCGGCGTTTTGATCGTCGAGTCGATCTTCGGCATCCCGGGCGTGGGCCAGCTGGCCTTCGCCTCCATCTCGACCCTTGACGTCCCGATGATTACTGGCACGGTGATGGTGGCGGCGGTCTTCGTGGTCGTCCTGAACTTCGTCGTGGACGTCGCCTACACCTTCATCGACCCGCGCGTAAGGCTAAACCGTGCCGCGTAGCCCCTGGCACTTTCTTCGGTGCCGTCCCCACCCTTTAAAACAGACCTGCCCGCCCTGGCGGAGCAGAAAGGAGCAGTGAGCATGAGTAAGAAGGAACTTCGCGTCGCCGTCGTCGGAGCCGGACGATGGGCGGAACGTGCCCACATACCCGGATGGCAGCGCGATGGACGCGTCGAAGTGGCCGCCGTGATCGACCTCGACGGGACGCTCGCGCGCCAGGTCGCCGATCAGTTCGGGGTTGAGCGCGTGTTGACCGACTACCGCGAGGTCCTCGATGACCCGACGATCGACGTCGTGGACGTGGCCTCAGGAAACGAGGCCCATTTCGAGGTCTCGATGGCGGCGCTGGACGCCGGCAAGCACGTACTGTGCGAAAAACCGGTACACCACGACGCGCGCGAGACCTCGCGGGCGGCGGCGCTGGCGCAGTCCAAGGGCCTGCGCACCAAACTGGGCTTCACCTTTCGCTACGCCCCCGCGATCCAATACGCCAAGGACCTGATCGACCAAGGATTCGTGGGCACCCCGTACGTGTTCAACGGGTACGAGCAGAACAGCCAGTGGATCGACCCTGCGACGCCCCTGCGCCAGTTTGAGCACACCCCGGCGGGCTCCGACGAGATCGCCGTCTCGTCGATCGAGGGGTACGGCGCACCGATCATCGACATCATGCACTGGTGGGCCAACAGTCAGCTCACCAACGTGGTCGGAACGATGCGCAATTTCGTCCCCAACCGCGTCCTGCGCTCGACGGGGACGATGGAGCGCATGAACATCGACGACGGCGACATGTGGATCTGCGAGTTCGAGGATGACGTTGTGGCCTCGATCCAGTCCTCCTACGTGACCGTCGGGAACTACCCGGGCATCGAGGCGCGCCTCTACGGCTCCGAGGGCGCAGTCATCGTGCGCCTGGTCGAGGAGTTCGGGATCTGCCAGACCATCAAGACTGCGACCAAGGACGCCGTCGAGTTCGTCGAGCAGGAGATCCCACAGGGGTACTTCCCCGAGGGAGGTTCCAGCCGTGAGCCTTGGCCGTTCCTGTTCTATTCCAACTTGATCAAGAACTTCGTCGACGAGATTCTCGGGGACGTACCAGAGACTCAGGGCGACTTCACCCAAGGAGCGCTGGTGCAGCGCACGATCAACGCTTTCGAGCACTCCTTCCGCGAGCGCCGCTGGGTGAGCTTGAGCGAGGTCGAGGGTGTCTGAGCAGTTCGTTCGCCGGCCGATTCCTGACCTCTCGAACCCTCGCGGCCGCGCTACAGCGCCGCGAGGGCTGGAATCGCGATTCGAGAACCGGTCAAGAAGTGAGGACAACTCATGAAGGTCGACAGTAACGTGGCCCAGCTCCTGACTCAGGTGCTCACGGGGGAGGTCTGGCCGCCCCTGGCCGACCGCCACGGCTACCGGGTCGACCCCGATGGTCGGGCCTTCTTCTTGCCCGGCATGGGCGGGGTCACCCTTGACGTGCACGTCGGCGACGCCGCCACTGGACACGCCGGTGACCACGTCGAACCCGGTTTGTCGGTGCGCCACCGCGAGACCGGCGCCAACTATGCATTGCAGTACCTGACCTGCGTGGGCAATCGCGTGGAGGTGACCTCGGGTCCGGCGGCCGGCGCCGCCGGCTTCGTCATCGGCCAACACGCCTACGTGCTCGTCGACATGGACCCCGACGACATGAGGAACGTGACCGCCGGCGACCAGGTCCGCATCATCGCCCGGGGACAGGGGCTGCGCCTGGCTCTCCACCCTGACATCGTGGCCAAAAACATGTCGCCCACCCTTCTCTCGGCCATGCCCGGCGGCACCACCGCTGACGGACGCCTCGAGGTTCACGTCAGCGCCATCATCCCCCCGGAGGCGGTGGGGGCGGGGGCGGGGATGGCCTCGGAGTACGCCAACACCGACCTCATGGGCGCCTACGCCGGTCTGGGTACAGACCTCTCTCTCGGTCTCGAGGGTCTGCGCGTGGGCGACGTGGTAGCCCTGGACCACCAGGACCACCGCTTCGGCCGCGGGTTCCGCGAGGGGTGGACGACCATCGGCATCATCTCGACTGCGTCGTGCATGCTCTACGGGCATGGTCCGGGTCCCTCGTCGATCCTGAGCGGGCCTTCGGGCGCCTTCCAAATCGTGATCGACCACGACGCGAACCTCAAGTCCTTCCACCTCGACCAATCCAGGGAGCAGTCATGAGTGACCCCAGACTCGTCAGCGTCAACCTGCTGGCCTACGTGGACCAGGGTGAGGTCGGCACCGACCCCTACCGCATCGACCGCGATGGTTCTCCCTACGTCGCGGTCGGTGACGGCGGGGTCGTGCTAGGCCTGCGTCTGGGCGACAGCGTCTTCGACCACGCCGGAGATCACGCCGCGCCTGGCGCGTGCCTGGTGCACCCCAGCGGGGACGCCGGCCACGCCCTGGTGGGTCTGGCCTGCCTGGGCAACCGGGTGGTGGTACGTAGCGGAGCGGCCACCGGATCGATCGGCGCCGTACTTGGCAAGCGCGGCGGCGGCCAGCGGGTGATCGCCGTCTTCGCGCCGGACGACCTGGCGCGATTGCGCCCCGGCGATCAGGTCGCACTCACCAGCCGGGGCCAAGGGGGGCCCTCGCCGGCGCCCGGCGTCGTCCAGATGAACGTGGCACCCGGCGCGCTCGAGGTGCTGGGGCTCGAAGTGAGCAACGAGCGCATTGCCGCGGGTGTCCGAACGACCATGGCCAGCCGCCAGGTCGGCAACGGTATCGGCCGGCCGACGACTATGTGGGATGTCGACGTGCAGGTCGTCGCGAGCGATCCCGCGACAGCGGGGTTGCGCCTGGGCGACCTGGTGGCCATCGCGGACCTCGACGCGCGCACCAACGCGGGCTTTCGGCGCGGCTGGATGAGTGTGGGCGTCGTCGTCCACGGGGCCAGTCCTCAACCCGGGCACGGCCCCGGGGTAACGGTAGTCTTGAGCGGTCCCGCAACCTCCTTCTCGGTCCACGACGAGGGTGAGTCGCACCACGGTCTGACCGAGGAGACGCTTCTCTCCATGGCGGGATCAGAGGACTGACACCATGAGCGAAGCAACGCCGTTATCCGACCCCGCAGGACGGACCTTTCGCCATAGCTCCTTGCCCGAGGCCGTGAAGGACGAGTTGCGCCGGGACATTCTCAACAACAAGTTCGCCGCAGGGGAGCGCCTGGTGGAGGCGAGGATCGCGAAGGAGTTCGGCGTGAGCCGCACCACGCTGCGCGAGGCCCTGCGCGAACTGGCTAGCGAGAACTTGGTCGAGATAACCCAGCGTCGGGGGTGCTTCGTGGCGCGCATGGACGCCGCCGAGGTGCGCGACTCGTGCTTCGCACGCTTCGTCCTCGAGGCCGGCGCGGCCACCCACGACCTCTCGTGGATCAGCCCGGATTCGCTCAACGAGCTCGAAGCACAAGTGGCGAAGATGAAGGTCCACGCCCTCGAGGACGATATGGCCTCGATCGTCGATGCCGACACCGAATTCCACAGCATTATCGTCTCCGCGGGCAAGGCCAGGCGTGTGCGCGAGCTCTGGCACATGCTCGACGGCCAGATGGGCTCATTGATGCGCTCCTCGCTCGACCAGCAGGGCATCGACATGGACGAGATCGTCGATCGCCACGTCAAGCTCATTGACGCTCTGCGCTCGCGTCGAGCCGAAGTGATCCACGAGGCCATCAAGGATCACTACCTCACCCGCGCGAACCCGGACCCCGAGGGGCCCTGAATGCGCCAGGCCATCTTCTTGCCCCCCTTCGACGGTCTCGCGGAACCCGATCGGCTCGTCGAGCTGGCGGTGGCCGCTGAGTCCGTGGGCTGGGACGTTGACTACTCCGACGTCGTCGTACTGGGCGGCGACTGCGACGACGCAACGGCGTGGTCCCAAAAGGGCGCCACCTTCATAATGACCCGCCTGAGGCCCCACCGACTTGACTTCGACGAAGCGCTGTTCCGGGTGTGCGCCGGGCCGCGCGCGGCGTGATAACCCTGAGGAGAGAGATGAACTACCTACGTCCTCCGTCGCTGGTCGCGGCGGAACTCGAGGACTACGCCGCGCGCTACGGCCACTCGGTGCGGGCCATGGACCAAGGCGTCGCCGCGACGCCGTCACCCGAGGGACTCATCGACCTCACCCACGGCGACACACGGGCCTTCGTCCCTCCGCTCTCGGCGCTGGCAGACTTCGACGAGGCGGCGCGCGACAACTCCGAGGCCTACTCGCCCTACCGGGGCAGCTCGACTGTACGCGCCGCCCTCGCGCCGCGGGCCGCGTCGTTGCTCCAGCGCAGCGTCGACCCCGCCACGGAGATCATCGTGACACCGGGCACCCAGGGTGGGCTGTTCTCCTCGCTCTCGGCGCTCGTTTGCCCCGGCGACGTCGTAGCGTTCCCCTCTCGCGAGTACTTCATGGACGAGCGGATCTGCGCGTACCTCGGCGCCCACGCGCACCGGATCCCCCTGCACCAGGACGATCACGGCGTCATCACCGTCGACGACTACGACCTTGAGGCCGCCGCACGCGCGGGCGCGCGCGGCGTGGTGCTTTCGCATCCGAACAACCCCACGGGTGGCGTCTACGCGCCGGAGTCGCTGGAGCGCCTGGGCGCCTGGGTTGTCGATCACGACCTGTGGGCCGTCGTCGACCAGCTCTACTGTCGCCTCATCTTCGCCGGGCACGAGTACGTGCACCTCGGCGCGCTGCCCGGCCTGGCGCAGCGCACCGTGACACTCATCGGCCCCTCCAAGACAGAGTCGATGAGCGGGTACCGCGTCGGGGCGGCCGTCGGCCCCGCCCACGTCATCGACTCCATGGAGCAGGTCATCTCCCTCGCGGCTCTGCGCACAGGGGGCTACGCCCAACACACCCTGCGCCATTGGATGCACGAGGACGCGCAGTGGCTCGCGGAGCGCACCGCCGCGCACCAGGCGATCCGCGACAACCTCGTGGAGCGCCTGCGCGGCATTCCGGGCATGCGGGTCTCAACCCCGGCGGGCAGCTCCTACATATTCCCCGACTGCTCGGCGACCCCCTGGGCCGAGGCACGCGGCGACGACGACGACTTCGCGCTGGCCGTGGCACTCAAGAGAGCGGGCGTCCTGGTGTCACCCGGCTACCAGTTCGGCCTTGGCGGACGCGGGCATTTCCGCATCAACTTCTCCCAGGACGCCGCGCGACTCGCGCGAGCGTGCGACGCCATCACGGACGTACTAGGCAGTCCGTGATCCACCGGGCCCCGAGCCCGGCAACACCCACGCTCGGGAGACCGAGGAAATGACACACCCATTAAAGCTTCCAGCCTTCTGACCACGGCGCCGGAACGCGTAATGACACTCACCATGCCCTTCCACGTGACAGGAGTATCGACTAGTACTTCGTCGAGACTCGAGTCAGCTTCCCCAGCTGAGAACGCGAAATCGATTCTCGTCGCCCGCTCCAAGGTCTTTGGTCTGAAGCCCAATGTTTTGAGGCTGTATCAAGTGATCGCAGTTGGCCGACGTTGACCACGGCTAACGATGCTATGGATTTGACGTCATCTTCGAATCTTCCGAAACCTGCGCGGGTTTCGACGCACCCCAAACGGATTTTGGGCATTAGTTGGGCATTAACTGGGCTGGAAACAGTGGTATGTCGTGGTACCTCGTGGTTGCTCCAGGTAACACGAAAGTCCTTATAAATAAGGGACTTTGGGGTCAAGGTCACAGAGCACCCCCAACGGGATTCGAACCCGTGCCGCCACCTTGAAAGGGTGGACATTCTTGAAACGAGTGAAGTGTGAAAGAGCTCACCAACGGCAATTTCTGACCGCGTGTGCAGGTGAAAATTCAGACTTGGGCATCCTTTGGGCCTTAGCGCCTTCCGCGCCTTGTCGTGGAGCAACATTTCGACGCATAGAACACCTGACAATCTCATTGAACAGAAACGACGACTTTGCCGCGAGCACAACCGTCCTGCACGTAGCGAACGGCTGCGGCGGTTTCGCCGAGTGTGAAGGTGCAGTCAATCGCGGGTGTCACGCTCCCGTCCTTGACGAGGTCGCGCAGAATTGACAAGTCTTCTGAGTTCTCAGAGGCCAAAATCGAGAGCAATTTCTGACCGACGAAGGGCGAGATAACGAGGGATCTGATTTGGCGTCCGGCGGTCGGCCAAATCCAGCGAGCGGAGGACTCGCCGCCAATGGTTATGAGCCTTCCGTGAGGAGCTAGGACGTGGCGTAGGTCCGAGAGACGGCTGACGCCACCGATGTCCAAGATGACGTCGAAACTCTCAGTGTCAGAGGCGAAGCTCTTAAGCGAGTATTCGATCACGTGGTCCGCGCCGAGGCTGGTGACAAGATCGACTTTGGCCGTGCTACAGACACCGGTGACCACTGCTCCCATTGACTTGGCGATCTGGATGGCGAAGGTCCCGACGCCACCCGACGCGCCGACGATTAGCACTGATTGACCGGGCTGCAATCGAGCTTTGTCACGCAGTGCTTGTAGGGCGGTCAGTGCAGATACGGGGATCGCCGCTGCCTGATCGAAGGAGAGATTCGACGGCTTTAACGCGATCTTTCGTGTTTTGGCCCGAGCGAATTCGGCGAATGCGCCGCCACAGGTGCCGAAGACCTCGTCGCCAGGCTTGAAGTCACTGACCATCAAGCCAACGCGTTCGATTGTTCCGGCGAAGCTGCGGCCAGGATTGAGTGCCTTGGGACGACGTAATCCGACACCCAGACGGACCGGGTACTGAAGACCCGACATCATGTGCCACGTGCCGCGATCTACGCTCGCCGCAACGATACGCACCAAGACGTCATCATCGCCGATGGTGGGTAGGGCTACTTCTGAGATCCGCAGCACGTCTTCGGGTTGGCTTCCGTATTCGTTCTGGATGATCGCGTTCATTTTCTTCAGTTCGACGGACATTTACTTCTCCTTCGTTTGGTAAAGCACTTTGAGTGGTTTCCGCGCATGGAATCAACTTGCTGATGGCACGGAATTGAATGGTCGATTCAGTTCGATGGCTGAGTGTCAAAGGAGAACGGCGGGTAGGTCTCGATGACTGACGCCAGGTAGCCAAGAAGGCGAGCCTCCCATCGCACAATTCCGAGTTGGAATCTCCAACAGCCTTTAGGGCAACGTCCGAGGATCAGAATGGACAAAGCTGCAATGAATCCAACAATTCCGCTGATGATGCTGAGCAGAGCGAGAACCAAGGCGCTCGGTATTGCTCGCACCAGTCGCATCAGGGCGCACGACACCGTGGGCGAGCCTGAGCTGATGACACGGAGCTGAAAGCTTGCGTTGTCGCCGGGAAGTTCATCGGTGAGGAACGCTATGTATGCGAGAAGACCAACGATCTTCGCGAGCCAAATACTGGCACGCTCACCACTTTCCACTACGTAGCGATCGCCGCCCATTCGGGCAATGAAGATGGCCGCAGCCACTGGGACCACGAGATAGATCAGGAAGAGGCCGCCGCCGGCTCCGATAACGCAAGATAACAGGAGCACTAGTAGCAGCCGCAAAAACACGTGGGCACGGCTCATAGTCGACGGGCGATCGACGTCCAATGTGATTGGGTAGGAATTCATGATTGTTGTCCTTACTTACTGGTTGTGGGGTTGGGTTTGATTGGGTTATTGAGATTGGGATGTGAGCAGATGACTTGTTGGTGGTCTCTTAATGTGCAGCCACGATCGAGTTACCGAGATCCGCATTCGAAGGAAGTGTGATCTGGCGTGCTCGAACGAGGAGCCAGAGAGCAAACACGAACTCGCCGACAGCCGAGACCGTAGAGAGCGGGGTGTCCGTCGCTCGGATAGCCAGCGCAGTGAAACCGTCGAACAGATATGCGAAACCCGCCATGGCTAGGAGAACACTGATGAGCTTCGGAACAAAGCCCGATCGAAAGGCCAAGTAGGCGAGGGTGATTAAGTAAACGCCGAAGAGAATCAGACCGACGTTCCAGATGTCGTTGAAGGAGTTGATTCGATGAAGCACCTGGTCTTGCATCTGAGTTGTAATACCTGAGCTACCACCGCGAGGGCTAAGCAGTCCGGGGATGCCGGTGAGTCGGCTGATGGCAACCGCAAAGATTGCGGCGTAGGCGGTGCGACTCCACGCGGCGACCGCCGACAAGCCACGATTCACGGGAGCGAAGACGCGGAACAGTAGCCACGCGACGACCGCGTCAAGTGCGGCGGCGACGAACAAACTCAGAAAACCGAGCCGGAAGAGACTCTCATGAGCTGAGATCTTTGATGCGGTCTTCGCTGCGTTCCCTGGAATTACAAGTCCCTTTACGGCGATGAGGTACCCGAAGCCCGAGAGCGCCGCCATACAGAGGAGAACGACTCCCGCAGTGGTGCCAGCTTGGTTAATCGTCGCGTTGGCGTTCTCTCGAGATTCGGGCTTACGAAGTTTGCGGATGGTCATGATGCAGGCTCCTTGGATTGAGTAGTAACTTATGGCATAAGTACGATATACTTATGCCATAAGTTTGTCAAGTACTATTTTGAAGGAATTTGTTGTGGGACGATCGAATCGAGTTGAATCCGTACGTAGAACTCCGTTGACGCGAGAAAGAGTCCTGATGGCGGGGGTCAAAGTCGCGGACGAGGTCGGAATAGCGGCACTCAGTATGAAAAAGGTGGGCGAGGTCGTCGGTGTGGAAGCGATGTCGCTCTACAACCACGTCGCCAACAAAGATGAACTTCTCGACGGCATGGTCAACTACGTCTTCAGCGAAATTGAACTGCCCTCCAGCCCGGAAGGTTGGAAGATCGCCATGCGTCAAAGGGCGACCTCCACTCGCCAGGCGTTGTCACGCCATCCGTGGGCCATCGCACTCATGCAGTCGCGAGTGAAGTCAGGGCCGGCGACGCTACGCCACCACGACGCAGTGATCGGCACGTTACGTGACGCAGGATTTTCGATCGTCATGACGGCGCACGCGTTCGCCCTCATCGATAGCTACATCTATGGCTTTGCGCAACAGGAGGCCAGTCTTCCTTTCCAAGCGGGAGAAGTGACCGCCGAGGTGGCCGAGACGTTCGTCCAGCAGATGTCGCCCGAGGAATTCCCTCGCTTGACGGAGTTCGCGGTCGAGCACGTTCTCAAGTCGGATTACGACTTCGGACTGGAGTTCTATTTTGGTCTTGATCTGATTCTCGACGGACTGGAACGTATGTGTGTTTCAAAGTAGTCCTTGGCGTGAATCATTTGGGCCGCCAGAACTCCATGCACAAGGCGTCGCACTCGATCTCGGCAGCGGTCATCGCGCAGATCAGGGCATCCCGCGCGACCTGAGTTAGTCCCCGCCAGGGGTCGGCGAGCAGGAAGTCACCGGATTCGGTATTGCCATACAACACGACGCTGTGAGTTCCGATAGCGCCGTTTACATCATCGGCGGTCTCGCGGCCGGGGAGCGCCTCGGACATCCGTCCATGGTCGTAGAGGGGAGCCGTACACACGGTCACCCCGATGGGACCACGCCTCAGCTTCTCGTAAAGACTGCTCGAGCTGACGTGCGGGAGAATATCCAGCTCGCCGCCGGCCTCGAGGTATCGCACGTATTCATCGATGTATGTTCGAGACATTGCCTCGCCGAGGGAGGGCACTCTGCGGCTGTCTCGGACCGCGGAGAGGCGGGCAGTTAGCGCGGGACCGTCGAGGGATGCCCAGGCCAGGTCGATGACGAGGAAGTCGAAAGTCGTTACGCGCGCTTTGAAACCGCGTCCAATGGCCCAGGTCGCCAGTTGAGTAGCAAGGCTCCCGGCCAGCTGTACCCCATCTACCTCGGCTCGCGGAGCCGAGCGGTAGATGTCTCGAGGAGTCAGGGTGGATCCGTAATGCGAGAGTTGCATTGCGAGAGCTGTGAAGCCACAGTTCACCTCCGCTGTCTGGAAGTAGTGCGTTAGGTCGTGTTTCACAGCTTCCATTCCTGCTCCCACCCTTCGAATTGGTAGCAGGCTACATTGTCGGGCATCGCATCGAGATACTCGGACTTGGCAAAGTCGGCCCACTGATCAATACTCTGGCCGATGACAGGATCCGTGGTCGAGCAAACGCGATTTCCGGATTTGCCGGCTCGGTGATGCTGATCATCTGTACTGTTATGCCTCGGCTCCCTCGGCATCGTCGCCATCGCCGGCCGGTTGCGCACGACACTCACCGCCGAGCAGGATCTGGTCAAGCAGCCGACGGCGGTCGAATCGCCACTGGAGCAGTTGGGCGAATTACTGGAGCACGAGGGAGACAGCCTCTACCCGCCGACGAAGTCACCGTGAGCGGTGAGGACTTCGTTGCCGAGAGAGGTACCGTCACGGTGAGAGCCGCATGGTACGACGGTCCCGGCTCGGCTCACGCGGTGGTTCAGCACACGTACTGTCCGATCTCTTCCTCGGAGCGCAAGATCGCAACTGAGAGGTGCGGCCCTTCACGAATGGAGAGCTCTACTTCACGGCGATGATGTCAACCGTTCGAATCTGGGGATCCTTCGCCAACAGTTCGCCGGCAACTTGGCCTAGGGCGGTGGGAATTTCGCCATTGAGATGGGCTTGGCGTCCGTCCTCGGTCTCAAACGAGTCGAAAATGCCATATTCGGTCTCGCTGATTTTGAAGGCGTACCAGGTCACTGTGTCTTTTTCTGCAACCGCCAATGCTCGCCCGCTTTCAAGGAACGCACCGAGGTCATTTCCCTTGCCGGGCTTGGCCTCGAGTAGGGCGAGGAGTCCGAATTGAACCGACATGCTGATCTCACTTTCTATTGGGGCCCATTCAGGCCTTGGAACTCGCCGTTTGCTCCGGGAGTTTGGGTTTCGGAGAGCTGGCGCTCACGACGGGTCATCGACACTCCAGACCAATCCCGTGTCGTCGCTCCCCAGCCGTGCTAGCAGGGATTGGGCGGACTGCTCCGGAGTAAGCAATGCACCACGTTCGTAGGACTCGACGAAGCGCTCGTGAAGCGCCGCGCCGATCTCCTCCGCCGGCTGATTACGGATCCAACCCTGCATCGCGGTGTCGACCGATCCGGGTCGATAGACGTTCGCCGTCACCCCAGTGCCCGCCAACTCCGCCGCAAGATTGAATGTGTGGGCCTCAAGTGCCGATTTCGACGCAGCGTAGGCGTTCATCCCGATCATTGCCGCCGGATGGGCGGCGATGCCGCTCGAAACGTTCGCGATCCGTCCCCAACCGCGTTCAATCATGCCGGGAAGCACGGCCTGGGTCAGTCGCAGCGGCCCAGCAACGTTGACGGCAAAGGCCAAAGCCCACGCGTCCGCATCGACGCTCACGGT
>Ga0182024_10007847_pt1 | contig 22855 bp, 18 predicted proteins | sample P32metaG_FD_120480 | JGI IMG/M metagenome (GOLD analysis project Ga0182024, IMG submission 120480) | Permafrost microbial communities from Stordalen Mire, Sweden - P3-2 metaG (Illumina Assembly) | ecosystem: Environmental > Terrestrial > Soil > Wetlands > Permafrost | place: Sweden: Stordalen... | reverse complement strand
GGCAACATGGAAATCATTCTCGACCGCAAGCTGGTCGACAAGCGCGTCTTCCCGGCCATCGACATTCAGCGCAGTGGCACACGCAAAGAAGAGCTGCTCATTCCCAAGGAAGACCTGCAGCGCGTCTTCATCCTTCGCCGCGTGCTTAATCCGCTCTCGCCAGTCGAAGCAATGGAGTTGCTGATCAGCCGCCTGGAAAAGGTACGCAACAACGCCGAATTCCTGGCCAACATGAATCAGCTTTAGGCAGCCTCGTTCGAGCGCCCGCGGTTCCTTGCACAGGTTCCCTTCGATGGTGAAGGGAACAGCCACCCTCCCGTTCCCCGGGGCTCGATGCCTACTCATCGCCCTTGATCCACCGCTCCGTCCCAGCCGTCTCGTCCACGGCATTCTCCAGGTCGGTGATCACCAACGGCATTCCTACCTGCTCACCCACATAGTCCGTGACAGTCTTCTTCCTCCCGGCAACTGTCAAAGTCAATGTGTAGGCTGGGTTATCCGTAACCGAAGCGATATATTTATCGTCGGCCGCGAAAAACTTTGCCCTCTCAAACTGGCGCACCAACCCCATCACCGCCTCCGGAGCAATTCGCGCATCGTGTTCTCCGAGGGCCAGAACATACCGCTGCCCGTTGAAGTGAACGCTTCCATCGCCCCGAACCGTCACAGAATAGGCGGGGCACGTGCCATAACAAACACCGCGCGAAAGCTCGATCTTCACGCTCTTCAGATCCCAGGGCTCAGGAAAACTGCGCGGTGTCAGCGCCCACCGTTCCGGCGGAAGCAACTGCACCGTGTCAGCCAGGCGAACGCTTATATTTTTCCCGTCCCGCGTCCACGGCTTAAACCTGCGCGCCATCTCAATGGCGCGTCCCTCGTCCAGGTGCCGCTTCTCATCGCCGATAGCCTTCGCCGACTCCACGCGGCCGTCCGACGAAACCACAATCTCGAAAGTCAATTCGCTTTCAAAGCCAAGCGTGGTCGCCTCAGCTGAACTTACATGGACCGCTGTTGCAGGGCCTAGCCTGTGATCCCAGACACTCTCATCTTCTGACCCCAGATCATCCACTGACTGTTCCGTCGACGATAGCTGAGGAGCAGGTTGGCCGCGAAGCATGGCTGCTCCAAGCACCAGGAAACATCCAGCCAAAGCCGACAGTTGTTTTAAGTGCACGAATTCTCCTAGAAGTCGTGACGCAAAGTGCCTGCGCCGCAAACTGTACCGGAGGTTGGACCTTAAATCCTGGGGTCAGTAAGCCGCTCTTTCACGATCTCCCGTCCGCTGGTGAAACAAGAATCTCGTGGGGCTGTAGCTCAACTGGCAGAGCGCCTCGTTCGCAACGAGGAGGCTTGCAGTTCGATTCCTCAGTTGGCGATCCGCCACGGAGACACATTCTGCCACTTCTTCAGCGCCTCAATCGCCCATGCATTCGTCTTGTCGGCATGGCACGACGTGCACGGGTTCGGAATCCCGGACTGCTCGGACTCAACCGGCGAGATGAAGCGAAATGTGTGTGCGGCGACGTAGGTGTCTTTAATTGTCTGCTCGATGTGCGGCATATGGCAGGCGACGCATTCGCTGCCGGCGCTGCCTTCGGCGTGATGCGTGTGCTCACTCACCGTCCCTTTCAGCCCGGCGGAATTCTGCCGGTTATGGCAGCCAAGGCACAGCTCATTGCCTTTCTCGATCAGGTTTGATTCGTTCCGGTTGCTGTGTACATCGTGGCAGTCGAAGCATCGCAGTTGGCGATGATACATGTTGCTCTGTATAAAATCGTTTCCCTGCATGCGGTTCTTGTGGGCGGTCAGATCGGCATACTGATAGAAATTCGTTATCCCGGGCTTCAGTTCCTCCAGCTTCCAAAAATCTGCCAGGCGCTCGCCGGGTTTGAAGCCCACAGGCCAGTCATAGTATTTGCCATCGATTGGATTATTCAGTGGCTGTCCCTGACTGTGGCATTGCATGCAAATATCGTTCCCGCGAATCGCATCCAGCGTTCCGGGATTCACGATGTTCGACTTCGTCGGATGCGCGGCATGCTCGCTGCCCGGCCCATGGCATTTCTCGCAGCCCACGTTCCATTCAGTCACGGTCTTGGTGGCTATGTTGTAGTTGACCGAATGGCATCCATCGCAGGTTGGTCCGGTTGGGCGGTCGAAGTTGGAAGGGCCGTAATGCGGAACCCACCAGTCCGTTCCCGCCTCTACGTGATACGGCAGCCAGCGCTTCTTTGCAATATCCCATTGCGCAGGCAAAGGAAAGTAGTCGCTTCCCCGCTTGGTAAAGTACCGCTGCTTGTACCGGCTCCCGTAGACGAAAGCCACATCTTCCAGCGTGAAAGTGCGCAACGGATCCGGATTTGAGAAATCGCCTAAGACGGCTTCGGGATATTCCTTGGGATCGCGGACCACATTTGCCATTCGGGTCTGCTTCCAGCCGTTGTAGACACGCAAATGGCAGTCCTTGCAGGCCTCGGAGCCGACGAAGTGCGCCGGGTGCTCGGCGTCAGTTTGCGCCGACGCAACGTCGCATCCCACCCCGATCAGAGCTGTACCCACCAACGCGGCCAACAATCTACTCAACTTGTTCTTCATTGGCTTTGACCGATCGCTCAAGATTGTACTGGTAAAGCCTGGTCGCAGCAGGAACCTGGCGGAGATTGGACCCCGAATTCTGAGGTCAGTAACCTGGTCTTTCAGGATTTCCTGTCCGCTGGTAAAATAAGAATCTCGTGGGGCTGTAGCTCAGCTGGGAGAGCGCCTCGTTCGCAACGAGGAGGCCAGCGGTTCGATCCCGCTCAGCTCCACCACGCAGTCTTAAGTCCCTTAATACATTCAGCTCACAACAAGATATTCCCGTACTCTCCGCAAGAATTGGCGTCTCTCGCTCACCGGCGGTTAGGAAATGGAAGCCGACTCAGCGGTTCCAATGAGTATAGGTTCGGTTAGTGCGCCAACCAACTCGGCATCTCTGGAATCGCAGCCCCATCACCGCGTGGGTCGGAAGCTCCAAAGTTCATGCCGGTCGCGCTATCGTGTTCAACGACGTTGCCCCGACCCATGTTTTCCGTGTACTCCTTGTGAACTTCGAGCACGTGACCCATCTTCGTGAGCGCATCGATCGTTGACGCTCCAACGCGGGATTCGATTTGGATCTTGCAACCCAGAGCCCCTGAGACGGTGAAGCGAGCTTCTTCGATCGCAGCCTGGATGTTCATGCCGTAATCAACCACGTTGGACACGAACTGGGCATGGGCGAGCGGTTGGTTCATGCCGCCCATGATGCCGAAGCCGATGTGCCGATCCCCCTCTTGCATGAACGCGGGGATGATGGTGTGGAAGGGCCGCTTGTGGCCCGCGAGAGCGTTGGGCGATTTGGGATCGAGCGAGAAGGCGCCCCCGCGGTTTTGCAGCACGAATCCCATGCCGTCTACCGTGATGTCAGAACCGAAGGCGCTGAAGTTGCTTTGAATCATGGAGAGAATATTGCCTTCGCGATCGACAACGGTGAAGTAAGTCGTGTCGCTCATTGAGAGTGCACCGGGAGCGACATCGCAGTTCGCCCGGCCTGGATCGATCAGGAGCGACCGCTTTGCCGCGTAGCTCTTGGAAAGCAACTCGTCCGCAGGAATCTTGTTGAAGCGCGGGTCGCCGTCATAGGCCTTCACATCCGCGTAGGCCAGCTTCATGGCCTCGATGCGTTTGTGTAGTTCAGCAGGGCTACGGGGACCGTCGGGATCGGCTTTGGATTGCTCCATGATGTTGAGCATCTCCAGCGCTGCCATGCCGTCGCCATTCGGCGGTAGTTCGTAGATTGTCCACCCGCGATAGCTCGCTGAAACGGGCTCCACCCACTCGGCCGAATACTCCGCCAGATCTGAGGGGGTCATGGTCCCGCCAAGTTCTGAGGAAGTTTTCAGAATAGCTTGGGCAATCGCGCCTTTGTAGAAAGCGGACTCGCCCTGGTCGGCGATCAGCGTGAGTGCGCGCGCAACATCGGGGTTGCGAAAGAGGTTGCCTTTTTCGGGTGCCTGGTCACCGGGCAAGAAGACACGCCGGCTCTCCGGATTCGTCATCAGCCATTTAGCACTCGACTTCCAGTCGTCGTCCATGATCTCGGGAACGGCGTAGCCATTGTCCGCGAAATAGATGGCGGGCTGGAACAGGTCGTGCCACGGGAGTTTGCCAAAACGGCCATGAAGCTTGGCCCACCCATCGACCGCCCCGGGAACAGTGACCGAGTCGATCCCAAACCTGGGCATCTCATCCAGGTCTTTGCCCTTCAGATGTTCGATGGTGAGGCTCTCGGGAGCCCATCCGCTTGCGTTGATGCCGGTGAGCTTTCCGGTCTTCGCGTCATAGTAGATTGCAAACAGATCGCCGCCGAGGCCATTCATCATCGGCTCCATCACGCCGAGCACCGCGTTTGCCGCGATGCCCGCATCAATTGCCGAGCCGCCGCGCTCGAGCATGCGGGCGCCCGCCTGGGATGCTGCGACCTCACTCGTCGCGACGATCCCGAAAGGTGTCGCCACGACGGACCTTCCATAGGAGCGATCCTGGGCGGCGAGAAACATTGAGAACGTCAGATAGGCGATTGGCACAAGCATTCGAGGCGTCGTCATGGAATGTCTTCCTGAAGAGCAAGGTCAATATAGCAGAAGGCTTAGCGAGGGACCGTGCGAACCGCATAAGCCCATCGTCACCGGGAACTCTCGGTTTACGAGAAATCGTCAAAGCACCCAGCGGGACGAAATTCCCGTTCCAGTCGATTCACCGCCTAACCGGAGATTACTGCTGTGCGGCCGTTATTTCAGCTCAGCGATAGGCATAAAAAGCAGAATGCATATCCGTGAGCGACAGGTTTCCAATGTTACGCGCATTCGGACCGTTTTCGACGAGGGTAACGGGAATTTGGCAGTGGAGAGTGGTTCACTCTCGGCTTGGTCCACCAAACCCTCTCCTGCAGACCGCCCAAAAGCACCTTGCGTCGGTATTGCTTTATCTCTATACGTTCCCTAGCTGAACAAATCCTTCATCTTCTCCAGCAGCCCCGGCGATGTCGGCTTGTTGTCGACAGCCATCGACTCAGCCAGCTTGGCCACCAGATCGCGCTGCGCGCGATTCAGCTTGCGCGGAATCTGCACGATTACCTTCACGATCAGGTCGCCTTTTCCCCGCTCATTCAGGTAAGGCACGCCTCTTCCGCGAATGCGCAGCTCTTTGCCGCTCTGCGTGCCTTCTGGAATCTTGATGCTCACCGCACCGTCGATACCCGGAATCTCAAAGTCGTCCCCCATGGCCGCTTGCGGAAAGCTGATCGGCAACACGCAATGCAGATCGTATCCTTTGCGCTCAAAGTAATCGTGCGCCCGGACGGAAAGTACTACATACAGGTCGCCCCTCGGTCCGCCCACTCGGCCCACGTCGCCCTCTCCGCCGTAGCGAATGCGCGTTCCCTCTTCCACACCGGCCGGCACCTTCACGGTCATCTTGATCTCAGCGGCTTTTCGGCCTTCGCCGCGGCACCCAGTGCACGGATCGCTGATCACCGTGCCCGTTCCACTGCAAGCCACGCAGGTTCTCGCCACGGAGAAAAATCCCTGCTGATAGCGCAGCTGCCCGCGTCCCTGGCAATGCGTGCAAATGCTCGGTCCGCGGCCTGACGCGCTCCCTTTGCCGCTGCAAACGGTGCACGTCTCCAGCCGCCGGATCTTCACTTCCTTCTCGGTTCCAAAGACGGCCTGCTCAAAATCGATCGTCAGATCAAAACGCAAATCGTCGCCGCGCTGCTGGCGCGAGCCGCGCGATGCGCCACCCTGCGCCCCGCCCATCGTGAACATCTCGCCGAACAGATCGCCGAAGATGTCGCCCAGGTCCACGCCGCCCGCAAACGGGCCGCCGCCAAATCCCTGCGCGCCCAGTCCGGCATGACCAAAGCGGTCGTACGCCGCGCGCTTGTCCGGATCGCACAGCACCTGATAGGCCTCGCTGGCCTCTTTAAATTTCTCTTCGGCTGCGTGATTCCCGGGGTTGCGGTCAGGATGATACTTCAGCGCCTGTTTACGGTACGCGCTCTTCAATTCCTGATCAGAACAATCGCGCGAGACGCCCAGAACCTCGTAATAATCCGCTTTGCTCACTCTTGTATTAGAACTCATTCGTCGTCAACTCACCTTCGCCGCTTCTAGAGCGTGTGCCGTCATCTGAAATGTAAGAGCTTAAAGCCGAAGCCAGCCGGTCTCACTCACTTACTTGCTTCGGATTGTGCGCCACGCGCACCAGCGCAGGCCGCAGCAGCTTCTCGCGAATCTTGTAGCCGCGGCGAACTTCCTCAGCCACATGCTGATCCGGAATGTCGTCGCGCTCTACTGTTCCCAGCGCCTCGTGAACGCGCGGATCGAAAAGCTCGCCCACAGTTGGAACCGCCTTCACCTGCATCTTCTCCAGAATCTCTTCCATCTGCTTCACGATCAGGCTCACGCCAGACCGCAGTTGCTTTTCCGTCCCCGTCGACTTGAGCGCCAGCTCAAAGTTGTCCACAACCGGCAGAAACTGCTCCACCGCGCTGGCGGTTACATAGTCGCGCTGCTCAGCCCGTTCCCGTTCCGCGCGCTTGCGTGCGTTTTCAAACTCCGCTTGCAGCCGCGCCAGCCGATCCAGCAGTCGATCGCGCTCCGCAGTCAATTGTTCGATCTGCGTCCCCTCGCGCGTGTTCTGTCCCGTCCCCTCACCCGCGCCGTCCTGCTGGTCCTCTAGCTCTTCCCCGGCCGTCGGCGCAGGCAGCTCCGTCGCCGGATCGGGTCCTTCAACCTCCGGCGCGTCTACCTCTGTCAATTCTGTCTTTTGCTTCCACATGATTCAGCACATTCTCCAATACTCACAATTGTCTCTCTATATTGGATGATCCCACGTGCGCCTGGGTGCAAGCCCTTTATGCAGGCTCAAGATTTCATGCCGGTCGAGTGCTGGGCTATCAGGTCCGCCGCCGGAGAAAATCGAAATTAAGCCGCCCGTACCTACGCGATTGGAACGTCCAAAATACGCTCCGAAAGCCGCGCGATGTAGCTCACCGCCTGGATCATTTCCTGATATTGGATCCGCGTTGGAGCAATCACAGCCACGGTTCCCAAATTGCCTCCGCCCAGTCGCGCCGGCGCGCCAATCAGCACCAGATCCTGCATGGCGGGCGAGGCCTCATCCAGGCCCACCACCACGCGCACCTCCTGCTGTCGGCCGTCCACATAAGCAGTCAGCAACTCCACCAGCCGCTGTCTCGCTTCCAGCGCCAACAGCATCTGGCGCAGCCGTTCGCGGTCCTGCTCGGCGGTGATCAGGTTCGCAATCCCCTCGACAAAAATCGTCGGGCCGCCTTCGTCCCCGGCCAGCGCGCCCTTGCGGCACAGCTCTTCAACTGACGTCAGCAACTCGCGGTACGCTTCGCGCTCCATCTCCACGCGGCGCGCCACCTCTGCCCTGATTCGCTCAATCGGCCAGCCACGAAAGTTCTCGTTCAAATAGGTGCCCGCCGTCTCCAGTTCAACCGGCGTCAAATCGTGATCCACCGTCAGCACGCGATCCTGAACCGCGCCCGCCTGCGTCACCAGCACCGCAAGTACGCGTCCCGTCGACAGCCGCGAAAAATGAATGTGCTCCAGCACCTGTCCGGCAGTCGAGCTCGCCAGCGCCACGCCCAGCCCACTCGAGATCAGCGCTAGAACATGCGAAGTTCGCTCCAGGTAGTCGTTCGAACTGGACACACCGGCAAAGCTCTCCTCAATCTGCTCGCGGCGCGCTTCGCTCAACGTTGAATCCGCGATTCCAGGCTCGCTTCCACCGCCAAGGCCCACAACGGCCCGTCCCGGTTGCGTGATCTGCCCCACGTAATAGCGGAATGCGGCTGCCGTTGGAATGCGCCCGGCGGATGTATGAGCCTGCTCCAGCAGTCCCGCCTCGCCAAGCGCTGCCATCACGTTGCGCAGTGTCGCGGAGCTCAGGCCATCCCGGTCGGCGAAAAAGTGCGCAACCGCCTGCGATGCCACCGGCTCACCGGTCGCGATGTACAACTCGATAATCGCCGTCAACACCAGCCGCTCGCGCGGACTCAGTCGAGTTTCGGGCATCCTGGTCGCATCTGCCATCGTGGCTGCTCCGTCCTCTTCCGCGCGCAGCATTTTGCTACGCGACGGCCCGGGGGATGTACACATTAAGTGTTTATATATCTGATACTTGTAAAGGAATCCCCACACACCCCGTCTCCTCAATCTTACGGAGCGCAGGTGTTTACTGTCAAGACACTAACGGGTTACCTGACGGCATTCAGGTTCGCGCCACCCATAGGCGATGAACTCATTCGATATGCGGCACTTGGCCGGCTCATCCGCAAGAAAAATCCGCTCATTCTCCACTCGCCCTCCGGTCTTCTGCTCTTCCTGTTTACCTTGCTCGTCTAATTACTAAAGGCATCAGCGGCACTGCTTGCGAAACCAGTTTAGTGGTAATGTGTATCCCACTGGTGCTCGTCCCTGGCTGCTTGTCTTGCCCGCAGCTAAACAAGCTACACGCTTTGCAGTCTTCTGGTTTTTCTTGGAGGCGCCCCCGATGAACTATTTAATGAATCGTGCTCTCACCGGCTTTGTCAGTCTTTTCAGCCGCAAGTCCACCATCCGCATTCTTGCCATTCCGGCATTTGCGTCGTTCGCGCTGCTCGTGACGGCCACGTTCGCCCACGCGCAATCTTCCGCACCGCTCGACAAGCACGCGCGAAGGATTGAAAAGCGCCTCACCAAGTTTCGGCAAGGCACATTTCTTGACTTTCAATTCCGTGACAGCTCTCAGACCTTCGGCTCTCTGGGCCCGCTCTCCGCTGCATCGTTCCAATTCACCGACGCCGACAGCAACAAGACCCAGACGCACTACTACTCCGAACTGGTCCACGTGACGAACGCAAAAGAGTACATTGGCGAGGGCTCGGAGCCGAGGCGTCACATCCACCTTCTGGTGCCCGTCATCATTGGCGCGGGAGTCGCAGCCGCAGGCATCGCCACCTACGAAATCCTGCACTGATTCACCGTTTTGATCGCCGTGGGCCGATGTTCGGTAGCGGGTGGGCGCCCTATGCGCGTACTGCTCTCGTTTCCTGTCTCTAACTGATAGATTCGTTAGAGGGTCCGCACTCAGTGCGCCGACCCGGATCGCGCCAGAAAAGAGCCCCGGAAGAGAGCCCATGCTTCATCCCACTGAAGACTTACGTATCCAATGGACCAAGGTCGTTCTCCCTCCAGTCTTTCTTGAGGAAGAGCTTCCCGTCACCGAGGCCGCGTCATCGACCATCTACGACGCGCGCAACGAAATCATTTCAATTCTCAAAAAGGAAGACGACCGCCTCATTGTCCTCGCCGGCCCCTGCTCCATTCATGACCCCGATGCCGCCCGCGAATACGCCGGCCTGCTCAAGGGCGCAATCGCGGAGTTCGCCGCCGACCTGCGCATCGTCATGCGCGTCTATTTTGAGAAGCCACGCACCACCATCGGCTGGAAAGGCCTCATCAACGATCCGCATCTCGACGGCACGTACCAAATCAACGACGGCCTGCGTCTCGCGCGCCATCTTCTCATCGATCTCGCCGAAATGGGCGTGCCCACAGGCACCGAATTCCTCGACATGATCTCGCCGCAGTACATCGCGGGCCTTGTCTGCTGGGGAGCCATCGGCGCCCGCACCTCCGAGAGCCAGGTACATCGCCAACTCGTCTCCGGCGTGTCGTGCCCGGTTGGATTTAAGAACGCAACTTCAGGCGACGTTCAGGTGGCCGTTGACGCCGTGCTCTCCGCCGCCTGCTCGCACACGTTTCTCGGCCACACCCATCACGGTCAGTCGGCCATCTTCGTCACCAAAGGCAATCCCGATTGCCACGTCATCCTGCGCGGCGGCCGCAAAACCGTCAACTACTCCGCCGATTGCGTCGCTGAAACTGCTGCTCTCATGAAAAGCGCCGGCGTCCCGCCCCGCATCATGATTGATTTCAGTCACGCCAACAGCGGCAAGGACTTCCGCCGCCAGGCCATCGTCTCGAAGGACGTCGCCGCGCAAGTCGCCGCCGGCAATCGCAACATTATTGGCGTCATGATTGAGAGCAATCTCGTGGCCGGCGCGCAGAAGCTCGTCCCCGGCCAGCCTCTTGTTTACGGACAAAGCATCACCGACGCCTGCATCGACTGGAACGAAACCCGTACGCTCCTCGCCGAACTCGCTACCGCGGTTCGCGCCCGCCGCAGCGCATAGAACCATTTCCGCTTCCGGCAGATGGGCCCAGCCTACTTTGCAGGCGCAGCGGTGGAGGTCATCAGCGACTTCCCGGCAATCGGTGCGGCGTAGAGCGTGGCGCTGCCCCCCAGGAATCTGTCATAGAGCGGCCTCTGCAGTTGGTTCTCCCACGTCGGATCGGGCGAGTGCGCGTTCCAGAACTCGACCCATGCAAGCAGCGTCGTTCCCTGGTCCTCGTCCAAACTGAGATCCTGTGTTTCTTTCGTGTACTTCTTCACCAGCGAGGGATCGCCGATACCGTTTGCCAGAAAGCCGATCGCATCGCCCAAGCGCCGTTTGTGCTCTTCGAGATCGAAGATATTCAGGCCCTGGCGGTACGCCAGTTCGGCGATCATCACCAGCGGCGCGATGGCGAATCCCTGCCGGTGGAGAGCTCGATCCTTCGCCTCCATCTCCAGCGGAAATGCTCCTCGCGAATCTATCTCGCTGATGGCCGTCGCGTACGCTCGCAGCCCATAAGCGTACAACTCGTTATCGTTGCCGATGACGCCGGCCGCCGTTGCCGCCAATCCCCTCCAGAAAAAATGACAGTTGCGTCCCGTGCCTGAGTTCGGCCCGCGCGTTTCGCTCACCGCCTTGTGGGCCGCCGCAACCAGCCACGCGATTACCTCATCTCGCTCCGCCGGATTTAGCGTTGGCTCGCCCCGGATCACTGAAACCGAGAGCGAAAGCGAAGCCACGGTCCAAGTGGACTGAAACCACACCTGCATCTCGTCTTCGGCGTTGTAGTTGAGTAGCGCTTTGCTCCGCGCCCAAGGCAGCAGCGCATGAATCACGCAGGCCGCCTCGCGCGGATCTCCTGTCGCCAGATAGCGGTTCGCTCCCTGTGCTACCGCGTCCTGAACATCGAAGTAAGGCTCGGTAACCATCGTCGACAGCGGATCGGCTTCGGGATGGTCGCCGCCCTTGTAATTCTTGGGAACATAAAGCGGCGCAGCAGGAGGCCCAGGCAGCGTCGCATCCGTGCAGCTCTTCAACGACGACAGCGCCTCGCGCAGCCGCGGAGTCTGCGCATTTTCAAGAGCGATGCGCCGGGCCTGCACATCCAGAAACGACGCATTCGGATCGCGCACCACCAGTGGCGTCTCCCCGCGCATCGGCTGCACGGCAAGCAGCAAAATCGGCAGCGCAACAGCGGCCTTGCTCGCAACCCTTCCGCGCATTTGAGCGCGCATCTCCCCGGTTCTCACGTTGCCTCTCACATTGTCACCACTCATAGGCTACCTCCGCTGCCGCACTACGACCATCCGTACGTGCGCGCGTGTCAATCGAGCCCGGCATCTCCACTGCCCCGGACCGGTCCCGCACCTCTTGTTGCGCGCCGCGATGAATTCCACCTCCGGCGGACTTAGCATCCACGCCAAGCCATGGCCGCTTTGCGTTATGAAGTCGGCGGCGTTCAGGTCGATCTCGGCGGCGTCGGCATCCATCTCTGCGCAGACGTTTTCAGCCGGCGCGGGCGCGTTCTCCGGGCGTTCGCAATACTCTTCGTCGTGCAGTAGCAAATATTCCTTGCCGTCCTTGGGGATGAAGTAACGCGACGTAATCGCCGGAACGCTGGCCTCCATCTCCCACTGGCTTAGATCCTGTGCGAAGGCCTGCGGAAGCTGGCTCATGCTCAATGTAGTGTCTCGCAGCTGCCGCGAAAAAATTGCCAGCACTGGCGTTGGCTCGCCGTCGACGGGATGGAAGTAGATTCCACCCAGGCCGATGCCATCTTTCATGTCGAACCACACGAATCCCCGCCCGCCGCGAAAGCCGCCGCCACGCGTGCCCGCCATCATGTAGCGCCCGTCGCGTACTTCCACCTGGAGCGGATCCACGGCAAGCACATCGCCGCTCGCCTCCGAGAGAGGCATGTTATCTCCATAGGAATATTCGGTGCTGGGAATCACCAGCTTCATCAGCGTTCGGAACCGTTTATCCTTCAGCAGCTCACTTTCCATCTTGCCCGCATAATCGTTCAGAAAGTTGAGTTGATCGCTAGGCATCGGGTTCTGAAACACCACCGGCAAAGGAGGCATTTCCGCTGGGGCCTCAGCCTCCTGCGGCGTGTTCGGGTTGCCAATCTTTAAGTTGTTGTGAACTGCGGTCACTCCCGCCACGTGTCCGGCGATCTCCTCCGCCAATTTCCTGGCGGCCTCGCTCTCCACCGTTCCAGTGAGTGTCACCTCGCCCTGCGCAGTAGCCGGGGTAACCACGTCGCTCTTGGCTAAATCGGAGGAGTCGAGCGCATGCATCACATCCGCTTCGATCTCCGCGTCCGTGCGCTGGACGGCCGGTTGCGCCGTGGCCGCAGATGGCGCCTGCTGCTGCAACTGTGCAATCACGCCGCATGGAAGCATCCACCCGGTACAAGCCAGAATCTGCCCAAGAGCGGCGCGCGAAAGAAGCTTGCCGAGCAGCCGCCGATTCATGTTCTTCATCTTCCCCCTCAAGCTTCTTTTGAGTGGCTCAATCCCGCCCCACGGGTTGAAAGGAATTCGATGGCGCTGCTTGAAGCTCGCGCATGTAGACACAAAACCACTAAGGCTACCGTCGGTAACGACCCGCCGGCCAAAAGAAAGTTTCGCGCCTGTTGAAATATTTTCTCCACATCGCCGCGCCCGGTTCACCTTCGTCTGGCCCGGAAGGATGCCAAGGGAGACCTCGCGTGCGCGGGCGCGGGCCACGATCCGGCTGGCACATCCTCGCGGCCAAGGCGTCCGCACCGGGCCCGGTCGTATTTCCTAGCCCCTAGTCTCTAGTCCCTGATCCCTGCTTCTTACGCCGTCCCCACCACAATCGTCTGCGGCAGCGTCGGAATCGCATGCGCTTTGACGCGTGTGAACCCGGCCTCCGCGTACATCGCGCTCAGTTCGCCCAGCGTGTAAGCGTCGCCATCCGCCGTTGAAGCCAGCATGGTCATGGCGAACGCCGCGGACATCGGCGGCGACACGCGATCTTCATTGGGAACAAATTCCAATGTCGCCACGCGTCCTCCGGGCTTCAGCGCCGCGCGAACCTTCTTCAGCAGCCCGACATTCGTCGGCTTGTCAAAGTGGTGCAGAAAATTCGTCAGCAGCACCACATCGTACGGCCCGCCGAACTCCACATCAAACGCGCTGCCCGGCAGCATGGTGTAGCGATCCTTCACGCCGGCCTTCTCAGCATTCCTCAGCGCCACTTGCAGCACCGCCGCCCAATCGAGCCCCGTAATCTGCGCCTGCGGGTTCTGCTTCGCGACCTCTATCCCATACAAGCCGTGACCTGCGGCGATATCCAGCACGCTCACAGGCCCCGTTTTTCCCTCGAGCGCAACCGCCGCCAGTGGCCCCGCCAGCGGTCCCGTCATCGGCGCCATATTTTCCGCGAACAACACCCAAACCGGATTATCCGGCTCCACAGTGCCATCGCCCGCCAAGGTGGTTCGGCCGTCGCGCACCACATCTGTCAATCGCGCAAAAGGCTCCAAAAGCGCCGGAGCGCTCAGAAATTGCGCCACCGATGCCATGCATGCTGGCGAGCGCGGATCAAGAAAAGCTGCGCTCGTCGGCGTGTGCTTATACTTGCCGTTCTCTTTCTCTAAAACGCCGTTGATCACCAGAAAATCGCACAAAATCCTGATGCCGCGCTCCGATGCCTTTGCGTGGCGCGCGATCGAAGCCGCATCTCCAGGTCCCGCGCCCACTGCCGTAAAAACATCCAGATCAATGGCCGTCTTCAAAGCCGCCGTGCGCTGGTGCGCTTGCATCATGTCAAAAACCAGGCCGGGATTCACCGGTGCCGCTTGAGATCCTGCAGACATAGAACTACCTCCTCTTTCGCTCTTCGCTTCTTGAGTTTTTAGGAACCCCAGCGCAAGCTCACCGAGTCTATCATCTGTTGTTAGAGTCGGCGCTGTTCCGCTCGTGCCTCTTACCGCCGCCCGCCATGCGTAGGCGGCAGCGGATGCCCGATAATCGCCGCCGTTCGTCTTCGCGTCACGCGAATCCGGCACTCCAAACCGTTCGGCCCGCATTCCCTGTCGCGGACCGCAAGCCATTCGATCTGGTCCGGGTTGAGCATGTACGCATTTGCATCCGGCGCGTTGCCCGTCTCCTGCATAAAGTAAGCCGCCTCCATGTCGATATCCGCGGCATCGGCGTTCATCTCCTCGCAGTTGTCCGGCCGCCGCTCCTCGTCGCCATGCGCACAGTAATCCTCGTCGTGGATCAGCACATACTTCCGATCATCAGAAGGAATAAAGTAGCGCGGCGAAACGTAATGCACTTGAGCTGCGTTCGCCCATGTCCAAAAGTCATCGAGGAACCCGTCCGGAAGCTGCCCCATGCTCAGCACGGTATCTGTCAGTTGCTTTGAGTAAATCGCCATCGTCGGCGAGGGCTCGCCGTTGGTCGGATGAAAATAGATGCCGCCCAGCCCGATGCCCGACTGCATGTCGAACCAAAGAAATCCGCGGCCCAAATTGTGCTGGTCGCCGCCGCCCGCGCTCGCGATCATCACGTATCGGCCATCGCGCACGGTAATCGGCAACGGGTCGTTATCCATCACCTCGTCTTTGGCTTCCGATAGCGGCTTGTCGTAGTGGTAAAAGTAGCGCGCCCCCGGCAGAATCTGCTTCTCCAGTTGTTTGAACCGCTTGTCCTTCATGACCTCTTTCGGCATCCTGCCGTCGTAGTCCTTCAGGAAAGCGAGCTGATCGGGAGGAATCAGTTTCTGGAAATTAGCGGTCGGCGGCCCGGGAGGCGGCAGAGCAGGCTGAGAATCGGGCGTAGCGTCGGCCGGGCTCACCGGTGCTGTCGCCGGCGCTCGTTCGGTCGCGGTCGCTGGTGCCTGCGCCTGATCAGACACCGGCGTCTGCGCGGCCGGCGCAGCGCTCGACTGCGGCGGAGCATTCGGATCGGGGGCTAACTGGGCGAACGCAAGAGCCGGCCCGCAGAAGAACAGCGCCGCACACAAGTATAGCGATGGATTTGTGCCCCTCATTGTTTCGAAAGTTTCCCCAAAGTCTTCGAAGCCCAAGCTCTTCGCAGAAAGTCTAGCGCAATTCCCGCGCGGCGAGCGATATTTTTTGAGGGCATTCTTATGCGCGCAAAAGCCCGCCCCGCGTAGGCAGCGTACATTGAAGGGGTTGTGCATCATCTCCTCCTGATCTTCCGCTTGCGGCAAAAATCTCTCGTCCGCGCCATCCTCCTGTCGCTGGGCGCATTTGCCGCCAGCCTGCACCTCGCCGGCTTCCCGCACATAGAAAACCTCCACGGCTCCTACTGGCAGATTCTTGCTTTGCTGGTTGCCGTATGGGGCATGGCAGAGACAGCGCGCTGCCTCCAGCGCAAGTGGAGCTTCTACCACGCCGGCGTGCTCATCCTTCTTTACTCCGAGCTCATGATCCTCGCCGCAATCGTCGTCATGCTTTTCGCGCCCTGACTTTTCGCACCCTGACAAATCTCCTCGCGAGTCAAGCACGGAGCGCCATCTTCGCCGCAAATCGGCCGCTTCACCGTGTAGCATTGCAGAGTGCTCAACCGGCAGCTCTCGCCTCGGCCAATTTCCGTCCGCTGCAAAACCCGCCGGTTGAACATGAAATTGCTCGGAGGTACACATGCTCAAGGGATTCAGAGATTTCATCTTCCGCGGTAACGTCGTCGATCTTGCAGTCGCCGTGATTCTGGGCGCAGCCTTCAACGCCATCGTCGCTTCGCTCGTAGCCGATGTCTTGAACCCGCTGATCGCCGCGACCGTCGGCAAGCCCGATTTCAGCGGCGTCGTTCTCCATGTCGGCGGCGGCCTCATCAAGGTCGGCAACTTTTTCAATGCCACGCTTTCATTCCTCATCGTGGCCACGGTCGTCTATCTCGCCATCGTTGTGCCCATGAACGCGATGCAGGCGCGCATGAAGAAGCCGGAATCGCCGGCCGCTCCCACCACCAAGAACTGCCCGGAATGTCTGAGCGAGATTCCGTTGGCGGCGCGTCGTTGCGCGCACTGTGGTCAACCCGTCGCCTGAGCAGAACCTGAGTTGCATGGATGTTTTGAAAGGGCACGGCTTCAGCCGTGCCAACATAGCAGCACAAAATCTGGGCTTCAGCCGCTGAGGGATGGCTTGTCGCCCATCGAGCAACAGTTATGGTGCCAGCTCTAACAATCCACGTCGCTCAATGGTCTGCGCAATGAAATTTCGTCCTGCATTTCCGTTTGTTCTACTGGCTGCCATTCTGCTGCTGAGCTCTCCGCGCCCATCCCCAGCCCAATCCGTGCCGCAGGGCGGCTTCGGCTTTACCGATTTCAGCTCCGAGGCGCAACAGGAACAAAAATTCCTCGCCGTGCCCGATCCAAAAATCGCCGGCGACGACCTTACAACCCTCACCGCAGAGCCGCATCTGGCCGCAACGCCGGAGGATCACAAAACCGCTGAGTTCGTCGTGCGCAAGTTCCGCGCCGCCGGCCTCGAAACCGAAATCGTTCCCTATCGCGTCCTCCTCAACTACCCCAAAGCCGTCCACGTTGAAGCCTGGGACGAATCCGGCCATCCCCTCATGACCGGCCCCACGCGCGAGCACGTGAATGGCGATCCGCAGCAGGACGACCCGCGCATCGTCATGCCTTACAACAGTTCCTCCGGCTCCGGCGACGTTACCGGCCAGGTCGTCTACGCCAACTACTGCCGCCTTGAAGACTTCGATTCGCTCGCCGCGCAGCACATCGATCTCCACGGAAAAATCGTCATGTGCCGCTACGGCACCAACTTCCGCGGCGTGAAAGTTTATTTAGCCGAGCAGCGCGGCGCAGTCGCCGTGCTCATCTACTCCGATCCGCAGGATGACGGCTACTACAAAGGCGATCCTTATCCCAACGGTCCCTGGCGTCCAGACACCGGCGTGCAGCGCGGCTCAGTGCAATATCTCTTCAAATATTCCGGCGATCCTGAAACTCCCGGCGTCGCTTCCACGCTCGATCTGCCTGACTCTGCCCGCATCAAAGACTTCGCCGGCCCCGACGGCAACCAGCCGCGCATCATCTCCATTCCTCTCAGCTCTCATGACGCGGCGCCGATTCTCGGCGCGCTCAAAGGGCCCGGCGCTCCGCAAGGCTGGCAGGGAGCGCTGCCGTTTCCTTATCACCTCGGTCCCGCAGGCGTAAAAATTCACCTTGTCTCGCAGCAGGATTACCAGCACCGCATCATTTGGGATGTCATCGGAAAAATTCCCGGCGCTGCCGATCCCAACTCTCCAGTCATCGTCGGCAATCACCGCGACGCGTGGGTCTACGGCGCAGTCGATCCCTCCAGCGGAACCGCCGCCATGCTTGAAGCCGTTCGCGGCCTCGGCGCTCTGCTCCATCAGGGCTGGCGTCCGCGCCGCACCATAATTTTCTGCAGTTGGGACGCCGAAGAGGAAGGCCTCATGGGCTCTACCGAATGGGTTGAGCAGCAGGGTCACGCCCTCGACCACGCCGTCGCCTATTTCAACGTCGACGTTGCAGTCTCCGGGCCAAATTTCTCCGCCTCCGCCGTGCCTTCGCTCAAGGATTTCGTCCGCGACATCGCCCGCTCCGTTCCCAGCCCCGTGGCCGGCTCGGTATTTCTTCAGTGGCGCAAAAAAGGCCCCGGCAGCGACGATCACAACGGCTCCAATGCTCCTCCCATCGAGGGCGAAGAAACCCACGTCGGCGATCTCGGCTCCGGATCGGACTTCACGCCCTTCCTGCAACACGCCGGCGTTCCCTCAACTGACGTCGGCTCCGGCGGCCCTTACGGCGTTTATCACTCCGCATTTGATGACATGGCCTGGTACAAGAAAAACGCCGATCCTGATTTTCTCTATTTGCAGCAGATGGCGCGCGTTCTCGGCCTTGAAGCCATGCGCATGGCCGATGCCGACGCACTGCCCTATGACTACGTCGCCTACGCCCGCGAAATCTCCGCTTACATTGAGGCTGCAAAAGGGAAAGCCGCCGACGCTGGCCCTGGCACGAGCCGAAACCCGGGCTCCCAAAATGACCTTGCCTCTCTCGACTTCACCACCGCTGAAGCCGCCGCGGCGCGCTTCGTCTATGCCGCGCAACGCGTTCATGCGCTTCAAGCCGCTCCATACGGCGATCTCGTCCTGTTGAATCTCGCCCTCCGCCAGGCTGAAACCGCGTTGCTCTCGCCTGCGGGCCTTCCCAACCGCCCCTGGTATCGCCACACCATCTACGCACCAGGCGAGCTAACCGGATACGCCGCCGTCGTCATCCCCGGCGTCAACGAGGCTATCGATTCTCGAAACGCAAATCTCGCCGCGCAACAGTTGACCGAGCTAGCGCAAGCCCTCGACCGCGCCGCGAAAGCCCTGTCAACCGCGCACTGATATAGTTTTTCGGTAGAAGTCAGAGGCGCATTATCGTGCCAGGGGCACAGACAAAACGGCGTCCACAAGTTTCGTGAACGCCGTATATTTACCAGAACGTTTCATCACTTGAGTCATATCAGCTTGCGCTCACCCCTAAGCTTTTCAATGGCGTCTCTGGAATGGTTACAGTAAGGGTGGGTAAAGTTCAGATTGTCTATAGTTCCCATTCCGCCGTGTTCCTGTTTGATCTCATGATCTTTGGACCTGTACGAAGGCGGCAGACGAGCGCCGCATATAGTACAGGGAGCCCGCGTTTTTAAGGTTTCCATGACCACCTTCGCCGCCACCACCGACTTTGAAAACTTCTTTCTGATCGGCAGTTCTGCCTCTTCTTCCTCCGCAGGGGGTGGAGTCTTGAGGTCTTTAAGTTTTGGATCAGCCTGAAGATTTGCCACGATCTCTTGATCTGAAAGCGTACCGTTTACGACCGAATTGAATAGTATTCGAAACATTGTTACAAAGGAATCCAGTGAACGGGTTCGCGCGCCCTTGCTATGAGTAAGAGCATTGAAGAAGGGCTTATGGTTGACTGGGAATTCTTCAAAATTCGCCCTTACGACAGAGAAAAGTACAAGTTTGTGCGTTTGTTCCAATTCCTGCATAAACTTCAGAGACGCTAGATATGCCGCCGGAATTATCTTCCCCGTCGCGCCATATGCGTAAACACCCGGCTCCAGACCTAGCGAGCCATCAACATCAGGTCCTCCAGCTACAAGTTGGGCGACCTCCACGATCTTGTCCAAGAATGCTAACGTTGCAGTTCCATCGGGGTCATCCGCTAAACGCGGCACGATTGGCGCTTTCTTCTTACGCTTCGGCGCGGTCTCAGAGTATTTATGGGTCCACATCGCGGGCGTCACGCCGTTAAAAATGTTTACCATGTCCAAAACCATCTTGAACGCTTCGTTTGAGTAGGGCTGCCCTGCACGAGGAATGTCAGGGCTGAGGGTGCCGATCTCAGAAAGGTCTCCAAAGAGGAGGCGGTACCCCTCGGCGGCCTTTTCTTCGATGTTCGCGGAGTTAGGAAGGTCTTCCCAGTATTTATGCCCCTTTCCGGCCGAGATCAGGGCCCTAGTGGCCAACGCGTTTGGCTTTCTACGAGCACGTATTACATCTAATTCAGTTTCGTCTATTGCCACTGCGCTGCTATTTATCCGATAGAACGACTCTTCAGCAAGTGCGGTATCGCCATCCACGGTTTGAATGTGAATCGACATCGCGCTGATGGCCCTGCCGCGGCGCTGCTTTTCTGGATCGCTAGTCTTGGACGGATTAAGTCCGAAGTCAGTTAGAGCTGCAAAACTTCCGATCTTGTCATCGACCATCTGTTTGGTTTTCTTGTGAAGTGCGACTTGGGCCGCAGGAACTGCCTGCCCCCAAGCGGCCCGTGAAATGTCGCCGTCGCCGTAATCGTCGTTAACATAGGCGATCAACGCGCTTACCCTATGCGCCCCGTCGATGACGTAGACATTATTGGTACTTTTGGAGTGCCAAACAATGATGGATGGAATAAGACCACCATCAAGAAAAGTTTCGACAAATTCGCAAATCATCGAGGGACTCCAATTGGAGGTTCCTCTCTGAAAATCTGGCTTGCGAAGCATACGGGAATACATTTTTGTATGGTGGAGTTCTTCAAGCTTGAAGTTGGGCACTTTACCTGAAAAAGTGTCGTTCAATGGGAAAGGCTGCCGCAGGATCAAAGAATCCAAATTGACTTGATGAGTAGGCATTTTGGGATCACCTTAGGGGCGGGCTTAATCATAGCCCACCCCTCCCCATCTCACCGGGACAGAGATGTTATTGCGAATATAATCGTCATCTTATTAGCTACTTACACTCCTCTCCCGCCAAAAGGCCATCCCATCCCACCTGCGGGCCATTCCCAATCGTCAATCAGCAGCGCTACTGTCCAGTCAAGCTGACCGTCTTGCACGAATGTGCGGCAGCAAGCATTAGAGAGTTTCCTTCATGGTTGACTTGCTTCTTGCCTTGTCCTTCGTTGCGATGATTCTCTCGCCACCAATCGTGGCGACAGTCCGTCGCAGCCGTTCGCACGGGCGCAACAACTAGAGAGGGAACTCCTCGGGGGTTCCAAATGCTCTCCTTCACCATCGAAGCGATGTTGATCGCGGCAGGCATTCTGCCGCTCATTATCACGACTCCAAGGCCGACACGCGCATTCAATCGCACCTACTGTGGTCGCCAGGGAAACGCCCGCCGCAGCGACTGATTTGCCCGGCCCGCATCGCTCAGTCCTTGCGCTCCCGTCGCGGCGTCTTCTACTCCCTATTGGCTACGGGCTATTGGCTAGTCCCTAGTCCCTTAGTCCCTCGCTCCCTCGCTCTCTCGTTCCCTGCCTTATCGTTCCCTGTCTTGTTGACCCCCGCCCCTTGCGCCTCGTATCGTTAAGGCTGGAGCACCATGAAGCCTTCCTATCAAAGCGCCCGTATCGGCATCGCCGTCGCCGTCATCCTCGGCACCATCGGCTGGCTGGCTTTTACCGGCTACCGCTCCAATAAGAGCTACTACGTCACCATCTCCGAGCTTGGCGGCATGGGAGACAAGGCTTACCACAGCAATCTCCGCGTCGAGGGCTTCGTCCAACCCGGTTCCATCGTGACCAAGGGAACCGATGTCAACTTCGTCCTCAACGAGTATGAAAGCCACTCGCCCAAAGCCCCCAGCGGCCGTCTCCTCAATGTCTCTTACAAAGGAACCGAGCCGCCGCCCGACACTTTCAAAGACGACTCGCAGGCCCTCGCCATAGGCACCTATGGCCGCGACGGCGTCTTCCACGCCAATGTGCTTCAGGCCAAATGCGCCAGCAAATACGCTCCGGCCCAGCCCGGCGCAACACCGTCTGCGCCTGCCACCTCGCCCGGCGCAAAACCGAACACCGCCTCTGTTCCGGCATACGCCCCCGCCGGATCGCCCCAAGCCGCCGCAAACCAGACAGCCGCCACCCCACCGGCCGCAAATTGACGGAATGACACCGAACGCGTTTTCGGAAACACTTTGATGCGAAACCGCTACAGTAAAGTCAACGCGACCATCAGGGAGCGGTGACCTTGCACGATCCAAAAACAACGGAAGATTTCCGAAAACGCCAGAACGCGCCAGAAGCCGGCCGCTCAACCCACTCCATTCCTCCCGATCCCGCCCGGCCCGATCCCGCGCGACCTCAAAACGCCCGTCTCGACCAGGTCTCCAAACTCTTCGGCACCTTTGCCGCTCTCCGCCAGGTCTCGCTTGATCTCGAGCCCGGCCGCTGCTACGTTCTCCTCGGCGAAAACGGTGCCGGAAAATCTACGCTCCTGCGAATTCTCGCCGGCCTTCTTCGCCCCACGCACGGCACGATCACAGTTTTCGGCGAATCTCAACCCCATATTGCCCGCGCCCGCATCGGCTACATGAGCCACGCGCCCATGCTCTATGACGAGCTAACCGCCGAGGAGAATCTCCGCTACTTCAGCCGTCTTTATCCCGGCCGCCCCTGCCTCACGCCCGCTGAGGCTCTTCGCCAGGTCGGCCTCGACCCCAATCTCAACCGCCTGGTCGGCCAGTACTCGCAAGGCATGCGCCAGCGCACCTCGCTCGCCCGCGTGCTCCTCTCCGTTCCCGAGCTGCTCCTTCTCGACGAGCCTTTTTCCAATATGGACGTTGAAAGCGCGCGCCAGATGGTCGCGCTCCTCTCGGGCTTCGGCCAGTCCGATCGGACAATTGTTCTTACGACCCACCAGCGCGAGCTCGCCGCTCCGATCGCCGACTTCATCATCACCCTGCACGCCGGCCGCGTCGCATCAATAACCTCGGGATTCGCTGCGGCAAATCCCGATCGCTATGCCGCCGACAAAGGGAGCCCGACCCAATGAAGACCAACGGCGCGCGCTTCCTCGAATCCCTCAACATTCCCTTCGAGCTTCGCGAGTACGAGGTCGATCCCGAAGATCTATCTGCGATCACTGTCGCAAAAAAGATCGGCATGCCCGCCCAGCAGGTTTTCAAAACGCTTTTAACAACTGACGGCGCGCACGAATATGTCTTCGCCGTAATCCCCGGCGACGCTGCTCTCGATTTCAAAAAGTTGTCGCGTTTGGCCGGTTGGCGCAAAGCTGAAATGTCTCCGCTCAAAGACGTGCATCCGCTCACCGGC
>Ga0182024_10007846_pt1 | contig 22856 bp, 18 predicted proteins | sample P32metaG_FD_120480 | JGI IMG/M metagenome (GOLD analysis project Ga0182024, IMG submission 120480) | Permafrost microbial communities from Stordalen Mire, Sweden - P3-2 metaG (Illumina Assembly) | ecosystem: Environmental > Terrestrial > Soil > Wetlands > Permafrost | place: Sweden: Stordalen... | reverse complement strand
CGCGTGGCCGCCGCGCTCAACAACGCCGCCTCATCCCTCGTCGACGCCGCGGGAAATCGATATCTCTTCAACGGCGGCAATGCGGCATGTACCGACGAGCTCATCACCGGGTCGATTGAATTCACGGCCGTCGGCATGGCAAAGCCGCCAGGTGCGCCGCGGAAGCTCGTGTGGCACGTGCCTGCGAAGATCGAATCAGAGCTTGTCACCCTGGAACTGAAAGACGTACCACTTCCGTGAAACTCGAATGAGCACGCCGATGAGACACCTTCTGATAACAACACTGGCGCTACTGGCGATCAGCGCCGGCATCGCCCGCGCCGACGATCCGACGACGATGCCCGCGGGGAAACTCATCACGCTGCATCTGACGGATGTCGAATGCCGCAAGGCCCTCGACGAACTTCAGCTTCAAAGTGGTATCCGGATTGACACCGGCCAAATCGCGACCCGGCGCGTCAATCGCACGCGCGTTACCATCGATATCGACAATCAGCCGTTCTGGATCGCTCTGGCGCTGATCGTCGATTCAATCAGCTTGAGACCGCAGCAGTTCGAAACTTCACCGCCGAGTCTGCAGCTCGTCGCGCAAGCGCCCGGCTGGCGCATGCCTTACTTTGCCGTCAGTGGGCCGGTGGCGATCATCCTCAACCGGGCCTTGCGCACAACCGAAGCCAATTACAGCGCGGCCAATATTGCTCGATCGACCCATTGCATGCTGGCGTTCGAGGTCTTTCCAGAGCCGGAACTCGGCGCGACGCAACTGACGAGGCTGAACATCACCAAGTGCGTCGATGAAAACGGCGCCGCGATCGCGATGGATGAACCCGATCAGCAACCCGTGCGGCAAATGCCCTCGCGCCGGCCGATTCACTTCACCACCGGCACGGCAAAGTCGATCGCTGAGATTCGCGGAGAAGCCGTCGTGCGCCTGGGCTCGGGGCAGGACGCGTCATTTCCGTTTTCATTTCAAAACATTCCACTGCCGCCACTACAGGGGGATGCGAAGGTCGTTGCCGCGACAACTCCGCTTCCGGAGCCGACGCCGGACCTGCCGATCGATTACGCCAAGCGCATCAACGCGATCATCGCGCAGCTGACTTCATTCTCATCAGACGAGCGGCAAAGCGCCCGTATCGGCCTGGCCATGCTGCCCACGGCGGCGTTCGACGCGCTGGAAACTGCGGCCAAGCGAAAGGATCTTCCGCCCGCCGCCAGCGGCCCATTGAATTCGCTCCGTTTGAAGCAAAAGAGTTGGCGCCGAGCGCGGCTGAAAGCGGAAGCGGCCGACGCCGAATCTAACCACTGGCAGGAGAAGCTGGCGCTGGACGCTTATGCCAGGATAGGCCATCGCGACCCGGCTTGGGATCAGCAAGCCGTTGATGCGATTCACGGCTTCTTCAATTGGAACGAACGAGCCGATGTTCCGCGGGCTCGACGCGCGTTTGAAGAAGCGCTTGGCGCAGGATGTGACGATCCGCTGGTGCTGTCGCTGGCGGCGTACGCATATGAAAAAGGCGGCGCCGATCTAGACACCATCTACGCGCTGTATGCCAAGGCCGGCGAGGGAATGGAGAGCCAACTCTACCCCGCCATCTTCCGACTCGGGAACGCGATTCGTTATTCATCGCTCAAAGTGTCGGTCGACGGCTTCATCGCCACCGATAAAAAGACTGGGACTTCTCCCGACGAGCAGAATCTGATTTCGCGGCAGGAAGACTTGGCGCTGGCGCTCTGGCCGGAAGCGGCGCGGGAAAAGATGCCGCTTCCGCTGCTCAAGACGACGGCGGAGCGGATTCTGCTGATTTTCTGCCAGAAAAATCGCGCCGCCGAACAAGCACACACCCTGGTGATGGCATCGCTTCGGGCGCTTAATCCGGGCGAGCACTTCCTGCTGCGCACCGAAGGCCACTACTTGTGTCTTTGGGCCTGGCAAGCCCGCTCCAATGCGGCGCAGGGCATGGCGCTTTACGCGGATCGACTGGGCGAGGCCGAGAAATCCCTGACTAAGGCGTACAAGCTCGATCCAGCCGATGGGCAACCCGCGGCCGATATGCTCGCAGTCTGCCTTGGACGGCACTATCCGCGGCCCGTGCTGGAAGATTGGTTCACTAAAGCGATGAACGCCAATCCGGACGATTTCGCGGCGTGCGCCACCAAGCTCAATTACATCCGGCCGGCCTGGTGGGGCACGGTGGCGCAAGAGACCGAGTTCGGCGATGAATGCTTCAAAACCGAAAACTGGCGAGCCGCCATCCCGTTTTGCAAAGCAGTCAAATACGAAGGCTTGTCGAGGGGCATGGATGACCCCAGCGCTTATTTTGTTACACCGGAAGTGTGGACGGAGATCCGGGAGGTCTACGAACCGTATCTGCTGGCTGTCCCCGATGACATCGACATGCGCGCCAGATATTGCATGTGGGCCTGCCGAGCCAATCACTGGGACGTCGCCCGGAAACAGTTTGAAATGCTTGGCGGCTATTTCCCAATCCACCGCTTTCAATATCCGGAAAAACTGCAGCGATTTCGCACGACCGCAAACCGCGCCGCCGACGCCCCAACGGTTGCGAATCACTAGTTTTGATCAATTCTTCGTGACGTCGGCGCGCCGCGAAGCAAGAGCATTAAACACCGGGCGCGTAGTGAGACGTGTCATTGAGCTTCACAACGAGGCCGCGTGAGGGATCTGCAAAATCGATGACATTCAGGCACGCCAGGTCTTGCGCCAGCCGCTCGCGATAGAATCGCGGGTCGATGCCCATCAGCGAGCATAGGAGCAATCGATTCGTCGCCTTGTGGGAAACGACGAGCACCGTCTTTCCCGGATGGTTCGCGACGATCTCCCGCAGCGCCGGCAGCGCTCGCGAAAGCACGTGCAACCCGGATTCCCCGCCGGTCGGCGCGGTGGCAAACGGGTCTTCCGCCCAGATCGCATATTGCTTCGCGTCATCGCGCTCGACATCGCTATGGACGCGGCCTTCCCACGAGCCATGATCGATCTCGCGTAATGCGGCCGTGCTTTGGCCAACCATGGGTCGAGAACCCAGCACGATCGCGCAGGTGTCGCGCGTGCGCTGCATGTCGCTGCAATAAGCGGCGTCGATCTGCACCTTGGCCAGACGATCGCACAAGCGCCGTGCCAGCTCGCGGCCGTCGTCCGACAGCGGCACATCCGACGATCCGGCGAAGCGCTCCTCGGCGCTGAATACCGTTGACCCATGTCGCACCAGCAGCACACGCGTTTTCATGGCCGCAGCCTATCGCGAGGCTCGCTTCGTCACAACGATGGAATCGGCGGCGTTTTCAGGTATCTACAGGGACGAGGAACACCCGATGCCGCATCTGTTATTTCGAACCGTCGCGTGCGCAATGATGCTGCTCTCGCTGGCTCGCATTGCGTTCGGGCAAGCGAACATTCGCGATGCCCACTATCAGCGCGACATCGACGCAACGTACCTGCGGGAAGCCGACAAGTTGATCAACGATGCGATCACCGCCGGCAAATGTCCGGGAGCCGTGCTGCTGGTTGGCCGCGGCGACGAAATCGTTTATCGCAAAGCGTACGGCTGGCGATCGATTCAGCCGCAAAAGGTCGCGGAAACCGAAGACACGATCTTCGACATGGCGTCGCTGACGAAGGTCGTCGCGACGGCCCCGTCGATCATGGTCCTGGCGCAAGAGGGAAAGCTGCGCGTCACGGACAAAGTTGCCAAATACATTCCAGAATTCGCCGCGAATGGAAAGCAGGAGATCACCATCGAGCAGCTCCTCCTGCATCGCGGCGGATTGGTTCCCGACAACGACATCGCCGATTATGCGGACGGGCCGGCTATCGCATGGAAGAAGCTTTACGCGCTGTCGCCCAAGTGGCCGCCGGGGACGCATTTCGCTTATTCGGATGTCGGGTTCGAGACACTCGGCAAGCTGGTGGAAGTCGTCAGCGGCAAGCCGTTGAACGAGTTCGCCCGTGACAACATCTTCGAGCCGTTAATGATGACGCACACGCGCTTTCTGCCGCCGGTGGATTGGAAATCACTGTGCGCGCCGACCCAGCAGCGCGACGGCCACTGGATGATCGGCGAAGTTCACGACCCGCGCTCCTACGCCCTCGGCGGCGTCGCCGGGCACGCGGGATTGTTCAGCACGGCCGATGATCTGTCGCGATTTTGCCGGATGCTTCTACACGGCGGGGCGCTCGACAGCGCTCGCGTCCTCACCGAATCGACCTATCAGCAAATGATCGAACCGAGACCGTTGCCCGATGGCACTGGAATCCGCGGTTATGGCTTCGATATCGATACCCCCTACTCCGGCTGTCGCGGCGATCGTTTCGAACGCGGCACCACCTTCGGCCACACCGGTTTCACCGGAACGATGTTCTGGGTCGATCCGGCCCATCAGTGTTATTTCATTTTGCTCACAAACGCGGTTCATCCCGACGGCAAAGGCAATGTGATTCGTCTTCGCCATGAAGTCGCGACCGCCGTCGGAGAAGCGCTGCTGGGCCGAATCGCGCCGACGACGCAGCCGGCGACGATGCCCACGACGCGGCCAGCCGTTGCGGATGTGCTATGCGGCATCGACGTTTTGGAACACGAGAACTTCGCGCCCCTGCAAGGCAAGCGAATCGCGCTGGTCACGAATCACACCGGGCTCGATCTGGATGGCCATCGCACCATCGACATCCTGGCGGCAGCCAAGGGCGTTCAACTCGTCAAGTTGTTTTCACCCGAGCATGGGCTATACGGGCTGGTTGATGAGAAAGTAAGTGACGCTGTTGACCCGACAACGCATCTGCATGTTTACAGTCTCTACGGCAAGACAGAAAAACCAACGCCGGAGATGCTGCAAGGCGTCGACGCGATCGTTTACGACATTCAGGATGTCGGCGCGTGTTTCTATACGTACACCACGACGCTCGGACTATGCATGCAAGCCGCCGCCGAGGCAAAGCTCCCGATCTTCGTGCTCGATCGGCCGAACCCGATCACCGGGTTGATTTGCGACGGGCCCCTTGCCGATGAGGACAGCCTGAACTTCATCGCCTTCGCGCCGATTCCGGTTTCGCACGGCATGACGCACGGCGAGCTCGCCCGCTTCTTCAACGAGACGCGCAACATCCATTGCAATCTCACGGTCATCCCCATGCGCAACTGGAACCGCAGCATGTGGTGGGATGAAACCAGCCGGCTTTGGGTAAACCCGTCGCCGAACATGCGGAACCCGAATCAGGCGCTGCTCTATCCGGGCGTGTGCCTGCTTGAAGCAACGAATGTTTCCGTCGGTCGCGGCGCAGATCAGCCGTTTGAGATGTTCGGGGCGCCATGGATCGATGCGCGAAAGCTCGCCGCCGCTTTGAATTCTCAATCACTTCCCGGCCTCCGATTCGTGCCGATCGAATTCACGCCGACTTCGAGCAAATTCACGAAAGAACAATGCGGCGGATGCTATATCGAAGTCATCGATCGCGAATCCGTTCGTCCGGTCGAAGCCGGCATCGCGATCGCATGGACGCTGAAGAACCTCTTCGGCGACAAATTCCAAATCGACGGCGTCGGCCGGCTGCTTCGCAATAAAGCGGCGCTCGATCTGCTCAAATCCACGACCGACGTGCGGCTCGTCTACCAATCGTGGCAGAAGCAGCTACACGACTTTCAAATCATTCGCGGGCGATACCTGATCTATCCGTGATTCGAGGTGCGTTTGCTTCCTATCGCTGTCTTCGGGCCGATCGACTGGGTTGTCGTCCTCGCCTACTTCGCGGCGATGATCGGCATCGGCCTGTACACGTCGCGCAAGCGGCAGGACACCGAAGATTATTTCCTCGGCGGCCGATCGCTGCCAACGTGGGCGGTATCACTGTCAATCGTGTCGACGACGCTTTCGGCCGCGACGTTCGTCGGCGCGCCCGAGCAATCGTTTGACGGCAACCTCACTTACCTCAGCTTCGGCTTCAGCAATGTGCTGGCGGTGCTGATCGTCGCGTGGATTTTCATTCCGCGCCTCTATCGAGCCGGCGGCGTGACGATCTACGGCTATCTCGCCACGCGATTTGGAGAGCCGTCCCGCATCGCGGTAAGCCTGATGTTTCTGGCCGGTCGAATGCTGGCATCGGGCGCGCGCCTGTTCATTGCGGCGATGCCATTGTGCCTCTTGATGTTCGCGACGCGCCAGCAGACGGGTTACGCCCCATCGGCCAGACAACTGATCGCGGCGGTGTGCCTCATCGGATTGGTCGGCACCGCATACACCACTCTCGGCGGGATTCGCACCGTCGTCTGGACCGACACGATTCAATTCTTCATCGTGGTCGGCGCGGCGACGCTGAGCGTGATTCTTCTGCTGCACCGAATCCATCACTCGCCCGCGGAGATCGTTCACATTCTCAGTGAGCCGACGCCGAACCAGCATGGCAAGCTCCAGCTCTTTGATTTCTCCTGGAAAACGCCGTTCTCATTCTGGGCGGCGCTGCTGGGGAACACCTGGCTCACGGTGGCCGTGCTCGGCGTCGATCAGGACTTCGCCCAGCGATTTCTGATTTCAAAGTCCGCGACCAAAGGCGTCATCTCCATCCTCACGTCGCAAATCATCGGCCTGGTGGTGCTTGCTGGGTTCATGCTGATCGGATTACTGCTCTACATCTTTTACAAGCGGCCGGACATCATGGGAGGTGCCGGGCCGACATACGCGCCCGTCGGCAAGAATGCGTACCCGAGTTTTCTGTTGAGCGAGTTGCCCACCGTCATCTCCGGGATCGCGGTCGCGGGATTCTTCGCGATCGCGCAAGGGTCGATGGACTCGGCGATCAACGCCTTGGCGTCCAGCGCCATCGCCGACATTTACCTGCCAATTCGCAAGCGGCTGGGTTACGAAGATTCGCCGCGCCAATCGAGCGAAGCCCCGAAGGTGGCCGTCGCGCTGATGGGGTTCGTCATGACCCTCTTTGCGATTCTCTGCATCGTCCTCTATCACGGCAGCAGCGGAACGCTGATCCAATTCGCCCTCGGCGTGATGGCGTTCGGATACACGGGGATGCTCGGCGTGTTCCTGGCGGCCCTGCTCACGCGCCGCGGCAACGACGCGTCGGTCATCGCCGCTCTGGCGACAGGCGTCATCGTGGTCATGCTGCTGCAGCCAACGATTTCGCTCGCATGGAGCAATCGTCTGTTCCACAAACCCCTTCAAATAACACAGGCCTGGTGGATGCCGATTGGCACGATCATCAGCTTCCTGGTTTGCATCTGCGGATCGAGAAAGGGCTCGACGTAACATGGCCATCCTGGCCATGCTGAAGGCCGTCACATTCCATTCCCCGCTACGACACGCCCAGCGCACGCAACTCTTTATCCCACGGAGCGCGATAGGGCCGCGCGAGCATGGCGTTTGCCTCAACGTCATTCGCGCACTTTTGCGACTCGGCATCCCAGATGATCTTGCGGCCGGTGCGAAGCGATATGTTCGCGAGATGGCAGGTGGTGGCGACCTGATGGCCTGCCGTCAGCGGGGCGATCGGTTGCTGCCGCGACTTCACGCAATCGAGGAAGTTGCGCGCATGGCGCGAATAATCTTTCACCGCGTCGCCGGTGGTGTCTTTTTCGGGTTCCGTCCAATGCTGTCCGGTTTCGTCCGGCACCGGTTGGGGGCCGCCGATGGGGCTTCCGCCGAGGATTTTGGCGACTGTGTTCTGCGGGTTGATCTTCTCGTCGGGGATCAGCTCGTATCCCTTCCGGTTCACCGGCATACATCCCTTGGTACCGTAGAAGACCACCGCCCCCATCCCTTCGGCCGCCCGGCCGGCGGTCGCTTCGCGATATTGCAAAGCGGTCGTGAAGCCGGGGTATTCGATGATCACATCCTGCGTGTCCGGAGTCTCGCAGTTGTCTTTCAGGAAGAATCGGCCACCGGTGCTGTAGACCGACTTGGGGGCATCGACGCCCATATACCATTGAATCAGGTCGAGCGAATGCTGGCCGAGATTGGTCATCTGGCCGCCGGACGTGTCCCAAAACCAGCGGAAGTGATAGATGCCTCGGTTGGGGTTGTATGGGTGATAGACGGATGGGCCGAGCCACATGTCCCAATCGAGTTCAGGTGGCGGCGAGCCATCCGGTGGGTTTCCGAAGCCGGGCATCAGATTGCGATAGAACCGATCCTCGGCGGCGATGATCGAGCCGAGCTTCCCCTCGTTGATTAACTGCCTGGCCCGCTGGAAATTTGGCCCCGATCGATTCTGCACCCCCACCTGAACGATTCGCTTGTAGCGGTTGGCCACGTCGATCATCCAGCGGCCTTCCTCCACAAACAGCGACAGCGGCTTCTCCACATAAACGTCTTTGCCCGCGGCGCACGCGAGCATCGTCATAAGGGCATGCCAGTGATCCGGCGTGGCGACGACGACGACGTCTACGTTCTTGTCGTCTAAGAGCTTCCGGAAATCCGTGACTTTGGCGACCGAGCCGCCGATGAGCGCCGCCCCGGCTTCCAGCCGCGGCGAATACGTCTCGGCCAGACTCACTATGTTAATGTCAGGTTGACCCAGAAAGCTTCGAGCGTGGATGCGGCCGATGAGCCCGAAGCCGATTTGGCCGACGTTGATGCGGTCGTTTGCCCCGAGTACCCGGCCGTACGACATTGCCGCCATCGCGGTGGCTGCAGTCCCGATGAACGCACGCCGACTAACACGACAAGTCCCGTGAGCCGCCATGATGTCCTCCGCCGGAAGTGTTTTGATCGATTCAGACTGAAGTCCAAGTCGCTCTTCGCCCATTTTCAACTCGGGTTCGGCTGGTGGCAAGAGGCCGCTCGGATGGATTCCGCGCAGACTTGAGAAATTCATGGGAAGAAACTGCGCGTCCGGTTGTACTAACTGACACTAGCGCCATCGGCGGAGTCGGCGCGCCTGCGTTTTTTTGTATAAGCAGTCGCCGCCTTCCACGAACCTGCGTTATTGCCGTATTAACAACCTGAACGTCACGCCTGGGCGGTTGAGCGTCAATCATCCTGGCGGCAATAGTCGAGGGAACTCTCGCTTCGGAGGATCTCATGTTCAAGACCGTATTGTGCAGCACGCTCGCCCTGGTGGCGGGTTCGGCGGTGGTCGCGATGGCCGACGCCAAGGACGATGTCTCGGCGGCAGCCGCAAAGCTGACCGACTCTACCAACTATAGCTGGAAGCAGACCAGCGAATCCGCCGGTGGTGGAGGCCGCGGGGGTGGCCCAATCGAAGGTAAGACCGAAAAGGGCGGGTTCACCGTCCTGACCATGACGCGTGGCGATAACAGCACGCAAGTCGTCATCAAGGGCGACAAGGTTGTCATGCAGAATCGCGACGGCGATTGGCAGACCGCCGAAGAGATGGCCGCCGCGCAGCCGGCACCCGACCCCAATGCGCAGGGCGGTCGCCGTCGTGGCCGGGGCAACATGGCCGACCAGTATAAGAACTATAAGTTCCCGGGTGAGATCGCTTCTGACCTGGCCTCCAAGGCCACGAAACTCGACAGCAATGACGGCGCGATCACCGGCGAACTCTCCGAAGATGGCGCAAAGGCTCTCATGACCTTCGGCGGCCGCGGTGGCCGTCGCGGTGGTGGTGCCGCCGCCGGGGGCGGTGGCAATGGCCCGCAAATCGCCAACGCCAAGGCAACCGTCAAGTTCTGGGTGAAGGACGGCGTTCTCGCCAAGTACGAAACCCACATCACTGGAACCATGAGCCGCGGTGGCAATGACGTCGATATCGATCGAACCACCACCGTCGAAATCGCCGACGTCGGCTCGACCAAGGTCGAGGTGCCGGACGGCGCCAAGAAGAAGTTCGAATAATCGCGGCTAACGCGATCTGATTCGATACCGAACTCCAAGCAGCTTCAGGATGGCCTGAAGCTGCTTTTTTGCGCGCCGGCCCTGTGAAGCGGGGCAAGTTTGCCATTAAGATGCCCCGCGGAATTACCCGATTTGACAGGTGAGACTTTGTAGAAGGGCAGGCATTACGACCATGAGCGATCGCAACAGCGCCAAGACGGCACTGATTACCGGAATCACTGGCCAGGACGGCTCTTACTTGGCCGAGTTCCTGCTCGCCAAGGGATACACCGTTCATGGAATTGTTCGCCGCAGCAGCTCATTTAACACGGGCCGGCTCGGGCATATTTATGTCGATCCGCATGCGGCCGGCGCCAAGCTGTTCCTGCATTACGGCGATCTCACCGACGGCATGGGCCTGCGCGAGATCCTTACGCGCGTTCAGCCGACCGAGGTCTACAACCTCGGCGCTCAGTCGCACGTTCGCGTGAGCTTCGATGAACCCGTTTACACGGTTCAGACCGATGCCCTCGGCACGATCAACCTCCTGGAAGCGATCCGCGACACCAAGCTGCCGACGAAGTATTATCAGGCTTCAAGCAGCGAAATGTACGGCAAGGTGGTCGAGACGCCGCAGCGCGAAACCACGCCGTTCTATCCGCGCAGCCCGTATGCGTGCGCGAAGGTTTACAGCCATTGGCAGACGGTGAACTACCGTGAAGCGTATGGCATGTTCTGCTGCAACGGCATTCTGTTTAACCATGAGAGCCCCCGCCGCGGCGAGACGTTCGTAACGCGAAAGATCACCCGCGCCGCTGGCCGCATCCGCGAAGGCCTGCAGGACAAGCTCTACCTGGGCAATATGGACGCCCGCCGCGACTGGGGCTTCGCCGGCGACTACATCGAAGCGATGTGGCTGATGCTCCAGCAGGACACGCCGGACGATTACGTCGTCGCGACCGGCGAAACGCATTCGGTTCGCGAGTTCCTCGAAGAGGTCTTCGGCATCCTGGGGTTAGACGTCGAAAAGCACCTGGCGATCGACCCCCGCTACTTCCGCCCCAGCGAAGTCGATCTGCTTTTGGGCGATCCCGGCAAAGCCAAGCGCATTCTGAAGTGGGAGCCGAAGGTCACGTTCAAGGCGCTGGCCAAGATGATGACCGAAGCCGACTGGCAGCTTGCGAAGCAGGAGCGATTGCTGGTTGATGAAGAGAATCGCACGCCGAAAGAAAAACGCTTTGGCACCAGCATGGTGAGCCGACCGCGAGCAGAGTAGGCAAGAGAGCGTCTGTGACATGGCCATCCTGGCCATGCTGAACGACTTGCGAATGCAAAGTTACGAACCAATTCAAACGAGCCGTTTGAATCGAAGCGATCTTCGTTCGACCGCCGAACCGGCACCGCGAGCGGCGATAAGTATCTTCGAGTAGATGCGATTGCCGCAAATGAGGAGGATATTTTGCATGGGCTGGAAGCTGGAAGCCCATGTCACAGACGCTTTTCAGAACTCCGTGATCGACAACACATTCCCATCCGGATCCTTGAACCACGCCACCTTCGCACCGACGGGCGACTTCCAGATTCCAAGCCCATCCTGCTCCATCCCCTCATATCGCTGGAACCGAATTCCCCTCGCGGCCAAGTCACGAAGCGTGCTTTCGATGTTGGAGACCTTCCACCCCAGCACCGTGAACGGATGCGGCTTGAAGTTCTCCACGGTCGACACGTTCGTCACGCTCAGCGTCGTCCCATGCGCATTGAACATCAGTGAAATGCGGCCTTCGCTGACCAATTCGAGCCCCAACGTTTCCTCGTAAAACTCGCGTGCTCGCTCCGGGTCGCGTGTGGGCACGAAAGCCATCAGAGGTTCGTCAGCAAGCATCGCGTCACTTCTTCCGCTTCGATCCATTGGGCTTTGATTCAAGATCGCTGAATTCGATCATGTGCGGAATTGACACGGTGCGCCAATCGAGAGCGACCTCGTAGCCACGATCGTCCTTGCGCGTCTGAGTGACAATGATCGCGCTCGACTCGCCGATCGTCAGCATCCACGGCTCAACAATATCGTAAACGGTGTTGTTAACCATCCGAATGCGAAACGGCTTGAAGGGCTGGTCGTGCAACTTGTTTTGCAGGTCGCGGTAGGTCATGTGCTACAAACTACATTATTCCCCGATTCTGCTCGAAACAAGATGGTCGCTGGATGCTGCGCCCTCTTTTTTAGCCGGCTCGCTTGCGAACCGTATTCAGATTGGGTGCGAGATCGGCTCGCAAGCGAGCCGGCTAAAAAAGAGGGATTCGACCGATTACCCCTTCATCGCTTCCACGCCGCCCATGATCTCGGCGAGTTCCGTGGTGATCTGGCTTTGGCGGGCGCGGTTGTAGCGCATCGTCAGCGCCTTCACCATCTTGTCCGCGTTGTCCGTTGCGCTCTTCATGGCGATCATGCGTGACACGTGCTCGCTGGTCGTGGCATCCAGAAACGCCTGGAACAACGCACCGCGAACCGTCAGCGGGAGCAACTCGTCCAGCAGCGATTTGGGGTCGGGAGAGAACTCGTAAACCGCCAACGTTTTGCCGGTTACTGCAGCGTCCTCCTTCTTGGCTTCGATGTTGGCCAGCGGAAGCAGTTGCATCACGTCGGCCTTCTGCTGGCCGGCGCTGATGAAGTTCATGTAGGCCACGTACACCGCGTCGATCTTGCCGCTGGTGAACTGCTCCATGAAGTCATCCGACACCGGCTTCACTTCCTCAAACCGCGGCGTATCCGACACGTCCAGCCGCTGCGTAATGGGTCGCTTCTGGAAGTTGAAATAGCTGACGCCCTTCTTGCCGCAAACGTAGAGCTCAACCTTCTCGCCCTGCGCCTCCAGCTCCCTGGCCTTGATGACGGCCAGCCGCAGCACGTTGCCGTTGTAAGCGCCCGCGAGGCCGCGATTGCTGGTGATGACCACCAACGCCACGCGGCGCGTGCGATCGTTGCCCTGCGGGCTGCGAAGCAGCGGATGATCGACGCCCCCCGCCGACGCCGCCAGCTCCGCGACCAGCTCGCGAACCTTCAATGTGTAGGGCTTGGTGCCAACGGCGCGCTTCAGCGACTTCTGAAACTTCGCCGTCGCGATCATCTGCATCGTCTTGGTGATCTTGCGGATATTCCGAACCGCCTTGCGGCGTTTGACGATCGCACGAGCCTTAGCCATGAACGCAACCTCAGAGATTCGATAGAAACGAAGCTTCGCCCGGACGATTTTGACCGGGTCGCGAATTATGGCGCGAGGCAAATGCGGAAGCAAGTTGCCGGGCTGCGGCGCGCTGCTCGCGAGCCCAAACCATGTCCGGATCTGCCATTCTGGCAGAAAATGCATCGAAACGCAGCGTGGTGCAGCATTTTTCGGGGGGCGTTATCGCGCCAATGATTATCGCTCGACGACTGGTTATCTTCCGTTGCCAGTGTTCGTGAGAATTGCCGCGCCGCATTCAGGACAAGTGCCGCTGGTATTGGCGGTCAGGTTATAGCCACATCGTGAGCACAACGGTACGGATGGAGATTCACGGCGTTTTCGCAATATTCCGAGGAGGGGGAGAAACGCCGTTAATATCATGACGACCCAACACGGCCAAACGATTCTCAGCGCGCCGGCGACCACACGGAAATGGAATGATACCGCCGCGAATCCAAACGCCCGAAAATGAGTTTGCCAGAAATAGCCAGGTATTGCGGGCGCATCGATCAACGATCCAGGCTGTGCGGTCCGGAATGTCCAACCCACGTTCGCCGCGTTGGTCACCCCGCGCCACTGAACCCGCTCGATTGACATTTCTCCGCGGGACAGGAGCAGCTCCCAACTGACCGTTCCACCGAACCAATTGACGTCAAATTTTGAGAAGTAGCTGGCAACCCAAAGCGCCGCCATCGCCACCCAGATCAGCAGCGACACAACCGCCGCGAGATTGAACAGCCGGCGACGCATCACAAGATGGTACTCGATCGATCAGACGAACGCCGCGATCAGAGATGAACGTTCACTGTCCGCGAGAGATTCCCGGGTAGCCGCAACCGCGATAGCGGAGCGCGCGTTCTTCCTCGATTGCAGACGCGCTCCGCTGGCGCGGTCGCGGCTACCCGGCATCCTCATTACAAGTTCGGCGCGCTTCACAGGTTTGTACGGACCTTAGTGCGCTCACGATTCGCGCAGTCACTTCCCCTTCGCTTCAGCGGCCAAATCGCGATCCAACCCCGGCCCATCAAATGGCACGACGATAATTTTGCTGCCGTGACCGTCGTTGCCTTTGTCTTGGTCCTTGGGGACGTCGATGACCGCGAAGGTAAAGTGCGTCACATGGCCGTTCTCGAGAAACACCGCGGGCCGTTCGATCTTGTTCCAGTGGTTGACGGTTCCGTCAGCGTAGCGGATGAAGTCGACCGTCGGATCGTAAGCAAGGCCGCGAAACGTCCAGTTCGTCAGTCCATCTTCGGAAGTCAGATGGAACGCCTTGCGCATGCTCCAACTGTTCACGACGATGTGATAGAGCCCGCCGCTGTACCAGGCGACCGGGTCTTCCAGGTTCTTCAGTGGAAGGCCCTTGACCGTCGGATAGATTGACGGCCCGTTGATCGTGTACGGCCCGGCGATGTTCTTGCTCGTCATGATCTGGCCCGAGCGCTGGACGATCATGTACTGCCCATCGGGCCGCAGGATCGGCGTCACGTTCGATGCGCGCCAGCGCGGCTGGCCCTCGACGGTCAATTTCCCGAGCGATTCCCATGGTCCATCGGCCGACTTCGAGGCGAACACTTCCCCGGGCCGGATCTCACTGACCGTGACGGCGTACCTGCCGTCGGGCATCAGCAGCGCGGTGACGTTGTGCCCCTTGCCGCCCATGTTGTCGGGCCAGCACATCCCCTGATCCGTGTAAGGCCCGATCACACTGTCGCTCACCGCATGAATGGCCGAGGAGGTGGTCCATGCCCGGTGGCCCTTGGCCTGGTCCCAGCGGCTGGCAAACAGGTGGTACTTGCCGTCGGGGCCTTTGACGATCTGCCCGTCCCAGTAATTCCACTTCTTGATCTCGGGATCTTCCAACCCGTTTTGCTGGTCGCGCGGTCCCACAGTTGCCGCTCCCCAGGCATCCTTCGACAACTTGCCCACGATCGGCATGGGACGGAAGTAATCGATCAGCGTCTTCTCGGCGGGTTTGGTCGTCTGGCCCGCGCAAAGCGATGTCAGCGCCACGCCGACGAATGCGGCGATCGCCATCGTCCAAACACGGCGCACGCTTGCACCGGATGCGCGCGACCCGAATAGCCGCAAGTTGGTTTGCAACATTCCAATCCTCCGCTTCGAAACCGGTAGAACGGACAAGCCGTACGAAAGCGCTCGCCAGCGCCGCGACCATCATGAACTGGCGCGGCAAGCAAGGCCATTTCAAAATCTCGTCAAACTTTACGACGGATTGCGAATCGTCGTCGCGGCAAGCGCCATGTCGCTTGTAATCCGTTTTTACGACGTCGCATTGGCGGCGACAGGAGGGGAGGTTCGAAGTGAATCCAATCGCAGATATTTCATGTTCTCATCCCGAAGCGCTTCGGGCGGGGCTGGCAGATCAATTCCCCATTCGGCCAGCGTCCGCCGCAGCGCTTCGAAATTGTGGATCACGCTTTCAAACGTGATGTAGCGAATCGGTAGTTTGTTTTCAAAAGCGAACTGGCCGATACGGCGCATGGCCGACGCCACTTCATCCTCGGCTTCGGCGAACCACTTGTCCGGTGACACATTGCAATGGTGCCCGGCGATGACCTGCGACCGAATCATGCAGTAGTGCGTGCGAATCATCGCCAGAACACGAACGTCGTGGTAGCCGTGGCTCTTTAATCGATCCAGCAGGCCATCCAGATGCGGCCACGCATCGCCGTGCGGCATGCTGCGACGGATCACAATCAAATCCGCAGCGCCCACCAAGCCGTCAGGCTCATCGAACCGCTGTTCGTGGTCGCCGTCTCCCTCGCACCCGGCGGAAATCAGGCACCGCGTAACCAGTCGATTGCCCGCCGACTCCGGCCCAAGAACCAAAAATGCACGCTTGCCCATCGTCGATATCTCCTACGTTGCGATGGACCAATTACCATGAAATGTCCCTGTCGTTCAATCCTATTCAGCATTGTTGAAATGATGAGCGATGACGGCTCTGCGTCCCTTACATGGATGACATGTTCAAGGATGCTAGAGACGCACGAGATTCCATTCGCCGAACGCGGTTTTCACGCGATTCCGTGGGCAGATCGATCGCCGTACTGAGTTCCAGCGAGCGTCCGGCTACCATACCACCATGCCACAGGTCTGGATGAACGGATCGTTCCTTGATGACGCGGACGCCGGCGTTTCCTTGCGGGATGCGGGGTTGCTGCACGGGGCCGGGGTGTTTACGACGATGCGGGCAAGCGGCGGGACCGTCTTTCGTATCGCCGAGCATCTGCTCCGCCTTCGCGCCTCGTGCGAGGCGCTGGGCGTTCCGCTGACTTACACAGACGACGTGCTGTCACACGCGGCGGTCGAACTGCTCGGACGCAACCAACTGAGCGATGCCCGGCTTCGACTGACAGTGACGCGCGGCGCTATCACCGTCGATCCAGTGGATGGGCCGCGCGCTCAGCCGAATGTATTTATCACGGCAGCGCCATTCGAGCCGTATCCGGCGCCGTACCACGAAAAGGGGATGACGGTCATGGTCGTCGATGAGCAGAAGCTCAATCCCTACGACGTGCAGGCGGGTCATAAGACGCTGGATTATTTTTCGCGACTCAGCGCCCTGCGCGAAGCCAGCCGCCGCGGCGCCGGCGAGGCGCTGTGGTTCAATATCCACAACTATCTTCAGTCGGGCAGCATCAGCAATCTGTTCATCGTGGAGAATCAGAAGCTGATCACCCCGCCGACGGCGACGGAACTCCGCACGCCGGCTGTCGCGCGGGATGTGCCCTATTCAAAGAGCAACGTGCTGCCGGGCATCATGCGCGCCGCGGTGATCGAGCAGGCGGCCAGGCTCGGCATCGAGGTGATCCGAGCGGCAATCGATGTCAACCGTTTGCTGGAATCGCGGGAGGTGTTTCTGACCAACAGCATTATGAGCGTGATGCCGGTTTGTCGGATCGAACGAAAGGCGATCAGCGACGATAAGCCCGGCCCGGTGACGCGCGCGATAACCGATGCGATTCAAGCGCTCCAGGCCGATGCGTGATTTGCGCCAGCAGCGTGGGATTGCGTAGGCCGCGCGCTCGCGCGAAACCGAACAGCTTGCCTGAATTCGCATCGACCAAAGGAGTGCGCACATTGTCGCAGTTGCACAATGAAAACTGTTTTGTCCCTTGCCTGGAACATGGCTAAAATGGATCGTGATAAATGAACATGCGCTGAACCAGCGCCGTGCCACGCGAAACGCGGGCAAAGCCACGCTCTGTGTTGCCGGAAGGGAAGATTGGGCTCCGGCAGTTTTGTACGGGGTGACGCCATGAGTGAAGAGCTGCCACGCCAGGAAAAAGAGTTCAAGAGTTCGACGAAGGACATCACCCCCGTGCTTCGCGGCTGGAGCTACGAGCCGGGCGTGATCAACGTTCGTAAAATTCACGGCTCCGATGGCGCCGCCAAAGTTCAGATGCGGCTCGATCTGGGCCTGCTGCAGATGGAAATGAACGGCCGCCCGGACGGCTCGCGCCCGCATGGGTGTGAATCGCTGCTGGAATACTTCGAGAAGCAGCTGGCCGATCACCAAACCCGCAACGGGACCGAGCTCGGCTTCCATCTGAACGACGATCAGTGTGCCTTGCTCCGCGAAGAGGCGGTGCAATATTACTACCGCTATCTGAGCCTGTTCGTCCTTGAAGAATTCCCCGGGGTCGTGCGCGATACCGAGCGGAACCTGCGTGTGCTCGACCTGTGTGGCAGATACGCCGACGACGAGCAGGATCGTCTGGTGCTCGAGCAGTATCGCCCCTACATCATCATGATGAAGGCCCGCGCCAAAGCCTCGATCCTGCAGGTGGACCACAAGCACGGCGAAGCGCTCGAAGCCATCGAACAGGGTTTGGCGGACATCAAAGCATTCTTTAAGCGCTTCGGGCAGGAAGAATCGTACCCGCAATGCAATGAAGTTCGCGTGCTGCGGCAATTCGCCCGCGGCATTCGCAAGAAGCTGCCGGTAAACCCCATGACCCGGCTGAAGCGCAAGCTCGACGCGGCCGTGAAGAAAGAGCGGTACGAAGAGGCCGCCAGGATTCGCGACAAGATTATCCAGCTTCAGCAATCGGCGGCCACCAGCAGCGGGCCGAGCATTGATCCCAATGAGGGTCGAGCTTAATTACCGACGGCATGAACACGCTTTTTTGAGGAAACGCTGGCGAATCGCGTGGGTTTGCGCATGCTTGGCTAGACGTTGCCTCCCGGCGACGATACGTTATCCGCGCTCAAGCTGGAAAGGAGCCGCGGAATGTCCAAGCCCCGCCGCCGCCGAAAGATCGGCAGCAAGAAGCGCAAGGCCCGTCGCGACCGTCGGAAGCGATAGTCTCGCCAATGCGAATCAGGGGCAGGCCCCATGGGCCTGCCTCTTTCTTTTTATCCCACAGGTGTGCCGCGCCTAGCCCTAATTGCGGAACCCAAGCCCGTGAAATCCCAGAACTTTGCCGATCGATTGCTCGACGCCATTGACCGCACCGGGGCGCCGATTTGCGTTGGAATCGACCCGATTTTCGATTTATTGCCCGAGGCCGTCGCCGGCGATGCCCGCAGCCGGCCCGATGATCGCGAAGGGGCGATCGATGCGATCTTCGCCTTCACGACGTCGGTGCTGAAGATCGTCGCCCCGCTCGTACCGATCGTGAAATTTCAGTCGGCGTACTTTGAAAAGTATCTCTGGGAAGGGGTCGAAGCGTACTACAGCCTGATTGCCGAAGCCGCCGAGTTGGGTTTGCTGGTGATTGGCGATGTAAAGCGTGGCGACATCGGCACCACCGCCGCCGCCTACGCATCTGCACACCTGGCCAGCGCGGCTCTCGACGAACAGGACGATGTCACCATTCCCGACGCGATCACCGTCAACCCCTTCTGTGGCCTGGACACGATCGAGCCGTTCGTGACCACGGCAGTCGACGACAACAAGGGGATATTTGTCCTGGTTCGCACCAGCAACCCCGGCTCGGCTAAGCTGCAGGATGCGATGCTGGCCGATGGCCGCACCTATTCGCAACTGCTGGCTGACGAACTGGCCCCCATCGCCGCCCGCCCCACGCTCGTCGGCCGGCGTGGATTCAGTTCCATTGGCGCCGTCGTCGGTGCGACCCAGCCGCACACAATGAGCGATCTCCGCGAGCGTCTGCCGCAGTCGATCTTTCTTCTGCCTGGCTACGGCGCGCAGGGCGCGACTGCCGAGATGACGCGCAATGCGTTCACCAACGGTTATGGCGCGCTCGTCTCGGCCAGCCGCAGCATTCTCTTCGCGCACCGCGAAACCAAATATTCGCAAAAATTCGGCGATGATTGGGAACGCTGTGTGGAACAAGCAGTTATCGACATGAAGCAGGATCTCGGGGGCGTGCTTGCCGCGTCGAAATGAAAGTAAAATACCAAAACCTCTTGACTGTCCACATCTGTTAGGTTAATGTTTTATAAAACAGCCTCCGAACGCTGTCCTGTTTTGCGAGGAGCTGAGCGATGGGAAAGGATTCCCGCAAACGTCGACGCCGTCGCGCGTCGCCAGATGATCAGCTTGCTGCTCAATCGGGCTTGATGCCCGGCATGAAAGCGGCATCCGGCAACCCGACGTTGCGGGACGTCGATCAGCTCACGCTGGAACAGGTTGAGTTGTTGGTCGAAAACGATCCGACTCTGGTGCCGACAGGGCCGTCGGTGCTGCAGGTGGATGATGCCGTGCTTGAGCCGGCTGAGATCGACGCCTTGCTGAATGGGCTTGCTTGCCAACTGGAAGAAGCCGTGGCAGCGATTGCGCAAGTCTCAACTGCCCAAGTCTCAGCCTCCGAACTGCATGACTCGGTCTCCGAGCCTGGTGGCTCGAAAGATCGAGCAACATCGGCCATTTCACCCGCGACGGTATCTCATCGCGAAGGAGCAAGACATGAATCTGACGCCCCGCCAGCTGGACGTTCTGGTGGCTATTCGAAACTATCGCCATTTGCATGGCTATTCGCCGACCATGCAGGAGCTGGCCGACCAGCTCGGCACCAGCAAGGTCACCATCTTCGAGCACGTCGGCGCTCTGGAAAAAAAGCGAGTGCTGCGCCGCGACAAGCACAAAGCTCGCTCTTTGGAGATTGTCTCTGAAGAGAAGCTCCCCGACGAAAACCGCTCGACCAAGCTCCCGCTGCTCGGCAATATCGCCGCCGGCTCACCGATTGAGGCTGTCGAAAATCGCGAGGAGCTCGATCTGGAGCAATTGTTCCACAGCAAAGCCGGCGTCTACGTGCTTCGCGTTCGCGGGGAATCGATGATCGAAGATCATCTCTGTGACGGCGACTACGTCGTCATCGAACGCCGCGAGAACGCCCGAAACGGCGAGCAGGTCGTAGCCCTGCTCGACAGCGGCGAGGCCACGCTCAAGCGATACTACCGCGAAGGCGGCAAGATCCGCCTGCAGCCGGCCAACCGCGCGATGGAACCGCGGATCGTCGATGTCGATCGCTGCAAGATACAAGGCGTGGTAATCGGCGTGCTGCGCACCTACGTCTGACCGTCGGTTGACCACTTTCGATCATTATGCGAGGCGGGATCAAAGGTGGGGCGCCTCGATTTCCTTTTCCACACATTTTCGCCCAACCGCAATTCGACGCCCTTCTGGGAAGGAGTTTCCGATGACTGTCATGGCACAACAATCCCGATCCGGCGGGAGTCGCTATCCCGAGAAACCCAAGTCACCCGCGACTGCGAGTTCGAATCGGCCCGCTTCGCCAAAGCAAGACGCGGCAACCCCGCGTTTGATGTCAGAAGAATCGTTGAATCCGGATCGATCGGTTTATGATCGGGGCGATTCCGGTCAGAAGAACACCGGCCAGGCTCGTCAGCCAGCCTATGCCCGAAAGGCGGGCGTCGACCCGGCGGGCGGCCAAAACAAGCCTGAAGCGGAGATCCTCTTCCAAAAGTATTTCAAGTCAGTTGGCCCGCGCACCTATGCCGCACAGCTCAAACGCGCCGGCAATGGCAATCATTTCCTGGTGCTGACCGAGGCCAAGCGGGACGAGAAGACTGACGAAGTTCGCAAGACCCGCCTCTACATCTTCAGCGAAGATTTCGTCTCCTTCTTCAAGATGCTGCACGAAACCGCCCAGTTCATCCGCCAGAACCCCGTTCCTGACGAGGTTCGCCAGCGGCAGGACCGCTTCTGGAGCAAGAAAGGTTCTTCGGGCAGACCTGCCGGCAACTCGCGTCATTCATCGACCAGCCGCCAAATGGGCTCTCAGCGACCGGGCTGAAAGTGTCCGGCCGGTCTACATCATTGCCGCCTGAGAGTTGTCATTGGATTTTCTGTCATCCATAAGTCTTGATGTGAAAATGCCTTGAGACTTCAACACTCCGGCTCCGACAGCAACAGGTCGGGGGAGATCTTTATGCATTCTCACGAACTTTTCATTCTTCTGTTGCGTAAAATTTGCTAGACTTTTGTGCTCGGCGGGGGCGATGTAGTTGGTGCGGCGGATGTAAGCGGATGGAGTACGGTTTCTACTTAAGAGCCCCGCGCGAAACTTCTGCCGTTTCGCTTGCGACGCGCGTTTCTGCGAAGAGCGCGGAAATTAAATGGAATCCGCATAAGTGGTCGCACTTGGAGGGTCTGATGCGAAAGCCTCTGCTGGTTGGCGGCGCTGCCGCCGCGTTTTTTGCGTCGAACGTCTACGCGGTTAATCCCACGATTGTCGTTGGAAATGACGTTCTGCTGCCGAACCGGGCAGGTCAGACCATTCAGATTATGGTCAGCGGCGGCACGGCCGTCAGCGGCTTGGACTTCAATGCTGAAATCGCCGGGGGCGGCTCGGTCAATGGTGGAACTGCCGGCCCGGCCATCACCAACGTCGATCTCGTGACCGGCACCATTTTCGCCAGCAACAACAGCGGACAGCAGAACATCCCCTCCAATTCTCCTCAGGTCTACGAAGGCGGCGTCAGCACGACCAGCGGCACCATCGCCGCCAGTGGTCTGCTTGCGACCCTTACGATCAACACAACAGGGTTCCAGGGTTCGACGTTCAGCTTGAAGCTCACCGGGTTCGGCAGTGCTGGCGCCAGCGGCAACACCGACTTCGCGGTTGATGGAAACAATAACCCGATCCCAGCCAATGTTACGAACGGGAATATAGTTGCGCTATACCCCGGCGACGCCAACATGGATGGCAGCGTTAACGCCGCCGACTTCGCGATTCTCAAATCGCATTACGGCCAAACCACCGGCGGCACCTGGGCCACGGGTGACTTCAATAATGATGGGTCGGTTAACTTCACGGATTTCATGCTGATGACTCAGAACTGGAGGACGACCATCAATATCAACCCAGCGCCCCCGGCCGCGGCCCTGCCCGCGCTGGAGTCTGGCGCTGTCCCCGAGCCGGGGATGGCAGGCGCGATGCTCGCCGGTTTGGCTGGTCTGCTGGTCCGGCGTCGGGCGCGTTAGGCGCGGCCCACTTCGCTGCCCGTTCACGGCAATATCGTCCGTAGATCGCTGCCCGTGCCGTGCACGATGCCCGTCCCGGCACCGCTGTTGTAATCGTAAGCCCATCCACAGGAACTGGTCGTCTGCGCCCCCGGCAGCGTGTTGGCGTCCAGAACACTCGTCGACAGGTTTAGTGCGTTGGCCGGTATGAATTGGACATAGGGGCCAAATGGGCCGGTGGCAGAAGTGCCGCTGTTGTACGCCGCACCCGTGGCATCCGTCTGTGACATCATCAGTGTCCAGAATGTCGCCGCCGGCGGCAGCGTGTCATTATGTTGGCAGTAATAAAGCTGCACGGCCCCGCGCAGCGTCTGCGCGGTCGTTTGCACGCTGCCGGTCTTTGACGACGTCGTGGCGTT
>Ga0182024_10007844_pt1 | contig 22858 bp, 11 predicted proteins | sample P32metaG_FD_120480 | JGI IMG/M metagenome (GOLD analysis project Ga0182024, IMG submission 120480) | Permafrost microbial communities from Stordalen Mire, Sweden - P3-2 metaG (Illumina Assembly) | ecosystem: Environmental > Terrestrial > Soil > Wetlands > Permafrost | place: Sweden: Stordalen... | reverse complement strand
TGCTGGAATCGTTGTACGCTTTCCTTATGCCCGAGAAAAAAGTTTGCCTGCGCGCTGTCATGTCAGTTCGGGAAGGTAAGAGCGTATGGGCCGGAGAATATGCCTGTTCGATTTGCGGGCAGCGCTTCCATCCCGATGCGATGGATCCAGCAAAACTTACTTTTGATTTCGAAAAACATGCCGCGCAGCATGCCGATACTGCAGTCAAGCCAGAGCGCCTGATTGACTAATCTGGCTGCGCAAATAGCAGTTTATTTTGTCATTCCGAGCGGAGCGAGGAATCTCTCTTTCTTTTTGCCCGGCCTAAACCGAAGAGAGATTCCTCGCTCCGCTCGGAATGACAAAATGTGGCGAGTGCGATCCTGAAATTCAAAGGGTACGTTAGCTCACTCCCATTAGCTCGCGCACATTTCCTGTTGTGGATTCTGTCGTAAGATGTAGCTTCGAATGAAGGCCTTCGAACCGCACTGGCTGCTGAGCAATCCACACTTGCAGACGCTGGCCTCGACATTTCTGCCGAGGCGATTTCCACGCTTGCCGCCCGGCGTTTCCCGCGAATTCGAAGTCGAACCCGGCACGCGGATTCGCGGCCAATGCCACTGGCAGCCCACACCCAAGGAACGGCCAACGCTGGTGCTGGTGCATGGCCTGGAGGGCTCCAGCGAGTCCGGATATATGCTGGGGCTTGCCGAGCGCGCTTTCGTGGCTGGGTGGAGCGCGGTGCGCCTGAATCAGCGCAATTGCGGCGGCACGGAATCCCTCACCCCTACGCTCTACAACTCCGGGCTTTCCGGGGATTACCGCGCCGTGCTCGCCGAGCTGATCGACAAAGATTCACTTCCTGAAATATTCTTCGCCGGATACTCGATGGGAGGCAATCTAGTGTTGAAGATGGCCGGAGAGCTGGCGGGTGCGGCGCCCAGCCAATTGCGCGCGGTGGCCGGTGTGTGTCCCCCCGTGGAACTGGGCGTATGCGCGGACGCCGTGGGCCTGCGGCAGAATTTTATTTATCAGGAGCACTTTGTACGCAATTTGAAAAATCGCATGCGCCGCAAGGCGCAATTATTCCCCGGAACATACGATCTCACAGCGATGGCCCGTGTACGAACGCTGCGCGAATTTGACGACGCCATCACCGCGAAATATTGCGGTTTCCGCGGCGCCACCGATTACTACACGCGGTCCAGCGCGTTGCGCGTAGCGGCCGAAATTCGCGTGCCCGCTTTGATTATCACCGCGCAGGATGACCCCTTCGTTCCATTCGCCAATTTCTCCGACCCGGCGCTGGTGAACAATTCGAGCATCACCGTGATTGCGCCCAAACACGGCGGCCACTGTTCCTTCATATCGCGCCACTCGGGCAGCGGCCGTTTCTGGGCCGAAGCGCGCCTCATGGAATTCTTCGCAAGCCACAAATCACGCCAATAACTCGGACACACATGCCAGGAGGCGCCCTGGCATTTGGTTGCGACCTGCGTCCCAAAGCTCATGCTTACAGGGATTTATTCTTTGCCCGGATTTTTGTCATGGGTCAAGCATCGTACAGCCGCACAGAGAGTGAAATGCCGCCTGTGTCGATTCGGCACTGCTTTCCAGGAATAGTACGAAAGTACTTTGCTCATAGGACACAAAGTAAAGATTTGATCAAAGAGACACTTCTCACCTTTTAATAAACACCGTACATATGTTGACGGTCATCTGTCCAATTCATTTCTAGGGTGCGGGCGTGGGTTCAGTTCCTGAATGCTTCTTCCTCCTCTGAAGCCTTCGTAGCCCGAAAAGGATCTCTGCGATGTTGAGCAACATTCGATTCACCCGTGTACTGGTGTCTCGCGCCCTTGGAATTTCAGTTCTTGTCGCGATTCTTTTTGTGGCGGGCTGCACTACGACCGCGAAAATCGCACAGTTTGGCGTGTCGACAACGTCGGGACAACTTCCTGCGGCCGTCATCAACTCGGCGTATCCTCAAACGACACTGACTGCAGCGAATGGAACAGCACCCTACATGTGGGCCTGGTCGGGCAATACCCCTCCCGGAATGAGCCTGGGTACCGCCGGAGTGCTGACCGGCACGCCCACATCCTTCGGGACGTTTAATTTCACAGTCACGGTCACAGATTCCGCCACGCCTACTCCTCACACCGCCACTGCGAGCCTAACCGTGATGATCAATCCGGCCGTGTCCTCAGTCGCGGTGAATCCCGCAACCCTAACCGGTGGGACGGCATCGACCGGGACGGTCACCCTGAATGGCGCGGCTGCGGCTGCGGCCACGGTGACACTGGCGAGCAGCAGCGCATCGGCAACCGTTCCCGCAACGGCAACTGTGGCAGCGGGAGCTACCACCGGCACTTTTCAGGTCAGCACCAGCGCCGTTGCCTCCACAACTCCGGCGACGATTACAGCAACGTATGGCGTGGCGAAGACAGCGGTACTGACGGTGAATGCGCCGACCGTGGCCTCTCCTCTTACACTGGCCCAGTCAACGGTGACCGGCGGGACAAGCACAACCGGGACAGTCACTCTCACAGGACCGGCCGCGACAGGCGGCGACACAGTAACTCTATCTAGCGATAATGCAGCCGCGCAGGTGCCGGCCTCGGTAAGTGTTCTCGCCGGGCAAACCAGCGCGCAATTCACCGTGACGACCACTGCGGGCGGCAACGTGACGGCGCACATTATGGCGGCATTCAACAGCTCTTCGCAGACTGCGAACCTGATCGTTGTGCCGGCTCCCACGATTACCAGCTTCACCTCGGCTGCCGCGACGATCACCGCGGGCGGTTCGACCACATTGACGGGCGTGTTCAGCAACGGGACCGGCAGCGTCAGCAATGGTGTGGGCGCGGTTACCAATAGCATAGCGGTTTCAGTTTCGCCGGCCACTACCACGACTTACACGCTCACTGTAACCAATGCGGCAGGAACGGCTGTCACCAAGCAAGTTATCGTGACAGTTGTTGCCGCCCCCGTGATTACCAGTTTCGTGCCAGGGGCGGCGACCATCACCTCCGGGTCGTCGACGACTTTGACGGCAATGTTCAGCAATGGAACAGGCAGCGTAGACAACAGCGTCGGTGTTGTCACCAACAATGCGGCTGTGACCGTTTCGCCGACGTTGACCACGACTTACACTCTGACGGTTTCGAACACGGCGGGGTCTTTCGTAACCAAGACCGCCATCGTGACGGTGGTTCCTGCGCCCGCGATTACCAGCTTCACGCCCGCGCTGGCGACGATTGTTTCAGGAAACACAACAACCTTGACCGCTCTGTTCAGCGGTGGCACGGGTAGCGTTAATAACGGTGTGGGTGCAGTAACCACCGGGACCCCCGTAAACATCTCGCCAACAACGACCACGACCTACACATTGACAGTGACCAATACGGCGACGACTCCTGCCTCGGTCACGGCCATGACCACGGTAACCGTGGATGTGCCTCCTGCTATCACTACCGCTAATAACACAACCTTTACGATCGGTTCGGCGGGCACCTTTACAGTTGTCAGCACGGGGAATCCGACTGCGGCATTGAACGCTGTCGGCGCGCTGCCTGGCACCGTGGCCTTCCACGACAACGGGAACGGTACGGCCACCATCAGCGGCACGGCCACGGGATCACCGGGCAGCTATCCCATTACCATTACTGCAAACAATGGAGTCAGCCCCAACGCGGTTCAATCGTTCACCTTGAACACCGTCCTTGTGCAGGCACCTGCAATCACCAGCGCGAATAGCGTGACCTTTACGGCGGGAGCCAACGGCACATTTACCGTAACGACGACGGGAAGCCCTGCTCCAGCCCTGGCCAAGACTGGCGCATTGCCGTCTGGCGTAAACTTCACGGATAACGGGAACGGCACGGCGACAATTTCCGGATCAGCCGCTGCAGCGGGCAGTTCTTCGATCACGATTACGGCCAGCAACGGAACCTTGCCGAACGCCACGCAAACGTTCACATTTAATGTGGTGGCTGCTCCGGTGATCACCGGCTTTACAGCCGCAGCGCCGACGATCACGGCCGGAGGCTCGACAACTCTGACCGGCGTATTCACTGGCGGAACAGGGAGCGTCAACAACTCGGTAGGAGCGGTGACCACCGGCGCGTTAGCCCCCGTTTCTCCAACCGTCACCACGACCTACACGCTCACGGTTACCAACGCCGCGACCACGCCAGCTTCCGTCACGGCCATGGCGACAGTAACAGTGGTTGCCGCGCCGGTGATTACCAGCTTCATTGGTACGACGACGATCGTGTCTGGGAATTCCACGACCATTACGCCGACTTTCAGCAACGGCACTGGAAGTATTAGTCCCACAGTTGGAGCGGTAACCAGCGGAACTGGTTATTCGGTTTCCCCGACAACCACTACGACTTATACACTGACGGTTACCAACACAGCCGGAGGCAAGCTCACGTCTACCGTCACGATCACCGTAAATGTTCCGCCGCAAATCACGAGCGCGAATGGCGCTACGTTCACGGTGGGTGTGAGTGGTTCCTTCACGGTGACGACGACAGGCACTCTGCCGATGACATTGACCGAGACGGGATCGCTGCCGAGTCCTATCACCTTTGTCGACAACGGGAACGGCACGGCCACGATCAGCGGAAAGCCAACTGGGGCATCGGTTAGCCCGATCACCATTACGGCGAGCAATGGCTTCGGATCGAACGCCACGCAGACCTTTACTCTGTCCGTTACGGCGGTGAGTTGCTCTACGAACTGCACCATCTCTGGCACGGTTTCCTTCCCAGGCACCCTTTCCGGACCACCGATCTCGGGCGTGACGATCACGCTTTCAGGTCCGTCGAGCCCCTCCACAACAACACTCGCGAATGGAAGCTACAGTTTTACCGGTCTGACCGGAGGGACCTATACCGTTACCCCTTCTCTCGCGGGTTACACGTTTAGCCCTTCAATCGCAAGCGTGACCACCACGTCAACCACCACGGTACAGAACTTCACGGAATTGGCCACGGCGGGTTCCTTTAGTATCACCGGGTCGCTGACCTACAGTGGCGCGCTGACCGGTTCCCACCGCACCTATATCCGTGTTTACGCTCAAAACTCAGGCTGCACGGGTAATTGCGGAGGAGCCGCGGCCGGAACGAGTCTGGCTTCCGAGCCTTCCTCGACTGGCACTTCGTATACCGTCAATGGTCTCCCGAACGGAACCTATTTCGTGGTCGCGGAAATCGATGGCCTGAATAATGGATCGCCAAACGCCTCGAACCCGTGGGGCCAGTCCTCGACATTTACGGTTAGCGGAGCGAACTATACGGTTCCAACCCTTGCTCTCAACGATCAGACGACATCGACGATCCCTGCACTCGTGGCGCCGTCCGGGGTGACCGCGGCTGGCGGAAGTACATTTGTGCTCGTGCAATACAACCAGAATAACAGCAGCGGCCTACAGGATAGCAACGGCCGGGAGATCGCGACGTCGTACAAGGTTTACTACAATACGTCCAATAGCTTCCCGAGTTCCACTTACGTCGCCTTCGCGGCTCATGGAAATCACGATAATAACTTAATAGTTAGTGGGCTCACGAACGGCACCACCTATTATTTCGCGGTGTCCATGCTGAACGTCCACGGGGAGGTAATCTCTTCAACCACTACCCCTGTCACAGCGACCCCCCATGTTGGAACTGGAACGTACAAAGTTACCGGCTCGATCTCCTGGACTCCCACAACGGTAGCCGCTACAGGGCCTCTCTATGTGGGCCTGCTTGACAGCAAAAACGGCGTGATCTATGGCGAGGAAGTCCCGCTTGCTTCCGTGACAAATCCGTACACGTATACGATTACGGGCGTTCCGATCGGAAATTACCAGGAATTTGCGATCGTCGATCAGAACAAGACTGGATTGATTGGGCCGAGCGACATCTCCAACGTCAACAATAATCAGGGTGGGCCGCCGGCGCTGTCGGTGACCATCAGTTCGCCCAGCACCATCACCAACAACATCGCGATGATCAGCGCGCCTTCGACGATCGATATCATTACGAGTCACCAGCAACTCAACGGTGGCAACGACACCTACAGCCTCAATTTGGGCATTTCCTGGGGATCTCTGCGTCCCGTGGCCATGACCCTAACCTCCGGGAACAACGTGCAACTACCGTGGGACATGCCGGTTGATTCAAACAACAGCGAGAACGTGAATCTGAACGGCGCAATTCCAAAGAATGGGGATATCTACTCATTCCAAGTGACTCTCTACAATCCGGCGACACAGGCTATTACCACACAGACCCTGACTGGCACCGTGACACTGCTCAATTCGTTTGTCACGAGTATGCAAGTCAATACACCGGTGAACAGCGCGTCCTCTACTCCGGCGACAGTTCCAATGTTCAACTGGGTCACACCCTCGTCGCTAACGTTGCCGTCGCCGTACACCTATTACGTGGGTCTCTATTCCACGAACGGGTCGGCGAACGTCAACTGGCAAGATAATGGCGGCAAGAATAGTAGCGGCTTGCCGGCCGGCACGGTCAATTTACAGTTTGACGCGGACGGCTCTGCAACCAGCAACGGAAATCCGATTACAGCCTTGTCGGCGGGCACGACGTATCAGTGGTACGTCGGGGTTTATGACTCCAACGGGAATAGCGCGCAGGAAGCGACCACCTACACGACCCCGGGGACTCCGTCGCCGTCCGTTGCTCCGTATTTCGTATCTTCCAGCATCCCAGTCAACGGGTTTACCACTCTGGTGTTCAACATCACTAACCCCAGCGGATCGAGCGCGATGAGCGGGATTGCCTTCACAGATAACATGACGGGCGGTCTTTCGATGACGGGGGTAATCCAATTCAACTCTTGTTCCGGGTCGGTTATTGAAACGAATTCCACTGTGTTGAACTACTCCGGAGGGTCTTTGGCTGCCGGTGCAACGTGCAACTTCGGCGTCAACGTGACCGACACCGCGCAAGAGACGAACAACAATATAGCCACGAACATAACCGATACGGGAAACACCACGGGCACATCGAGTAGCACTGCCACGCTCACTGTTTTTTCGGGAGTTGCGGCTCCAGTGGTAAACGCATATTTCCCCAACCCCGGAACCATGACGGCTGGTCAGACCACCACGTTGAACTTCAACATCTACAACAACAATGGCGGCACAACCACACTAAGTTCGATCGGTTTTAGCGATTCCTTCGCGGGTTCCAGCCTGCTGATCACTCAGGTATCAGGAAATACCGTCGCTTATAGCAACTGTTCCGGCACCATTATCGCGACAAATGGTACTAGCTCATTGAGCTTGTCCGGAGCATCGCTCTCGCCCGGCGCAACGTGTAGCTTCGGCGTCAACGTAACCGACGCGACCCCCGAGACTGTAAATACAACCCCCACCGGCATCACTTCCACTCCAAGCGGCATTGGCGGGGGCGGGACTACAGCCACACTCACGGTAAACCCGGCCACGCCGATAGTCTCCGCTTCGGCGCCGTTCCCGATCTTCGCGGGCAACCCTGCCACAACCATCAACATCTCGGTCACGAATGATCTGGCGAACGACACCCTTACGCCGTCCTTGACCGTGGATGGCAATACCACTTTTAATTGCACAGCCGCAACCTGTGGAACGATCGGAACGATTTCGGGCGTAGCCGGCTCGGGCAACTACACGCTGTCGTACACTCCGCCAGCGTCGACCGCGGGCTTCACGCAGACTTACCCCACCCTAATAGTGTCTTCGACCCTTAGCGGTTCAGTAGCGGCCAATACCGCACTTGAGGTCGATCCGGCGGGGATTCTAGTCTCCCTCGACGGCATCGACCCCTTCGGCACCACGGGCCAGATTCAGGTTGTCGGGTCGGCCGCACAAACTATGACTTTGATGATCTACAACGACACGACGCACGCCGGCGTCACGTACCTGCCATTGACGGGGAGCGGTTACGCGTGCGCGTCTCTTTCGACGAATTCGTGCGGGTCACTGGCACAAAGTGCAACAACATACGTAGGAAACACCGGTACCGCTACGATTACACACACAGCTCCAGTGACGCTTCCAGGCGCGCCGTACGGCGTGCCTCGTGTCCAGGCAATTTCGGTAGCCGACCCCACACGCTCCGCATCTGAAGCGTACCTGCTCAGCAACCCGGTCACCCCCCTGACGATTCGCTTTAACTCGAAGTTCAATTCCGAGTTCGCCGGTGGAGCTGCGTCAACGGTGACCGCCAAAGTCGTGGGCGACACTGGAAGTAGTCAGACCGTTAATTGGACGCTCATGGCAGGCGGCAGTGTTTGTTCTCCAGCGTGCGGCACGCTCGGGACTGCCACAGTGGGGGTGAATGGAACCAATGTCACATCCAGTATCAGTTACACCCCGCCATCGTCGCTCCCAACCGTGACAGCGGATTTGACACCCACCATCACGGCGACCTCGGTGGATAATTCGGCCGCGACGGACAGCTTCTCGTTTGTCATCGCAGATGGAACGTGTGGGACCGGCCACGAATCCGTTTTGAACGGGCAATATGCGTTCCTGTTACGAGGCTCAGCCTCACCTCGCGGGCACCTAGCGCTGATCGGCAGCTTCACGGCAACCGGGGCCGGGGGGATCACGGGTGGCCTGATAGACACCAATCAGAACACAGGCCCCGTTCTGGGACTGACGATTTTGTCGGCGCCGACTGGCAGCTTGCCGGCCAGCTCCTATTCGGTGGGCTCGGACAATCGAGGCTGCCTGACATTATCGGACTCGGGAGGCGGCGAACAAACATTCCGCTTCGCCCTGGGAACGGTCGTCAGCGGCGTGGCGACTCAGGGAGCGATCATCCGGTTCGACGATAATTCCTCCTTCCGAAATCGGCGGCAGAGCGGCGTCCTCTTAAAACAAACCCCGGCATCGTTCAATGCCGCCGGGTTCAGCGGGACCTATGCGTTCGGCGAGGAAGGTGTCGAAAGCAATGGCAGCCGCCTCTCAGTCGCGGGCCTCGTTACTTCCAACGGCGCCGGCAGCCTGAGCAACCTAAGTTTCGATACCGCCGATGCAAGCGGTCCTGGGAATGGGTCGGGAGGCTCCGGCTCTTCCGTCCTCGTGACGAATGCACCGGGCGGTCGCGGCACGTTTACTACAAACGTAACAACCAACGGTGGCCCCACGACGACGCACTCCGTCCTGTACATCGTCTCCGCCTCGGAGGCTCTGTTCATGAGTACGGACCCCTTGGGCTCCAACAATCCAATCATCAGCGGAGACGCGAAGAAACAGAGCGGGTCGTTTACGCAAACCTCGCTTGACAACCATGGATACGTAATCTACGTGTCCGGAATCGATCCCGCGAACGGCGGGAACAACATCGGGATTGGCCAGGCTGCATTCCCTGCCAGTGCCAATGGGGTCGCGACGTTAACCTTTGACCAGAACGATAACGGGGTGGATCAAGCGGAGTCGACAAGCCCAGGGCAAGGCTTTACCATCGGCTCGAACGGACGGACGACCATTGCGGGAGGCGGAGGGAAAAACCCGATCATTTACCTAGTCGACCCGACCCAAGGGTTTGTCGTCGGAACCGACAGCAACGCTTTCTCCGGCTACTTCCAGCGGCAAACACCGGCGTCGGGTACATTCAGCACATCCACTGTTAGCGGAGCCTTTTTCGCAGGTCTCGGAGCACCCAACACTTCAGCGGATTTCGCCAGTGGGATACTTAACTTTGCTTCCGCCGCAGCCACGGGCACCGTCGATGTGGCCTCGGGGCAAGGCAGCGGACTGAATTCGAACACGGCTCTCCCGCAAAACGGGAATTCGCCGGCATACACAGTCTCAAGTACTTTGGGACAAGTCCTGAGCCATCATTCGATTGGTTACATCGTCTCTCCGTCGAAAGTGTTAGAGCTGCAAACGAATGGTTCACCGGGACTCCTTACCTTCCAGCAGTAGTCCACAGAGCCCAGCTTACGTAAGGGCCGGTCCCGCAACTAGGGCTGGCCCTTTTCGCGTTTTGTGGCGCGGGTGTCAAGCCTGCGGGTTTTTTGTGATCAGGAGAAAAACCGCAGGAGAAACCCCTCTGGAGAAAACTCGCAGGCTTGAAGCCCGCAGCCACTGGTTCCCGATTCGCTCTCATTTACGGTATTTTTATGTGGACATGAATGGGAGGCCAATGTAAAAGCGTGTCAGCAGATTTTTGGCGTGAATATGTTCCTTTGGATGTCCATTTGCGGCGGTGAATTTTGTGCGTTTGCGGGTCCGCTATGGTGCTTGCAAAATTGGAGGGTGAAATGAAATTCGGAATGCGAGCAGGGCTTGCGCTGGGTGCATTAGCGATCGCCGCGATTGGATGGCAGGCTGCCGCCGGAGCGCAGGAGAAGGGCGGCGAAAATGAGACTGGGCCTTACGAGGTGGTGGCGGGCTGGCCGAAGCCTCTAGGCCATCCGGGATACACGTGGGGATCGCAGGGCGGCGTGTTCGCGGAGAATCCCAATCGCATCATCCTGCTGCAGCGCGGCGAGCTGCCTGTTCCGGAGAAGGCGCCCGAGGGCTACACGGGCGGATATGGCGCGTTCGGTGTTCCTGCGACGCAGGGGAAGCCTCGCCTCGAGCATTGCATTTTGATCATGGATGCGGACGGCAAGCTGATCGAGGATTGGACGCAGTGGGACCACTTGTTCGCCGGAGGACGCGGGCCGCACAAGGTGCGCATCAGCCCGTACGATCCGGAAAAGCATGTGTGGATCGTGGATGACGAAGTGGATCAAATTTTTGAATTCACGCACGATGGCAAGCAACTGGTGATGACGCTGGGCGAGCACGGCGTGCGCGGCGCGGACGACAAACATTTCGCGCGGCCCACGGACATTGCATGGCTTCCCGACGGCACGTTTTTTATTACCGACGGCTACGTGAATACGCGCGTGGTGAAGTTCGACAAGACTGGAAAATACCTGATGACCTGGGGAACCAAGGGGACAGCCCCCGGCCAGTTCGACCTGCCGCATTCCATCGCTATCGACGCCAAGCGAAAGCTGTACGTTGCGGACCGCTCTAACAGCCGCATACAGATTTTCGATGAAAATGGAAAATATATTGATGAGTGGGATCACATCCGCTCCCCCTACGACATCATGATGACCACTGACCAGTACCTGTGGGTTTCCGATGGAGTTAATAATAAGTTTCTAAAGTACGATTTGAACGGGAAATTGCTTTATTCCTGGGGAACGTACGGCTCTTTTCCGGGGCAGTTTTGGGGCGTCCACCAGTTCGCTGTGGATTCCGCCGGAAATATTTATGCGGCGGAAACGTTTGGCGGGAGAACTCAGAAATTCCGCCCCAAGAAGGGCGCCGATCCTGCAACTTTGATCGGCCAGCCGGGCATCGTTCCCGGCTCCTAAAATTATCTCAGCTTGGTTGCTATGACCCCATCAGGTTCAGGTTTTTCATGGCTTTGAAATCGTGGCACGGGCTTGCGCTCTAGCCGAACGCTCGAGGCAGTGAGCCCGATCATCTGAATTCGATAATTGTCCAGATTCTTCTCCAGCCATTCTTCGCCGATTCGATAGCGCAACACTGACGAGAGAACGCTGGAATGCTTGCGCTGAGGCTCCCCGGCCGCTTTGTAGATCGCACCCGCAAGACTGATGGGCAGCATGTCCCCCGCGGGGATCATTTGGCGAATTTTCTGGATGCCATGCAGAGTCGGCTCGGAGGTCTGATTTTCCGCGACCAGGCCGCTAAGAAAAATCTCAATTTCTTCGACCCATACATGAGTCTGGGATTCATTTGCAAGCAGGAGCGAAAGTGACTCCATTCCATCGAGGCGTGTAAAGCCGACACGTGGACGAAAGCCGCTGCCATCGTCCGTGGCCTTCGCGCCATTCCTGCGTTGCCAGGCGCGCAGTGCGGCGTAGCCCAGTGCGGCGATGAATATTAAAATAAATGCCACGCGCGTGATCATCATCGATTTACAAAATCCTCAAGTTAACTTTTCAAGTTGTGTGATGCCGAAAACGCATGTCGAGCAACGCCAGGCTCGCCCCATGATGATTTTTCCCACGCAGCTCCCTAAGCCGCGTGCACGAAGCCAGGCGATGCCGGTTCACACTCCGGGTGCGAACAACTCTTTCCCGGCATAGTAAGACATATAGCCGTCCTCCTCGGCCCTGTAAATAGAGACCCGCCCGCGGGTTTCCAAACGGTGAGGAATTCGGCAAAATGCGTCAATTCAGCCCCCGCCTCCCCCAGCTTTTTCTTATGCAACCCTTTCAATATCATTATTTTGCATGTAATAATGGGAGTTCTTAGAATTTCGGCGCAAAAAAGATCAATTTCTTTATGGTTTGCTTACGAAATGTAAGGTATTTATTTAGGCCGAACATTTCCTGAATGCTGGCTTCCGCGAAAGCCGGTTCGAGGATCGACCGAAAAGTTAGAAGATCAGCAAGACTTTTCCGCACGTTCAAGCACGGCCCTTAAGGCATGTTCATTTTTCGCAATTCAGCCGAGGGCGTGCAGCCCTTATAAATGAAGGAGAAAGCACCCGCGGCGCCAGAAGTGTTGCGGAGGTTCCAAACCTAAACAGATATGTCGACAAACCAGACTCCCCAGCCCTCGAGTTCGACTCAGGCAGCCAATCTTCCTAAAGTTGTAATTGCGACCACCGCAATGCTTTCCTTCATTTCCTTTTGGCGGGCGGCCGCCATTGTGCTCAACGATCTTGGCTCGTCCGCGTTCTACGCAGGCGCCATCGCCGAGCAAGCGATTGGAAAAGCCGCGCCCTGGTTCATTCTGGCCATCATGCTGTTCGCGTATGCCGTGCGATCCATGTATATCGAGAGCTGCAGCATGTTCGTGCGCGGCGGCGTTTATCGCGTAGTTAAAGAAGCGATGGGCAGCACGCTGGCGAAATTTTCGGTGTCCGCGCTGATGTTCGACTACATCCTGACCGGACCCATCAGCGGCGTTTCCGCGGGCCAGTATTTGACGGGATTTCTGAACGAACTGTTCGCCCGATTTCATTTCAATCTGATTTTGCCGATCAATTCCACTTCCGCTGTATTTGCCGTGGTGGTCACCGTTTATTTCTGGTGGGAGAATATCAAGGGAATTCCGGAATCCAGCGGCAAAGCGCTGCGCATTATGTATGTGACCACTGTAATGGTCGTCGTAATGATTGCCTGGTGCGTGCTGACCGTCATGGTGCGTGGCGCGCATCTCCCGCCGTTTCCGTCAAGCAGCACGATGACGTTTGCGCCGGAGGCGCTGGGCTGGCTGAAACTCAGCAGCTTACCGCACACGGTGGCGTTTATCGGGATCCTCATCGGCCTGGGACATTCTGTTCTGGCGATGAGCGGCGAGGAAACTCTGGCGCAAGTCTACCGGGAAGTGGAGGCGCCCAAGCTGCCCAATCTGGAAAAGGCCGGCCTGGTCATATTTGTGTACAGCCTGATTTTCACGGCAGGCGTTTCCTTTTTCGCCTCCATGATTATTCCGGATGCCGTCCGGCCCCAATATTTTGGAAATCTGATTAGCGGGCTGGCATTGAATTTTGTTGGCCCATTCAACTTGAAACTTGCTTTTGAGGGATTCGTCGTACTGGTCGGCGTGCTGATGCTCGCGGGAGCCGTCAATACGGCCATCGTGGGATCGAACGGCGTTCTGAACCGTGTCTCTGAGGATGGCATTCTCCCGCATTGGTTCCGCCAGCCGCATGCGCGGTTTGGAACTTCCTACCGCATGCTCAACCTTGTTGTGGGGCTGCAACTTCTCACCATCATCCTGAGCCGGGGAGACATTTTTGTACTCGGCGAAGCATATGCATTTGGTGTGATGTGGAGCTTCTCTATGAAAGGACTGGCTGTGTTGGTACTTCGCTACAAACAGCCGGGGAAACGGGATTTCCGCGTCCCCCTGAATATCACGGTGGGCGGAGTAGAAATTCCCATCGGCCTGGGTTTGATTACGATTGTGCTCTTTGCCCTCAGCATCATGAATCTCTTTACCAAGCAAGTAGCAACCATCGCCGGCGTGGCCTTCACCCTAATTTTCTTCACCGTGTTTGAAATCTCCGAGAAAATTACTCTCAAGCATGGCGCCAAGCACCAGGAACTCGATATGTTTAACCTGGAGTCCGACGGGGAACTGACTCCTGCCGCTCTAGGCGTGCGCCCTGGGAATGAGCTGGTGATGATTCGCAATTCCAACGCGCTTTACAATCTTGGCGCGGTTCTGGACCGACTAGATCCCCGTAAGCAGGATGTAGTGGTGCTTCACCTTCACGTGCTGGGCCGTGCAGGCGCTGGCGGCAATGAAGTGGCGCAGGAGGATTTATTCAGCATCAATGAACAGGAGTTGTTCACGCGCGCGTTGTCCCTGGCTGAGAAAAAGGGCAAGTCCATTCATCTGGCTGTGGCGCCCGCGACGGAAAAGTGGGAGGGAATCCTGCGCTCGGCGCAAACTCTTCAATCGTCCACAATTGCCCTGGGTTTGTCTTCCTGGAGGAATATCGAGGACGAGGCTCGCATCGCAGGCCTGGCATGGGAGACCTTGCCTGAGCCTAGACCCAACCTAACTCTGGAAATTTATTCGCCGGATGGCCAGGAAAAAGTTTTCTACCTTGGTCCTCACGCCCCGCGCCTGACCACCAAGGAAATCGATCTCCTACACGGCCTCTGGCTCGAACTCTGCAGCCAAGTCTACCCGCTCGAATTGCATCACCACGACGTGGTTCACATCGCGCTGGACGAACTTCGCAAGAGCATGGACGCAGGAAAACGTGATGCGATCGTCGATTCACTGCGCCAGCACCTCACCAAGATTAGAGACCGCCGGCCCCCCGGTTCATAAGTTTTTCCGAGCCGAAGTCTTCATTTAAATTGTAAATTCCTGGCGGCAGGGATGAACTATAATCCCCACGCTACAGTTCCAGCGGAACGCAAAGTGCAACTCCCAGAGGAGCCTAGATGAAAGCGATTCAAGTGCCGCAAGTTGGCGGAGTAGACGTTCTGACATTGGTGGAGATCCCTGTTCCGAAGCCGAAGGCCAATGAAGTGATTGTAAAAATTGCCGCGGCGGGCGTGAACTTCATTGATGTTTATTTCCGCGAAGGGCGCCATGCGGTTACTCCGCCCTTTATTCTTGGGCAGGAAGCTGCCGGCGTGGTTAGCGAAGTGGGCAGCGACGTGAAGGATTTCAAGGTTGCGGAGCGCGTGGCATTCACGGGGATTACCGGCGCGTACGCGGAATATGAAGCGGTACCTGCGAACAGGCTGGTTCGAGTGCCTGCGGGGATAACTGACCACCAAGCTGCCGCGGCGATGTTGCAGGGCATTACTGCGCAATATTTGACGCACAGCACCTACCCGCTCAAGAAGGGCGAGACGGCCCTGATTCATGCTGCCGCGGGCGGCGTCGGGCTGCTTCTGGTGCAAATGGCCAAGAATCTCGGAGCGCGAGTGATCGGCACAGTAAGCACAGAGGAAAAGGCCAAGCTGGCCCGCGAAGCCGGGGCCGATGAAATTATCTTCTACACCAAACAGGATTTCGACGTGGAGACCAAACGTCTCGCCGACGGGAAAGGCTTTCATGTTATTTATGACGGCGTGGGCAAAACCACCTTCGATCAAGATCTAAACTGTTTGCGTCCGCGCGGCTATCTGGTCCTTTTCGGCGCTTCCAGCGGGCCCGTGCCGCCCTTCGATCTTAGCAAGCTTGCCGGAAAAGGTTCCTTATTTGTCACGCGCCCTACGCTTCTCCATTACATTGCCAGCGACGAAGAGTTGCAGCAGCGCGCCGGCGATGTATTCAGCATGATCGCATCAGGCAAGTTGAAGCTGCGCATCGAGCATCTCTATCCCCTGAAGGAGGCGCAGCAAGCGCACCGGGATTTGGAGGGAAGAAAGACTACAGGAAAATTGCTTCTAATTCCCTGAAGAATAGGTTAGATTAGGATAGATAAGAGAATCTCCGGACCCTTTCCGCTGGGACCCTTTTTCGACGAATGCGCCGATTGCGTACTTAATCCAAGTGCGTTAACATATCTGTTAAACTTAGTTCCATTCGGCCTGAACTTTGATGGCAAGCTTCAAGGAGTATCATGGCCCGTGCAAAAATTGCAGCTAGCACTACCCCTACGAATCTGGCATCGCTGATTCGCGGACTGTACGGGCGCGTCGCAAAGCAACTTAAAGTGGACCCTTCCTACGTAAGCCGCGTAGCGCGCGGAGAACGCCAATCCGATGCGATCGAAGCCTCTCTGGAACGCGAGTTGCGCCGCATCATGGCTATGGTGAAATCAAACCATAACGGGACACGGCGTCGTCCGGCCCCGGCAAAGCGCTCGAGTTTGAAAGCCAAGAAGAAAAAAGCAGTCTAGCAACGCAAACCGCACTCCGCTGCCAGTTGCGGCTGGATGAAAGACCCCAACTGCAGGCTATGGCTACTGCTGCTGCTGAGCAGGCTGCTGCGATCTCTCAACGATGGTAGGAGCCTCGGGTGGGGCGATTTTGTTTTCGTTGAGTTGCTCGCGCCCGTCGTCATCGATGGCTGGTCTCAGACTCACGTCCACCGAAAGCCTCTGCCCTGCATGTCCCTTATATACGCCCCGAACGGGAGCCACGTCGCCGTAGTCTCGCCCGTACGCGATGCGCACATGCTGCAAACCCAGCGGCTTTCCAAGCGTGGGATCCAGCCCAACCCAGCCTGAATCTGGCAGGTAAACTTCCGCCCAGGCGTGCGATGCCGATCCTCCGATGACCTCTTGCAATTTAGCGTCAGGCGAAGCAGCGCTCTGCGGCACCAGGTATCCGGAGACATATCGGGCTGGCAGGCCCCGCTTGCGCACTACTCCCAGGAGCAGGTGCGCGAAGTCCTGGCAAACTCCCGCACCGATGGCAAGAGAGTCCTTGATCGAGGAGTTGACGTGCGTGGCTCCCTTGACGTAGCGGAATTTCTCGTGAATCAGGAAGGACGCCACGCTCACGAAATCCGAAGCGGTTCCATCGCTGCCCCGTTCGGCCGCTTTAATAAGCTCATCGAGTTGAGGCACGTGCGGGACGAAACCCGAAGGGATAATGAAGTCCAGGAATTCCTCATCCAGTTCCTGGCGGTGATCTTCGATTTCGGAGAGTTTCATTCCGCCAAGGGGAAATAGCGCGGCTTCATGCGCCAGCACCACGGACTCCGCTTCGATCTTCAGATGATTGTGCTCGGGAAGGATGTTGAATTGATGCACCCAATTCCCAAACGAATCGCGATAAGAGGTGCCGCGCGAGACGGGATCGGTAATAAGGCGGAACGAAAGGCAGCTCTGCTTGTCGTCCTGCATGGGACGCAGGCGGACTTCGTTGTAGCTTTCCGAAACCGGACCGTCATAGGTAAATTCCGTTGCATGCACAAGATGATATCGGTTCATTCGACCACCGCGTAGTAGAAGTAGTTTCGAGCAATATCCTCGCCGATCGCGCCGCACATATTGAGCATGTCGCTCAAATAGGAATGCAAGCCGAGGTGAAATATCTCCGCGATCTTGTCATAGCGCAGCCCTTCCAGAACTTTGCCCGCCAGGCGCTCGGCCTCATTGGCATAGGAACCCGCGCTTGTGCCGCTGATGGCGCGCAGGCCAGCCTGTACTTCGGTGATGCTGAAGCGAATTGAGCGGGGATGAAGCGGGTGCAGGATCAACATCTCGGCGACTTTTTCCGGCTCGATGGATGCATGGTATTTGCGGTGATACGCTTCGTAGGCGCCCACGGATTTGAGTACGGCCATCCACTGGTGGTTGTCGCCGCCGCCGATTTCCGCCGGCGCGTCATACAGGACGTGATACTGCACGTCGACGAGGCGCGCGGTCATTTCCGCGCGCTCGATAAACCAGCCGATGCGCAGAAATTCCCAGCCTTCGTCGTGCGGCAGGGTGGCGTCCGTGACGCCGTGGAAACGGTGGCTGCCAAAGCGGATGGCATCGCAAAAGCGGTGAGGCCCGGCAGCGATTTCCTCATCCGGCAGGAATCGATTTACAGTGAAGTAGAGGCTGTTGATGTCCTCCCACATTTCGCGTGAAATAAAATCGCGGATGGACCTGGCATTTTCGCGGGCCTTGGTGATGCACTGCACGATGGAGCTTGGGTTGTCCTGACGAAATGCAAGAAATTCAAAAACTGCGCGGGCGTCCGCTTCTCCGTAGAGCGATCGAAATCGTTCCTCCTCGCCGGCCATGACGATCAGCGGATCCCAGTGCAGGCGGTACTTGTCCTTGGATTGCTCCAGCACGGTGTGGAAATTCACGTCGAGGATGCGAGCCGTGTATTCGGCGCGCTCGATGTAGCGCGCCAGCCAGAATAGGGATTCCGCGATTCGCGACAGCATCTTACTCCTCCCCAAAGAGGACCCAAGTGTCTTTGCTGCCGCCACCCTGGGATGAATTCACCACCAGCGAACCCTGTTGCAACGCAACGCGAGTCAATCCTCCCGGCACGATGGTGACTTTTTCTCCGTCGTACAGGCAGTAGGGGCGGAGATCAACGTGCCGGCCGCCGATCGACGAATGCGCAGGATCATAGGAGGGCACGCGGGAGAGAGCCACCACAGGCTGCGCGATGTAGTTCCGTGGGTCCGCCTTGATGCGCTCCCGGAAGTCTTCAATTCTTTGTCGATCCGCCGCCGGGCCAATCAGCATCCCGTACCCGCCGGACTCGCCAACCGCCTTGACGACCAGTTCCGGCAAGTGATCGAGAACATAGGCGAGGTCTTCTTTTTTCGAGCAAATATACGTGTCCACGCTTTTCAAAATTGGATCTTCCCCGAGGTAGTAGCGAATGAACACGGGCACGTATGCGTAGATGGCCTTGTCGTCGGCAACGCCATTGCCCACGGCGTTTGCAAGGGCCACGTTGCCTGCGCGGTAGGCTCCCATTAAACCGGGGACGCCCAAAACGGAATCGGGGCGGAAGGTCAGCGAGTCCAGAAATTCGTCGTCCACGCGGCGGTAAATTACGTCCACGCGGTTCAGGCCGTGAATGGTTTTCATGTAGACAATGCCGCCATCCACGATCAGGTCCCGGCCTTCGACCAACTCGACGCCCATTTGCTGGGCCAGAAAGCTGTGTTCAAAATAAGCGCTGTTGTATATGCCTGGCGTCAGGAGTGCGATTTGAGCGTCATTTCCACCACGCGGCGAAAGGCTGCGCAGTATACGGGCAAGCTCCGCGGGATAGTGATTGACGGGAAGAACCTCGTATTCCTGAAATGCGTCGGGGAAGGTGCGCATCATGACCAGGCGATTTTCCAGGACGTAGGAAATTCCGCTGGGGGTGCGCACATTGTCTTCGAGGACGCAGAGTTCGCCGGTTTTGGAATCGCGCACCAGGTCGATGCCGCAGATATGGGTGTGAATGCCCCGCGGCACCTCAATTCCGATCACTTCACGTAGAAAATATTTGCAGGAATAGACAAGCGAGCGGGGAATCTTGCGATCCGCAAAAATGCGCTGCTTGCCGTAGACATCCTGCAGGAAAAGATTCAGCGCAACGACGCGCTGCGCAAGGCCGCGTTCGACACGCTGCCATTCGGAATTTGGAATGATGCGGGGAATCAGATCGAATGGAAACAGCCGTTCCGTTCCGCGTCCGTCGCTGTAAACCGTGAACGTAATTCCCTGAAGGAGGAAGGAAAGGTCGGCGTGCTGGCGGCGCTCTTCAAACTGCGAAGGCATCATGCCGGCAAGTTTCTCGAAAATTTTGGCGTAGTGCGGGCGCGGCACACCCGGCGCCGAAAACATCTCGTCGTAAAACGACCCGATCTGATAGTCCGCGAAAAGCCCATCCAGGGGCATTTTTGAAGGCACCGAAGCCATGATACTACTGTAACAAGAGTACCCAACATTGCTGTCATGAAAGAATTTATGGGTGGTATCAGGATTTGTCGCATAAGGGTTTGCGGCGTCAGCTGAACTTCTGCAGTGCAAGGGTCATGCAGTACGACTGTTCTCTCTAAGCTTAGTTAGGACAGACAGTTAGGCGTCGGAATGGATGAGGGCAAAACCCTTCGAAGTGGTGTTCCGAGCGCGGATTTGTTACTGTCTCCTGCCGGAATCGATGTGCCTGGATGAAACCGATTCGGGGATTTGCTCATTCGCTTTTTTGCATTTTTCGGATCAGCCGCCTCGCGAGTACGCTCGGCAGGAATTGCTACTGGAGAATAGTCCAAGAAAGCACTGTATGCCCACAGATTCAGCGCCCGTCAGCGAATTGCGGAAGCTCTATAAGGCTGAATCCGCACGGCTCCAGGACGATTTTTCCACCACAAAAGACGGCCTGAAGTATTTGCAAGCGAGATCCACGCTTGTGGATTCGATTGCCCGCCAGCTTTGGACCCATCTCCTCGCTTCCTCGAGTCTTGAACCCACTCAAATTGTATTTGCCGCCGTTGGAGATCTTGGCAGACAGACACTTTTTCCTTACTCGGAGATCGATTTCATTTTCCTCTCTGCTTCCGTGGAAGTGGCTGAAAAATTCAAGGGATCAATCCAGCAGATTTCCGAGGGGATGAGCGAGATTGGGCTGAAGTGCAACTCCACGACTGGAATCGTTCCTGAATTCATTCAATTCGATCCTGATCGAGCGGACGCAATCATTTCCCTGTTGGATATTCGCTTCCTGGATGGCGATCGGGAGTTGTTCACTGCACTTCAGAACCGTCTCATTCCAGAAATTATGGTTCTTGAGTCTCAATCCCTGGTCGAGCGGCTGGCGGAGTTGACGCGTAACTCGCATCGCAAATTTGCGAACACGGTTTTTCATCTGGAACCAAATGTGAAGGATGGCCCGGGCGGCTTTCAGGATTATGTAACCGCGCGCTGGCTTGCCGCCATTTCCGCCATGGAAAAGAATGGCGGCTGGCCCGACCCGACCACTTATTTTTCACCATCGAACGCGACGGCGATGCATTCCGCGCTGGCTTTCCTTGCATCGGTGCGTTGCTTTCTGCACTTTCGCAACAAACGAGACCACAATCTTTTGACCTGGGATGCACAGGACGCTGCCGCGGCGCAGAAAATTGCAGCGCAGGATTCGGCTGCGGGCAACGCCACCGATTGGATGCGCAATTACTATGCCCATGCGCGCGCCGTCGATCATATCTCCGGACAATTGCTCGAGGAAATGCCCGCGGCACAGTCTCTGTTTTACAGGCAACTGGAAACCTGGCGAACGGGTTTTTCGGATGACGATTTTTCCGTGGTGGATGGATTGATCTTTTTCCAGAAGCCGGAAAAGTTATCCGATCCGGGCCTGTTCTTTCGCACTTTTCTTCTGATTGCCCGGCGCGGCTTCAAACTGAGCCCGACTGCCGAGCATCAACTGGAGCTGGCCAGGCCGCAACTGGCGGGCAATCTTCCGAGGGGGGCCGATACCTGGCGATTTCTGGAAGATGTTTTACCGGAATTGCACGCGGCAGATGCCCTGCGGGCAATGCACTCGCTGCACTTGCTGATTCTGTTTCTGCCGGAATTGCAGGGGATTGACGCGCTGGCCGTGCGGGATGTGTCTCACCGCTTTACCGTGGATGAACACACCCTCCAGGCCATTGAAAATTTACACAGCCTGCGCCAATCGAAATTCAAATGGGACGAACGCTATGCAGGCATTCTCGGCGAACTGGATCAACCGGAATTGCTCAACCTTGCCATCTTGCTTCACGATACAGGCAAGGCCGTCACGCTCGCGGAACACATTCCGGCCAGCCTGGAATTTGCCGGGAAGTGCCTTGAACGTCTGGAGCTTCCCGCGGCCGACCGGGAAACCGTTCTATTTCTGATTCAGCACCATCAGGATTTGGGCGCGGGGCTTCGCAGGGATATCTTCGACCCGCGCACGGTGGCGCAATTTGCGGAGAGCATCGGCACCCCGGAACTTTTGAAAATGCTTTGCCTGTTCACCTATGCCGATATCAAGGCTGTTAATCCCGAAGCGCTCACGCCGTGGAAAGCCGAAGATCTCTGGCAGCTTTACATCGGCACGGCCAATTATTTCAATCGCAGCGTGGACGAACGCGTCCACGGCGATGCCAACGATGAAGTCTTGAACCATCTTCGCTCTCTGGCAGCGGCAGCGGGGGAGAAGTTAAAAACGTTTTTGGAGGGCTTGCCGAGGCGGTATCTTCGCACCCATCCCGTGGACGAAATTTTGCGGCATTTTGAAATGGCGGGCCGCCTGGGACAGGATCCCGTGCAACTGGCGCTGAAGCGCACACGCCACTGGTACGAGCTGACGGTGGTGACTAAGGACCGGCCGCGCCTGTTCTCCACAGTAGCCGGCGTGCTGGCTGCCTGCGGAATGAACATTGGGAAAGCGGGCGCATTCTCCAATGCCACCGGCACGGTTGTGGACATATTTTCGTTCACGGACCGTTATCGCGCATTGGAGATGAACCTTCCGGCATGGGAGCGATTCAAAAGCACGGTTCACGATGTGCTCTCGGGAAAGCGCGACCTCAAGCGCATGTTGCGCGAACGCCTGGAAATGGAAAAGGACCAGCCCGAAAAAAGCGGCGAAACGCCTCGAATTCAGTTCGACAATGAATGTTCCGCGCACAGCACGCTGATTGAAATCGTCACACAGGACCAGCCCGGACTTCTGTACCGCATCAGCTCCGTTTTCGCCCAACAGGAATGCAACATCGATATCGCATTAATTGACACCGAAGGACAAACTGCCATCGACGTGTTTTACCTCACCACCGCGAGCGGAAAACTCACCAGCGAACATCAGGAGCGCCTGCGGCAGTCGTTGGTGAGCGGGATTTCCGCGAAATAGGGGCGGCGTTTGGCTGGCCAAATAACTGCAGTGACATAGGCTGATGGTATTTCATCCACAAGGGAATACAATGCCAGCG